>Ga0187888_1003929_pt1 | contig 11258 bp, 7 predicted proteins | sample June2016WEW_7_40_FD_132987 | JGI IMG/M metagenome (GOLD analysis project Ga0187888, IMG submission 132987) | Peatland microbial communities from SPRUCE experiment site at the Marcell Experimental Forest, Minnesota, USA - June2016WEW_7_40 | ecosystem: Environmental > Terrestrial > Soil > Wetlands... | reverse complement strand
TTGGCGATGTTGAACTCGCCGTCGAAGTTGAAGGCCCGGGGATCGCTCTCGGTGCCGTACTCGGCGATTTTCCGGTAATTGATGTCACCCGTCAGCTCGGTGGCGTCCTGGTTCTTCTCGTCCTTCGGCTGGAACGTGCCGATCCCCACGCGATCCTGCTCGGAGAGGATCAAGCGGCGAACCTGGACGTCCTCGACGACCCGTGACCAGTCGCCCCCGTACCGCTCCATCCGCTCGTTGAACATCTGGCGGCAAAACGGGCAGAGGTCCCCCTCGATCGATAGCTCGTAGACGCGCGGCGCCGTCTCGGCCTTGAGCAACCGCGTGACCTCCTCTCGATCCTCGTGCGGAATCAGGTGCAGTGGCTCTTCATGCATCGGGCACTCGGTGATCGTCTCCTCACCGTCGGGTCCGAGCTCCTTCCAGCCGAAGCTGAAAAGTCGCCCCGCCTCGATGCGCGAGTAGCGCTCCAGCCCCTTCTTGATCAACCGCGCAATGGTGCTCTTCGAGCTTCCGACCGGCCCGTGCAAGAGCAACACACGCCGCTCGGTGCCGTACCCGTGCGCGGCGCTCTTGAGGACGTTGACCAGGTTGATCATCGTCCGTTCCAGGCCATAAATCGCATCTTCGCCGGCGTTGTCGGGATCCTCGAAAAACTTGTAACGCAGCAGCTTCTCCTTGTTGACGATGATCTCTTCGGTACTTTTGCTCGTGATCATGTCGTAAAGGCGCTGGTACGCGGTCCGCGTCACGTTGGGATCGCGTCTCACGATGTCCAGGTACTCGGCGAAGCTACCGGACCAGTGTTTCTTCTGATAATCGTCAAGATTCTGGCGACTCGCGATCAGCGAGATCAGATCCGATCCTGTGGACATGAGAAGTTTCCCTCCTGAAGGCGCCTCGATCTCTCTTGCTGCTTTGGCCCTTGAGTCAGTGGAGGAGGAGGACCCGGCTTGATCCACCGCGCCGACGCTGATCTTTCTCCCTCGGCGCGCAGGGTTGTTGCATCCTCATTCCGTCTGAGGGCTCGGCCGAATTGTCAAGTAAGAACTTGTGATGGTGGGAACGCCCGTCGAGCCGGCTGCCTTCGGGCCGCAGATAGAACAATAAGTCCGGAGAACGGACGAGATGGTCTCCACGCAAATTCGATTCTCGGGAATCGGCACACCAAAGCGGGCCGGCGCCGATCCTTGAACTCATTACAACCCCGACCTCGTGTTTCTGTCAAGCGAACCGGTGTACAACGTTCTCGAACGATCGCATTCCGGCCGGCGCCACTTCTTTCTTAGCTCATCAATTCATCTTAGATGAACCTCCGGTCTGCCGCGTGAATTCGGGTCAGGGTGAGGTTGCAAATCGTCCGTTCGTGGTGGATCGAACATCCAGCAAGCAAACCGTGGGCCGATTTCCGGTCAGCCGCCAGCCCCCGGCTGGGGTTGACCAAGATCCGCGGCCACCTCGGCGGATCGAGCCCCGGGCATCGACTCGGGGCCATCTGCTGCTCCGAGATGGCCCGCGCCAAGGGATCTCGCCGGGGCAGCGACGGGAAGTGAGCGTTCGGCCAGTTCGATCAGCGCGGCGAGCGTCCAGAGCCCGACGGGCAATGTGACATAGTGAGCATAGCTATCCGCGGCGGGGAGCACCCAGCCGGCCGGCGGCAGCAAGAGCACCAGGGGATAAATCAACCCCGCCAGCAGACAGGCCGCGGCTCCGGCCATGGCGAGGGCGACAATCAAGTGACCGGCCTGATCTTCGAGGAGCCGCTTGAACCCCCACAGGGCGTCGCCGATCGAGCCCCGGCTCCACGCCACGACGCCGACTGAGCCCAGAACCACCAGGGAGGCACCTTGAAGGTCAACCAGACCCCAGCCGAGTTGCCAGCGAATATATCGGCCCAGCGACGTGGCCCCAACCGAGGTCGGCAGGTGCTGCAATGCCAGGAAGACCAGCGTCGCTACATAGCGCGCCGGCAAGGCCAGGGCACAGCCCAGCGCAGCGGCCGGCATCAGTTCGAGCGCCTGGCCCGGGTGGAACCGGTCTTCGCCGATCTGGTCAAATCCTGCGTTACGAAGCTCGGTCAAGACCCACGCCAGCAAGAAACCATCGCACACCAACATCATGAGCGGAACAACAAGCGCCTCGACGACCAGGCACCCTCCCAGTGGCAAGTCAACGCTGCCGGAGGCGCGTGCAACCAGCCTGTACAGGATATACAACGAGCCGCACCCCCAGATCACGGTTGACCAGCCGGAACCACCCCCCCCGCGGGTGGTAAATCGAGCCGGCAAGGTTCTCTCCCCCGGCCGCCCCACGGCCGGACCGGCCGGCGGCAGCATGCCCGAAGACGCCCGAAAGACCAGATACACCGCGCAGATCAAGAGCGGCAAGTTGTCTGCCAAGCCCGCCAGATCGCGCAGCGGCGTCAACCCGGCGAGAACTCCCTGTTCAAGGACCAGCTCGAACCTCGCGCGCGACCGGGTCAGGAGCATGAGGTCCGCCTTCCCCCTGTCCGTCTTCTCCGCCAGAAAGCCGAGCGTCTGGCTGCCGGTCCAGGCAAGTACCGTGAAAGTGATCAGCGCCGAGACGAGCCGCGGTGCGCGCCAGACTCTCCGGGTGGCCTGGCGCACCAGGGCGGCGTGCCCAGGAATGTCAAATAGCTGCTTCAACGCCGGCAGCGGACCTTGGAACACCAGCGCCACCGCAAAGAGCACGGCAAGACCGGCCAGAAAAGCCCAGAGACCGTCCATGCTGGGTATTACCTGGGGTGAGGAGAGCGTCAATCCCGAACACCAGCGTCGAAACGCCAGGGACGCCATCGCGGCGGGATTCCCGACCCCGGTAGCCGATCCCGATCCCGCTGCCGCTGATGCTCCGCTCCCCGACCCGGCCGCCTGCGCCCAGAGTAAAGGCATCGTCAACCAGCCCATTCGACACCTTTTTTCGTTTTCTCAGGGACCAAGAGCCTGCCGTGCCACACAGCGCGGACTCGACGGGATGCCAGGAGCTTGATACCGTTCCATGCTTCGTCCGGTCAACCTATGACGATTGTACTCGACCCACCCATCCAGGGCCAGGCGAGGAGATACGGCCGGGAAAATCGCCACAAGGCACGCGGCGCACCCCCGGGTCGACCCCATCGATCAGGCAAGCAGGAAGCTCCATCCAGTCAGGCAAGCAGGAAATTCCATCCAGGAACGCACTGTCTACGTTTCCTTAAACAAACCTTCGGCAGACAGGTCCGTCGAAAAAAATGTTGACCTGGTTTTCTTGGAATTCCGAGAAAAAAAAGCGATAACAGGAAATTCATTTCCGTGTTTTTGAGCGATAGTACATACTGGTTTTCTCCAATGACCCGATACCGGGCCAAGGCTCAGGATTGGAGGACAGAACCCTTCCTAAGAAAACTGGGGAGCCGGCTGGGTCCGCTGGCCCCGCAGGCTGGCCAGGCTACCTTCGCGTCGTTGTTTCTATTGACACGCGACCGCTGGCCGGGAACGTCTTCTTAGGAATCGATGACAGGGTGGCCCGGCCTTCCGACCCGTTCATCGGAGTGGATCCAGGAAATCCCGTAAACCAGGCAACTACACAGGTGCGAATTTACATGTTCTCGCCCCAAGAAAACCCCAATGAATTATCTTTACTGATGGAATTGCGCCTCGCCTTCGGCCCGGGAACGCGACTCTGGGCCCACAGGTCTCGGGAAGACCTTTGTTATGATTGGCTTCATTTCAAGGAGCGAAGAGCCAATGCGAGCTTCAGGGAATTTGCCCTCGGGCTCTACATTCAAGAGAAAGAGCAGGCGATTCACTGCGCGAGCTGGCGTGCGATTCGAAGGCGCGTTGTCGCGATCTTGAAGGCGTATCGGGTCGAGAAACGACATCGCATTGTGCCGGCCGTCGCCGGCCCGCCCCGGTTGAAGGGTGGCCCGAGGCCGCCGCACGATCGAGGCTGGCAAACGCTTTCGCTGGGTGAACTGCCGGTAGCTCAGGCGCTATTTCCGGATGCAAATAGTCCTCCGTTGAGAGAGAACGAGGTGGCTCGCTGAAGCTGGCGAGAGCGAATCACCTTGCCAACGGACAGGACGCTACAGATTTGTCCGAGGACTTCACCTCGGCACGAGCGACCACCGGCGAACGCGGGGCCGCAACGCCCGATCGGATCGCGGAGCGCCCCAGCCAGGCTTGCGGCCCTGGAAATCTTTTTCGGACCGGCATTGCCGAATGTACGGATGCTGCGATGGTTGCGGCAACGATCGCCGACTGCTCCCAGGTCCCTTTTCGACCGCTTCGCCAGGTGAGTTCTGTCCCCTCGGACGGACCAGAAATCGGTCAGGAAACCCAGGATCCCGTTTAGGCTCCACGTCGGTGTCTGGCTTGCCGCAATTCTGCTATGCTGAAGATGAGTGGAACGAGCCTCGGCTGGGGGGTTTCATTGAGATGATGCCAGGCACACAGGCGTCAAGACATCCAGCAGTGACGTCGAGAAGGGCGATCGAGCCATGCTCGAGTCCTCTCCGCGCTGTCGTGATCGGGGGCTCGGGCCAGCTCGGCTGTTGGCTGCTCTGGACGCTGGCCCAGCGCGGCCACGCCGCAAGTGGAACATATGCAAGCGTGCAATTTCCCGGTCTGGTCCAGCTCGATGCCGGCGAGTTGCAGCCCGCGGCCGACTGGATCACGGAGCAGGCGGCGGACGTCGTCTTCTACCCGGCCGGTTTCACCTGGGTGGACGGGTGCGAGCGAGACAGGTCGCGGGCCCATGCGGCCAACCTCGACCAGCCGCTCAATCTGGCCCGAGCGGCCGCCAAAGTCGGAGCTCGATTCGTTTACTTCTCCACGGATTATGTGTTTGACGGCGAGGCCGGCCCCTACACCGAAGAGTCTGCCACCAACCCGCTCTCAGTGTACGGACAGGCCAAGCGCGACGCGGAACTTGCGCTCGAGCGTGAGCTCGGCGCCAAACAGCTCACCATCCGCACCTCCTGGGTCATCGGACCCGAGCGGCAAGGCAAGAACTTTGCTTACCAACTGCTCCGGAACCTGGCCGAAAAGAAGCCAACAGTCTGTCCGTCCGACCAGGTTTCCAATCCCAGCTATGGGCCGGACGTGGCCCGTGCCGCGGTTCTCCTGGCCGAAGAAGGGGCCAGCGGCCTGATTCACGTGGTCGGTCCCGACGTCATCGACCGCGTCCAGTTCGCACGGGCCATCGCCGGCGCGTTCGGGCACGACGCCGGCTTGATCGTGGGCAAATCGACTGCCGAGCTAGGACAGGGGGCGCCCCGGCCCTTGAACGGCGGCCTCAAAACGCCCCGTCTCGATGCCGCACGCCCGGGAATCATGCGGCCTCTGGCGGCGGCTCTCGAGAATTTTCGCGATACGCTCCTGGACCCGGAATTCGGCTCGTGGATCCAACCGGTGGCAGGATTCCCGGTGAACGGACCACGGCACGAGGACACGCGCCCGTCGGCCGGAGGGTAGCTGTCTTGGACGCGATCGATCCCAGAGTCCCCGATGCTGGTGTAGCGGCTCCGCAGACGGACGCGATCGACATGGAACCCAAGACCACGTCCGCGGGGCCGATCTTGCGCCGCGCTTCGAGCCTCGTCGGCCTGCGCACTCTGGCCTTCGTGCTCGTCATCGCGGCCACGAGCCTCTACCTGCTCGAGCGGCTCGAACCCGTCCTTCGGCCCTTGCTGATCGCGATCCTCCTCTCTTACCTCTTCCTGCCGGCGTACACCCGGCTGCGGCGGTATATGCGGCCGATCTTCTCGTTCTTGATCATCGCCGTCGGCATCAGCCTGGGTCTTCAGGGACTGGCCAGAATGGTTTACCGGGACGTGGTCCTGATCAACCACAACTTGCCGCGTTACCTGATGCGCGAAGCGGAGCTGGAGGGCCACGTGCGCCAGCTCTCGAAGTCGCTGCTGCCCTGGCTTCAACGTCCAAGATCCATGGAATCCGCCGGGGAGTCGGAAGATTCACTGACCATCGAGCTTTCCCAGCGAATCGTCCGCGGCGCCGCCGCTGCGTTCATGACGGTTTTCTTCGAATCGATCGTGGTGGCGTTCTACATGATCTTTCTACTTCAATCGGCCTCGCGCCTGCCGAACCGGATCCGATCCAGCTTCTCGTCGGAGCGTGCCCGGGGGATTCTCGAGATCACCCAATCGATCAACCGGGCCATCTCTGAATACCTGGTGGTGAAGGTGAAGGCGAGCCTGCTGGTCGGCATCCCGGTGGGGCTGGCCTGCTGGGCTTTCGGGATCACGGGCGCGGTCACCTGGGGCATGATCACCTTCTTCGGGAACTTCCTTCCCTATCTCGGGGCCCTGGTGGCGATCGTTCCTCCACTCGTCCTGGCGTTCCTCGAGTCCCCCACGTTCGGGCCGCCGATTCTCTTGGCCCTGATTCTGCTGTCGATCCACGGTGTCACGGCCAACCTGATCGAGCCGACGATGACCGGCAAGGCGCTGGGGCTCAGCCCCTTGATCGTGCTGATCGGGCTGGCATTCTGGAGCCTGCTCTGGGGGTTCGTGGGCATGGTCCTTGCCGTGCCCATGACGGTGATCTTCAAAATCGTGCTCGAACAGACCCCGGCAACCCGCCCGCTGGCACTCTTGATCTCCGAGGATGAGTGAGATCCCGGGGCCCTGTCAGCCGGCTTTCCCGTGAGCCAACTGGCCGTCCTCGAGGGCGAAAAGCAGATCTTCATGGTCGCAGCCTGACCTGGGGCAATGGTTTTTCCTGCCAGCCTTGACGCTTGCCAGGGCTTGCTCTACAACGACTTGCGGTTAGCAGACAAGTTCGCAAACGGGCTCACGATTATCGGAGTTCGACCCCCATCATGTCCGGAACGAAACGAGTCGTCATCATCGGTGCGGGACCCGGCGGCCTGGCCAGTGCGATGCTACTGGCCGGGGCGGGTTACGACGTGACCGTGCTGGAGCGTCAGTCGCGGGTCGGCGGCCGGACCACGACGATCGGCTCGAATGGCTTCCGTTTTGACCTGGGGCCGACCTTTTTCCTCTATCCCCGGGTTCTCGAATCGATCTTCGCGGCCGTGGGCCGAAATCTGCACACCGAGGTGCCGATGATTCGGCTCGATCCGCAGTATCATCTCGTCTTCGGCAGCGGTGGCGATCTCAAGGCGATGCCCGACATCGCCCGCATGGAACAAGCCATCGCAGCGCTCTCACCTGGCGATGCCAGCCAGCTTCAGAGGTTCATGGCCGATAATCGCATCAAGATGAACGAGTTCCGCAGGGTCCTCGAGTCACCCTTCCTGGGATGGCGCGATCTGCTCTCGCCCCAGCTACTGAAGGTCCTTCCCCTGCTCCGTCCCTGGCTGTCGCTGGACGGCGAGCTGAGTCGGTACTTCGAGGATCCGCGGATCCGGCTGGCGATGACGTTCCAGTCGAAATACCTGGGGATGTCGCCCTTCAACTGCCCGAGCCTTTTCTCCATCCTTTCGTTTCTTGAATATGAATATGGGGTCTTCCATCCGCTGGGCGGCTGCGGGGCGGTCTCCACGGTGATGGCGCGGGCCGCCCTTGACCTGGGTGCCACGATCTCTCTCGATGACGACGTCCAGGAGATTCTCTTCAAGGGCCGCCGCGCCGTGGGCGTGCGCTCGCGATCCGGCGTTCACCAGGCCGATGCGCTGGTGATCAACGCCGACTTTGCTCGTGCCATGACCCGGCTGGTGCCCGACCATCTCCGCCGCCGCTGGAGCGACCGGAACATCGACCGCAAGAAGTTCTCCTGCTCGACCTTCATGCTCTACCTGGGAATCGAGGGTCGGTACGACGAGCTGGCCCACCATACGATCTACCTCGCGAGCGACTACCTGGAGAACCTTCAGGACATCGAGTCCCGCCACACCCTTTCCCGGGATCCGTCGTTCTACGTGCAAAATGCCTGCGTCACCGATCCGTCGCTGGCGCCCTTCGGCAAGAGCACGCTTTACGTCTTGCTGCCCGTGACGAACCAGCATCCCAACGTGGACTGGTCCAGGGAAGCGCCAAGGTTCCGCGCACGGGCGTTGGCACAACTCGCCAAGGTGGGCTTGAACGCCGTGGAGTCGCGGATCGTGCATGAGCAAATGATCACGCCGGCCGACTGGGATCAGCGTTATCAGATTCATCGTGGCGCGACGTTTAATCTGGCCCACAACCTTTCCCAGATGCTTCACCTGCGGCCGCGCAATCGATTCGAGGACCTGGAATCGGTCTACCTTGTGGGGGGTGGAACGCACCCCGGCAGCGGCTTGCCCGTGATCTACGAATCAGCCCGGATCAGCTCGCGGCTGCTGGGCGAAGACCTGGGAATGCCCGTTCAGGTTGACGCGGCAGACACATCCCACCGGGTAGACAGACCTCGGCTTCAAAAAACAGCCCGAGGAAAGCAACTGATCGAAGTCTTGTGACGGCGAGCCAGGTGGTGTCGCGGAGGATGGATTCCAGAAAGGTTATTCCAGATTCCAGAGCAACCCGGATCTGCCACGATTTGCGAGTGGAAACTAAACTGCAACACCTGGAGTTTTCAATCTCTCGAATCAGGAATCTCTCAGCCGGGTCAGCGAGATCGACAAGGAAAGAGGCACGATGGGAAAAACCAGGTCAGGTCGGATCGGTGTGATCGGCGGCGGTCTCGGTGGTCTGGCCTCGGCGTGCACGCTGTCGGCCCGAGGCTATGACGTTGTCCTCTTCGAGAAGAACCCGTGGCTCGGTGGGAAAGCAGCCGTTCTCTCGGAGGGCGGGTTCCGCTTCGACATGGGGCCAACCATCCTGCTCATGCCGTCGGTTCTGGAGCGAATCTTCGCCGCGGCGGGGCGCGACCTGAAGGATGAGCTCGACCTGGTTCCGCTCGACCCGCAATGGCGATCCTTCTTCGTGGACGGCTCGGTTCTTGACCTGCACGCAAACTCGGAGCGAATGACCGCTGCGCTCGATTCGTTGGCTCCAGGCGGAAAAACCAGTCTCGGTTATCGTCGCTTCCTCGACCTGTCGGCGCGGCTCGACGACATCTCGCAACGTTACTTCTTCTGGCGGTCGATCGGCTCCGTTCGCGACATGTTCGATCCGACGACGGCGGCGAGCTTGTCGACACTGGGCGACGTCCTTCGCATGCGCCCTTGGAGCACGGTCGGGGCGACCATCCGAACTTTCGTGAAAGACCGCCGCGTCTCCCAGATGCTCGACCACTTCACGCAGTACGTCGGCTCGGCTCCCGACCTTGCTCCGGCCGTGCTCTGCAGCATCGCGCACATGCAGACCGGTGAAGGCGTCTGGTATCCGCGCGGCGGTACCCGCGCGGTGGCCGAGGCTCTGATCAGGCTGGCCGCAGAACTTGGCGTCGAATTGCACGGCGGAAACGGCGTGCAAACCATCCAGACCGGGAGCGACGGAGCGGTCTGGGGAGTCACGCTTGACAACGGTCAGAACGTGCCGCTCGGGCCGTTGTCTCCAATTGTGATTCCGTCCGGACGCATCGCGAACTGCTGGCCGGCACGCCCGCGGCAAACCGGTTCGAGAACCGCCGCGGCTATGAGGCGGCTTGCTCGGGTGTCGTCCTTTATCTGGGCCTTGACCGCCGTTATGACCAGCTTTTGCATCATAATTTCGTCTTCTCGCGTGATCCCGCAGAAGAGTTCGACGTCATCTACCGCAAGGGAGAACCAGCCCCGGACCCCACGTGCTATGTCTGTGCCCCGGCCGACACGGAGCCCAATGTCGCACCTCCCGGCGGCGAGGCGCTCTACGTGCTGGTCCACACTCCTTATCTCCGGCCGCATCATGACTGGAAAACGCTCTATCCCCGCTACCGTCAGACCATCCTCGAGAAGCTCAAGACGACCGCCGGGCTCAATGACATCGAGATGCGAATCAAGGTCGAGCGCTGGCTTACCCCCCAGGACATACACAACCGCTATCGCGTGCTCGACGGCGCCATCTACGGCCTTGCCAGTCACGGCCGGCTGAATGGTGCCTTCAAGCCAGCCAACCGCAGCCCGGACCTCGAGCGGCTCTATCTGGCCGGCGGTGCCGCGCATCCCGGACCGGGAATGCCCATGGTCATGATGTCGGGCTGGATCGCCGCCGACTGCCTCGACAAGGACGGTGTCGTGGAACCGGTCCGCGGACCGCTGGCACACGCCAGGCCGGCCCCAAATCCCGCCGGCATGCTATAATTTCATCCATGGCGGCAACCCGGGGCAAAGGTCGCTTTGCTGGCAACGGGATGTGGCATGAAATCTTTCACAATCGATTGCCCGAAACCCCAGACGCAGAGCGAACTCCAGGTTCGTGCGGAATCGGTCTCTTTCCCTCGCCGATCCGCCTGGCTCTTCGCCCTCTTCCGCAGGTACACCCGCCGCTATCTGAGGCATCACTTCCATGCGGTCCGGGTCTCGCGAGCGGGGCCTGTGCCCGGTCTGCTGTCAGGCCCGCTCGTCGTGGTCGCGAATCACCCCTCGTGGTGGGACCCGCTCGTGGGCCTGGTACTCACCGAGTTCATGCACGAAAGGCGTATCCATTACAGCCCGATCGATGTCAAAGGTTTGACGCAGTATCCGTTCCTGGAACGGCTGGGGTTTTTCGGTGTCGAGGTCGGGACCACGCGCGGCAGCCTCGCCTTCTTGCGTCAGAGCCAGGCCATCTTGTCTCGCCCCGAGTCGGTCCTCTGGATCACACCTCAGGGCGAGTTCGTCGATCCGCGAGAACGACCCGTCTGTCTCAAACAAGGTATCGGCCACCTGGCTTATCGGCAGTCCGCTGCGACGATCGTGCCCATGGCACTCGAGTATCCTTTCTGGAACGACCGCTGCCCCGAAGCCCTGGCAAGGTTCGGTGAGCCGATCACGATCACCGCCAGGCGGAGCGAAACGCCCGAGGTCTGGACCACCCGGATCGAACAGGCCCTGGAGAAGACCCAAGATCAACTGGCCGAGGAAGCCCGTCGCCGAGATCCTGCCGCATTCCTCACAGTTGTCGGCGGGACGTCTGGCGTGGGTGGTATCTACGACACGTGGCGGCGTCTTCGCTCAGCGATTCGTGGCGAATCATTCCATCCCGAGCATCGGATCGTGAAAGGATCTCCTCCTGACCTCGACCGGTTTCCGCAAGGTGGGTGAAACCCGCGAACCAATCGCAAGACCTTGTTAGGTTGCACCCACTTCACAACTTAGATCAAAGTCGAACATGCTTTTGTCCTTGATAATTGCCTCCGTCCTGTTCGCCGTCGTGCCGGCCTTGCTGTTTCGAG
>Ga0187888_1003924_pt1 | contig 11269 bp, 7 predicted proteins | sample June2016WEW_7_40_FD_132987 | JGI IMG/M metagenome (GOLD analysis project Ga0187888, IMG submission 132987) | Peatland microbial communities from SPRUCE experiment site at the Marcell Experimental Forest, Minnesota, USA - June2016WEW_7_40 | ecosystem: Environmental > Terrestrial > Soil > Wetlands... | reverse complement strand
CAACAGGTTCTTCCAAAAATGGCCGCTCACCACTCCGTAGATTCCGTACACCAGCCCTGTCAGCACGCACACCCACGCGGCTTCGAAATGCAGATACCGGCTCCATCCATTCTGGTCCGGCATCACATAGCCGTATCCGGTCGGCACTGTATCGCGCGACGACGGAATGGGAATCACGAAGAGCGGCTTCGTGTTCACGTTCCCTACTTCGCCCCAATAGAACCGCGGATGAGAAATGACAATCTATCCGCCCGTCACCAGCAGCGCAATGAAGGCCACAAACGTCAGCCAGTGCGTCGCGCGCACCACTCCCGAGTGGCGACGAGTCTTCGTCCTTTCAAGCTGGGAAGCCGCTGGCACGCCGCCAGAGTAGCATGCTCCGCACACTAAAAATCAACCCTTTTCCTAAGGCGCCATCGCCCGTCGCATTAGCGGCTCGATGGCTCGCTATTTTTTTGCCAGCCCCGCAACCAGCGCCTCCCACTCCACCTCCAATGTTGGCCGGCGAAACGTTCGCCCGGCGCGGCTATACCAGTAGTCGGCGTTCCACTCAACGCCTTCTTTACGGTGCAGGTAAGCATGTACCGCCATGGCGTCAGGCGTCTCAAGATCGTCAACCATGCCATGCGCGCGCGCCCAATCTCCTTTTGCATCCCACCACAACGCTGCAAGCGGTGCCGCCACCCCTTCAGGCGGTTCGGCCTGCGACAACGAAGCGCGGAACTCCTCAAGCGTCATGGATCGCTTTTACCACCCAACCTTGCCCCTCGCAAGCGGATCCCAGCCCCAGAAACCAGCCCCCTTGAACTGTGATTTGGATCACTTCCTGGCCCGGAATCCGCTGCTACAAATGAACCATCGTTCCGATGAACAGAAAAAGGGTCCGCCAGGGGGCTTGTGGGAAGGGGCTGAATGAAATCCCTATCCATTTTGACTCCTCTTCCGCGAGGTCAGGTCTTGGGAATGTTCGACTCAAAAATCCCCAAAAAGCACGATTGCAGCCAGGGGCAACTTCGCCGTATACTTAAATACGACCATTCCGGTCGTATTTTTCTGCTGCCCCGCCGTTTCGGGCGGCACCACGGGGTTCGTCAGGTGAGCGCACTCAGCGATTTGACGGTTGGCGAAAGCGGGGTCCTGGTCGCCCTCAACCTGCCTGAAAACGTCCAGAACCACCTGATGCACATGGGTTTTGTGCCCGACGCTGAGGTCACGGCCCTGCGCCGCGCTCCCGCCGGCGACCCCACCGTCTACCGCGTTGACGGCCTGGAGATTGCCCTCCGCCATGAGACAGCCTCAGCCATCCGTGTCCGCCCGGTCGAGCCCGCCGCCGAGCAGTCCGACCCCGCCTCCGACGAGGCTCCCCGCTTGGCCGAGGCCGCTCGATGAACGCCTGTTGCGACGTTCCGGCCTTTGAGCCGCCTAAGGCGCCGACCGAAAGCGCCCTCCACACCGTCGTCCTTATTGGTCCTCCCAACTCCGGCAAATCCACGCTCTTCAATAAGCTCACCGGCCTCCGGCAAAAAGTCGCCAATTATCCCGGCGTCACCGTCGAGCAGCGCATGGGCCTCATGGCCGGCGTCGGCCGCGAAGATCTCACGCTCATCGATCTCCCCGGCATCTACTCGCTCACTCCGTACTCTGAAGACGCGCGCGTCGCCGTGAACGTGCTCCGCGGCCGCATGCCCGGCACGCCCAAGCCCGACGCCGTTCTCCTCGTACTCGACTCGCTTCATCTCACGCGCCAGCTCATGCTGGCCGCGCCAGTGCTCGACGTCGGCCTTCCCACGCTGGTCCTCCTCAACATGTCTGACCTGATGAAGTCGCGCGGCGGACAAATCGACACGCTCAAGCTCGCGCGCGAACTCGGCGCTCCGGTTGCCCTCATCAGCGCCGTTCATGGAACCGGCCTCGAAGCCGTGCCGCTCTTCCTCAATCAGCAGAACGGCCACAACGCAAAGACCAAGCCTCTCTCGCTGCCCGTCATGGGCAACGCGCAGAGCACGCATATTTGGGCCGAACAGGTCAGCCGCAATACCGGCTACCAGGCGCCGCTCTCGGCCGAGAACACCCGCAAAATCGACAACGTCCTTCTGCATCGCTTCTGGGGACCGCTGCTCTTCCTCCTCGTCGTCATCGGCGTCTTCGAAGTCGTCTTCGCGCTGGGCCAGCCACTCTCTGACGGCTTCGGCGAACTGCTTGCCCGCATGGCCGACCTCGTCCGTCCGCTCATTCCCGTCCCATGGCTGCAATCGCTCCTGCTAGACGGCGTATGGAAAGGCATCTGCTCCGTACTCGTCTTCCTGCCGCAAATCCTGCTGCTGTTCCTCTTTATCGGGATCCTCGAAGACTCCGGCTATCTGGCCCGCGCCGCTCTGATCGCCGACCGCGTCATGCGGACGATTGGTCTAAATGGCAAAGCGTTCATCCCGCTGCTCTCGGCTTACGCCTGCGCCATTCCGGCCATCATGGCCACGCGCACCATTGAGAACAAGCGCGACCGGCTCGCCACCATCCTCGTTACGCCCTTCATGACCTGCTCGGCGCGCCTGCCTGTCTACCTGCTGCTCATCGCCGCCTTCATTCCCAACATCTACTACCTGCACGGAGTCATCGGCCTGCGCACCATCGTCATGCTCAGCCTCTACGTGGCCGGCTTCGTCGCCGCATTCACCACCGCGCGTCTGCTCAAGAGCTCCATCCTCCGCTCCAGCGATACGCCCTTCATCCTCGAGCTGCCGCAGTATCGCATGCCCACTCCCTTCACGCTCGGCCTGCGCCTCATGGACCGCGCGCGCATCTTCATGCGCACTGCCGGAACCATCATCGTCGCCGTCACGCTCGCTCTGTGGGTTCTCGCGCATCTGCCCGCCATCCACACTGCCGCAGGTGCGCTCAGCGCTCCGCAACTGGCCGACTCGCTCATCGGCCGTCTTGGACACTTCATCGAGCCGGCCATTGCGCCGCTCGGCTTCAATTGGAAGATTGGTATTGGACTGCTCTCAAGCGTGCTGGCGCGCGAAGTCATGGTCAGCACTATGGGAACGCTTTACGGCGCCGACCCCAGCACCCAGGCGCTCAACCTGCAAACCGCTCTGCATCACGACATGACCCTCGGCGGCGCACTGGCGCTGATGATCTTCTTCGCCTTCGCCATGCAGTGCACGTCGACCATCGCCGTCGTTCGCCGCGAAACCAATAGCTGGCTCTGGCCCGCCGTGCAGTTCCTCTACATGCTCGCTCTGGCCTACGGAGCAGCATTCGCGGTGAACCACATCGTCATGGCGATCTTCGGCTGAGCGGTCAGTCGTCCGTGATCAGAGGACAACAACCAATGGCGCGGGGATGGATAGAGGAAGGCTCATAGCCTTTCGCTCGGTGTCAGGAGTCTTCTTGACCTTTTCCCGGATAGGTCTCATCTCCAGCAACTCCTCCACGACATAACCGCATATCGTCCCATCTGAGAACTTCACGATCAGTCCGTCCTCGCCGTCCTTCTCGACTTCAAGTATGTGTATTTCTCCGACCATGGCGAAGAATCTATCCCACCCCTCAGGCCGATTTCTGTTCCGCATTGCTCACTTCCAGATGAAACTGAGACCACAAGAGCAGGAAATGTCAGAGGTCCCTTGCTCCCTCGTTCCCTTGGTCCCTTGGTTTCTGTTTTCCTGTTCCCTGTTCCCTGTTCCCTAATCCCTAATCCTTGATCCCCGTCTTGCTCACCCCTCAAACCTGATCCCTATCTTCTGTTGTCAACCCCTCTGCCCCAAAAATCCCCGCCCCGACTTCGTCCTAACCTGTTCCTTTTCTGATCCCTGACCCCTGATCTCTGGCAAGTTTGCCGATAATTACCCCGCTTTCGGCTACTCTTTCCTAGCCCCAAGTCCGGTAGTTCCCGTCTTCTCGGTCCCTGTTCACTGCTCACTGTCCACTGTTCACTGTCGCCGGGACGGCGACTCAGTGCGCAAAATCGCGCAAAAAAGGCGCCGTTAGGCGCCTTTGGTGTGGAGCTATTCGCTGTATGAGCCCATTGTGCCTGAAGAGTGCGTAATTATCGGCAAACTTCACCAAAGAAATGTTCAAAATTCTTGGCCCATTGCGCCCAATTTTGGGAAATTCTCTGGTCCACCACGCAACGATTCGGGACACAATTCTTGAACATTCAAGCGGTTTTGTTCAAGGATCCTTGAACATTTCGATGGGCTCAGTTCGCACAAAATCGAACATTTCGTTTAAGTTGGCCGCACTTGCGCGACCTCCAAAAAAATACTGCCCCGCCGTCACCGTTTCACTTCGAAATCGGATCGCGGCATACCGAACAGGAGGGCGTTGACGCGCGCCCACAAAGACCGCGCGCCGCGCGGCAAATGAGCCGAAGGGACGAGCAACAAAACTAGGGGAGATGAATCTTGAGCTTGTAGCAGATGAAGAGAACCAGGATCGCGCCCAGCGTGGAAAAAATGAGGCCGGCGGGATGGAATCGCTCGTTTTTCGAGCGAGAAATCATGTGGGTGATGCCGCCGCCGAGGATCGATCCGACGATGCCCAGCACGATGGTCCAGAACATCGTCATGTGCTCATGCATGACCGATTTCGCGATAAGCCCCGAGATGAGTCCGATGATTACATACCAAAGTATGTGAAACATGCCTTTTCCTCCATGGTCTGCCTGGAGCCGGAATCGCCTGTATCGGCGCCAATTCCCCGGAATGGCACTGCTGCCGAGGGAAATTGCACCAGCAAAACGACGATTGCGGCCGGGAAAACGGGGCGAGGCGGAATTGTGTTGCGATCACCCGCCGAATCGAGAGGCCTCGTCGCCGATCTTTTTGGACGACGGCCCCTCAGCCGTTTCTTCCGTGGTTCGGATTCTGCCGGGAGACGGCACATTGAGGCTGGTCAATTCTATACAGGTTGAGCGCATCTCCAAGGCGGGATCGGCGCGCGCCCACAAAGAGCGCGCGCCGGCGTTGGGGAGGGATCAGCTTACGGTCCCGTCTGCGAGACCCGGTGTGCAAGCCTTGGTCTAGTGGTGACCGCCGTGGTCGCCGCCACCGTGATAGCCGGGAAGAGCGTGCTCGCCGCCGGCATCGTGATCGGCAGGGCCTGTATGTCCGCGGCCATCGCGCGCTTCGTTGCCGTGGAAGTGGTTGAAGGGCTCAGCGCCCCGCTCCGGGAACGGTCCGTGATAGCCGTGACGAGGATCGAAGCGGTTGTCGACGTGGCCATAGAAGTGGGCTGGACCGTGGAACCAGTGGCCCGCTCCGATGAAGACTCCGTTCACAAACCAGTCGGGCCCATAGTAGCCATAGGGCGCGCATTGATACGGAGCGTAGTCAAAGTAGCCGTAGGGACAGACAGGCTCGACTCCAAAACTGATGGAGATCTGGGCCGAGGCGGAAGGCACGAAGCAGAGCAAGCCGATTGCAAATGCTGCGAATCCAAAGACTTTAAGTTTGGACATGTTTCCTCCTGAAGGTTTGAGGGATGGAAAGAGTGGATGGTTGCGTGGGAAACACAGCTTCCAGCCCCTTGGCATCCAGCCTTTTCGTCGCTCGCGCCCGGTGCAAGAATAACGCGCCCGGGCCCCCAGTACAGAAAAACCGGAAAGTGAAAAAAACCTGCCCTTTTCACGATGCGGTGTGATTTGAATCACTGCATAGAATGGCGACCTGATTTGTCGTATATTAAAGAGGACCTAATTGGTCGTATATCAAAACCCCACCGCAAGGGCTCTGTTGGGAGCTCGCCCGCGGCAACAAAAGGCAGAGGAATCGAAGCATGGGACGGCCGACTAAGCCGCAACGATCTTTCATCCAACTCATGTGCATTCTTATGTTTGCAGGTATCCCAGCGTGGGCCGCGGTGACCGGGAGCATTTCAGGAACGGTGAAGGACCCGCAAGGAAGAGTGGTGCCGAACGCGGATGTGACTGCGCGGGAGTTGGCGACGGGGATCGAGCACGAGACGCACAGCGATGCGAGCGGATACTACACGCTGCCGGTTTTGCCGGTGGGCCGCTACGAGCTGGATGTGCGGGCCACGGGATTTGAGACCTACGAGCGCAAAGATGTTGCGCTTGATACCGACGCGGCGTTGACGATCGACTGCGCACTCAAAGTTGGCGCGATTTCGCAGACAGTGAGCGTGACCGACAATGCGCTGCACGTGGAGACGGTGAGCACGCAATCGGGAGAAGTAATCTCTGGGCGCGAGCTGGCGGCGGTGCCGCTGAATGGGCGCAGCTTTACCGATCTCTTATCGCTCCAGGCAGGAGTCATTCCCGAAACGACGCTTGGCGCGGCAACCGTGGAGGACGTGGGCGCAACCATCCTGAACCCGTCGGGAACGCTGAACCCGGGAACGATTTCAGTGAACGGGCAGCGGGAGACGGCAAACTTCTTCAGCGTGAATGGCAGCGATGCGGAAGAGGACGTGAACGCGGGGACGGCGATTATTCCCAACCTGGACGCGATTGCGGAATTTCGCGTTGTGACGAGCAACTTCGATGCGGAGTATGGCGAGTTCAGCGGCGGCCAAGTGAGCGTGATTACCAAGAACGGGAGCAACCAGTTTCACGGGAGCACGTTCGATTTCTTGCGGAACACGGATCTCGATGCGCGGAATTACTTTTCGCCGACGCGCGGCGTGTACCGGCAGAACCAGTTTGGCGGAACGCTGGGCGGGCCAATCCGGCGGGACAAGCTGTTCTTCTTTACGGACTACCAGGGGACGCGTCAGACGCAGGGGATCGATACGGGCGAGATCAGCGTGCCGTCGAACGCGGACCGGACGGGGGATTTGGCGGATTTTGCCGACCGCAACGGCAAGACGCTGCTGACGGACGCCGTGGGCGGGCCATACCTGGCGAGCCTGTTGACGCAAAAGCTGGGCTACACGGTTACGCAAGGCGAACCGTATTCGTTTAACGGCTGCACGACGGCGGATGCGCAGGCGGGGCAGTGCGTGTTTGGGAACGCGCAGATCCCCCAGAGCGCATGGTCGGTTCCGGCGCAACGGATGCTTCAATATATTCCGGCTCCGAACAATGCGAATGGGTTTGCAACGTCGGCATCGAACCAGACAGTGCGCGACGACAAGGCCGGCGCGCGCGTGGATGCGAATACGCGTTGGGGACTTGCGTCGGCATACTACTTTGTCGACGATTTCGATTTGGATAATCCATATCCGACGGCGCAGAGCGGGGCCAGCGTGCCGGGATTCGACGCACTGACGACGGGACGCGCGCAACTCCTGGCTCTGAGCTTGACAAAGGCGATCAATGCGACAACGGTGAACGAGGCGCACGCGAGCTACCTGCGCGACATGACAAACCTAGGTCAGCCGGTAGGCGGACGCGGTGTGAGCCTGGTTTCGCAAGGCTTTGCAAACGCCGACGGCACCCCGAGCATTGTGGCTCTCGATCCCAAGGGCCAGAGCGTGGAGAACGTGAATTTCAACGGCTTCTCGATCGGCGCCGCGGCGAATCAGTTGATCCAGGCGAACAATACGTATCAGGCTTCGGACACGTTCTCGAAGGTGGCAGGGAGCCACACGATGAAGGCAGGCGCGGAGCTTCACGCCGACCAGGTGAACGCGCACCCGATTGCGCAATTCAACGGGAACTTTGTTTTTTCGGGCGCGGAGACGGGAGTGGACTTTGCGGATTTTCTGATCGGTGTGCCCAGCCAGTACAACCAGAGCCAACTGAATCCGTTTTACGCGCGCAACCAATATGTAGGGCTATTCGCGCAGGATAGCTGGCACGCGCGGCCCGGCTTGACGCTCAATTACGGGCTGCGCTGGGACCGGATTGCGCCGTGGACGGAGAAGTATAACCAGATTTCAACATTTGTGGCGGGCGAGCAGTCAGACGTGTTTCCGAGAGCGCCGGCAGGGATTTTGTATCCGGGAGATTCGGGCGTTCCGCGCACGCTGGCCCCGGTCGATCACCTTGGATTTTCGCCGCGCATGGGTGTGGCGTGGTCGCCGCATGCAAGCGGCGGGGTGCTCAAGAAGGCGCTGGGCAGCCCGGGAACAACGAGCATCCGCGCGAGCTTCGGCAACTTCTACACGGCGATCGATGCCGGTTCCATCAGCGTGCTGGCGGCGAATGCGCCGTACGGGACGACGTACACCAGTCCCGCTCCGCCGCTGTTCGCAACGCCGTTTGTGACCGCGGCCGATGGGACGAATTACGGTCAGCCGTTTCCCTATACGTTTGCGCCGCTGAATTCCTCGCGCAGCGACCCCGACGGAAACATCAACTGGAGCGCGTACGAGCCGATCAGCGGGATTCCCGGATACGATGTGCACAATCGCGTGCCGTTCACAGAGGAGTGGATGCTGTCGATCGAGCGGCAAGCGGGGCCGGACACGGTGCTTCGCGCGAGCTACATCGGAACGTCGAGCCATCTTCAGCGCGTACTGATCGAGGCGAACCCCGGCAACGCAGCGCTATGCCTGAGCCTGAGCCAGCCGAGCGAGGTACAGCCCGGCACGCTGACCTGTGGCGCGGGCGGCGAGGACACAGTGTATTACCCCATCGGCGGGGGACAGGTGAATGGAACGCGCGGACCGCTGGGATCGAGCTTCGGCAGCAACGCGCTGCAATCGAACATTGGGCGCGCCAACTATAACGCGCTGGAACTGAGTGCGCAGCACTCAAGCGGGCGGCTGGAGTTCTCGGCCGCTTACACCTACAGCAAGTCTCTTGATGATTCGTCGAACATCGGCGAAGAGGTCAATCCTTTCAACCAGGCGCTGAACTATGTGCTGTCGGCGTTCGATGTGAGGCAGAATTTCGTGCTCAGTTATGAATATCGTTTGCCGATTGACAGGCTGATGCGCGCGAATCGCTTGAGCCAGGGATGGACATTGTCGGGGATCACGCGATTTGCGAGCGGTTTTCCTGTCACGATGACGAACAATGGAGACAATTCTCTGATCGGCACGAATCCGAACGGGGTGAACAACAGCAGCATCGACGAGCCCGACTACGATGGCGGGCCGCTCCACCTGAATCGGAATCCGCGCACCAACGGAAACAACTACTTCGATGCGGCGCCGTTCAGCGAGAACGCGCTTGGCACGCCGGGCACGTCGAAGAGGCGATTCTTCCACGGCCCGGGCGCGGACAATTACGACATGGCGTTGGCCAAGAGCGTGCCGCTGACGGAATCGACAGCGCTGCTCTTTCGCGTGGAGGCTTTCGACGTTTTCAACCACGCGCAGTTCAACGGGCCGAGTGCGATCGATGGCAACATCGGCAGCTCGACGTTCGGCAACGCAATCAGCGCGGCCCCTCCGCGCATCGTTCAGGGCGCGGTGAAGCTCAACTTCTGATGGCGCGCAGATTCCCGGGCCAGGGAGCGGGGAATCAACTTTTGCTGATTGGCTGCGTTGGGTGCCTCGGCCGCCAGGGTCAACTGCTGGCTTGACGCCGTGAGGTCGTTCTCGGTGAGGACTGCGTGGTTCTGCATGTCGTAGTTGTTCTGGCGCCGCGCGACGGAGCGGAAATGCGAGCGCAGCGGGCGGAAAGATCGTGAGGCGAGATTCTTCGAAGATGAGCAAAATGAATCAGACACGATTCCGGGACCGGCCCACAATTTTCAAAGAACCCAGGTGCAATAGCCCTCGAGCGCGGGGAAAGTGGTGGGGTGTGACTCGTCGCACCGGATGAATCCATCGCAGGTCCGGTCCATTCGTCAATGGGAAGCTTGCTCCGGAGCAAGCGGCAGTTAACCAATCGAAGTCAGAGGAACCTTCTATGAATACGAAACTCATCGTCACTTCGGCAGTGTTGGCGTTGGCGCTTGGAATGGCCACTTCTGCCTCGGCGCAGGACCAAAAGCAAGACGACAAGCAAGGGCAAAAGCCGCAGCAGCACGCCCAGCAGCAGCCGGCGCAGCGGCAACAGCCTGCACCGCAGCAGCACGCCCAGCAACCGCCGGCGAAGCAGCAACAGCCCGCGCCGCAACAGCACGCCCAGCAGCAGCCGGCGCAGCGGCAACAGCCTGCGCCGCAACAGCACGCCCAGCAACCGCCAGCGCAGCGGCAGCAACCGGCGCCGCAACAGCACGCCCAGCAACCACCGGCGCAGCGGCAGCAACCTGCGCCGCAACAGCACGCCCAGCAACCACCGGCGCAACGGCAGCAACCTGCGCCGCAACAGCACGCCCAGCAACCGCCGGCGCAGCGGCAGCAACCTCCTCGCACCGCAGCGCAGCAGCGTACCGAGCAGACCACCTGGCAAAATCATCGCACCGGGAACTGGCAGACCGACCACCGCACCTGGCAACAACGGGGCGGCTACAACGGCTACCGTGTCCCTGACGCCCGGTACAACGTCTACTTCGGGCAGCGGAATGCATTTCGGATCTACAGTCTTCCCTTCATGGTTTTCGATGGATACCCACGTTTCCAGTACAACGGCTATTGGATTACGCTTCTCGACCCTTGGCCGGGAAACTGGTCGAATGACTGGTACGACACCGACGACGTCTACGTGGTTTACCAGAACGGCGGTTATTACCTGTACGACAACAGTTATGCGGGCATCGGAATTGCGATCAGCATCTCGATGTGATGACGTAGAGTGCGCGCCGTTCTTGCGCAATGGCAAGGCCGATTTGACGTAAACCGAGCGCAGGAATGCTGTCTCCGTATTACGGCCATCGGAGGTTATCGCAGAACTCTAATTCGGCTGAGGGGACAAGGATTCGGGCGGCCGGATATTGAGGCCGGTCAGTGTGAACTGTCCCAGAAAGCGAACCTTCGCGAGACCATCGACAGTGACGAGAACCCACTCGTCGTCGATTTCAGCGTACTGAAAAGTGATGTGAAGGTCCGAGAGCCAAAAGGAGGGACTTTCGGCCGGCACTCCCTGGATTTGGCGAATGCGGAAAGTGCTTTTATCGACCCAAATCTGCCCGCGCAAAAGGAGTTTATCTCTCCGCTTGGGAAAGATCGCAAAAATGTACTCCGGAACCTCACCGAAGTTCTGTTGCCTAATAAAAACAAAATCGTAGTTTGCCCGGTTGATCGCAGAACTGTCTTCTTGCCTCGCCGATGCCGTTTCGCTGACCAAAAGGTCGCGAATGATCTTTTCCCCCCATGGGTTCCCTGTCGATTGGGTGATCGTATAAGTCTCCGTAGCGGGAGGAACGAAATCGATCTGCGCCATGATGTCAGAGGTCGGCTGCTTATCGGCGCCCATAAACACTTTGTATTCGCGCGTCACACGGAACGGGCGGGATTGAGCGGGGGT
>Ga0187888_1003923_pt1 | contig 11269 bp, 9 predicted proteins | sample June2016WEW_7_40_FD_132987 | JGI IMG/M metagenome (GOLD analysis project Ga0187888, IMG submission 132987) | Peatland microbial communities from SPRUCE experiment site at the Marcell Experimental Forest, Minnesota, USA - June2016WEW_7_40 | ecosystem: Environmental > Terrestrial > Soil > Wetlands... | reverse complement strand
CTTCTTACCAGCCAAGAAGCATCACGGGTCCTAAAGATTCATCCGAAGGTTCTTGAGCGGATGGCCAAGCGGGGAGAAGTCCCGGCGCTGAAGGTCGGGAAGTTTTGGCGGTATCGCGCGACAACGCTGGACGCCTGGATCAACTCAAGGCTACAATCAGGCAGCCAACCGTGCCGTACGGCAACCTCATTTTGATTGGAGGTGCCATGCAGGCACGATATCAGTACGGGAATTTGACCGTAAGAAGGCGGAAGAAAGGACCGTCAGTCTGGCAGTTCCGCTGGGTAGAAAACGGGAAACTGAAGTCAGTGCTAATAGGAACCGTTGAGAAGTACCCAGCACAGGCGGACGCAGAGAAGGCTGTTCAGTACCTTCGTATCAAGATCAATTCGGAGAACCCACAACAGCGATTTCACGAGGTAACGGTGGGTACGTTGATTGATCGGTTTATGGCAGAATACGCCCCGAAGCGGTGCCGGGAAAACACGCAGAATAACTATCGCGGTCTCTTCAATAACCACATAAGGCCGCGCTGGGGAGCCGAATTCGTTCAGAACGTTAAGACGATGGCGGTCGAGGACTGGCTTGAGGCGTACCCCCACTCCCGTCAGGTGAAATCTCACGTGCGAAACCTCATGCACACGTTGTATCAGGCAGCAATGCGATGGGAAGTGGTCGAGAAAAACCCGGTGGATTTAGTGCGGCAATCGCAGAAACGGCTAAAGACGCCGCGTGTTCTTACGCCGGAGGAATTCAAGCAACTTGTTGGATATCTCGCGGAGCCTTACAAGACAATGGTGGTAACAGTTGCTTGCCTCGGTCTGCGCGTGTCGGAACTCGTAAGTTTGCAATGGGGAGACATCGATTTCGAAAATCTCACCGTGAAAATCCAACGTAGTTTCGTTCGGGGAGTGATTTACCCCACAAAGACGGAAGCATCGGAGGGTGCTCTCCCACTTGATCCTGACTTGGCTGAAATGTTACTGGCACATAGGACACGAAGCCATTACTCGGGAGATTCCGATTATGTTTTCGCGGGGGATTCAGGAAACGTCCGTTGGCCGGAAACCATGCTTCACGACCACATTAAAGCCGCTGCGCAGAAGGCAGAGATAGGCAACGTTGGGTGGCACACCTTCCGGCACAGTTATTCAACATTATTGCACGCGCTTGGCACGAAGCCGGCAGTGCAGAAGGAATTGCTGCGCCACGCCAACATTCAAACCACATTGAACGTTTACACTCAGGCCGTCTCGTCCGAAAAGCGCGACGCAGCTTCCAAAGTGGTTGACGCTCTATGGAGATCGTAACTTGTACCAGTTTGTACTTTTGAAAAACCCGCTATCCTGGCTAACCTTTTGAAAACGCTGGCGGGGACGACGGGACTCGAACCCGCGACCTCATGCGTGACAGGCATGCGTTCTAACCAGCTGAACTACGTCCCCGGGAAAGCAGTGACGAGTGAAGAGTGACGAGGCAGAGCCAGTGAAACCACGTCTTGACTTGCCACTCGCCACTTTTCACTCGTCACTGCTCTTTCTGGTGGGCGGTGCCCGGCTCGAACGGGCGACCTTCTGCTTGTAAGGCAGACGCTCTAACCAACTGAGCTAACCGCCCCGCCCAGTCCAAGACGGCGCAGGGCCCGCGGCGTGGTACCGTCCTGGTTGCTGCCCAGCGACGGACCTGAGGTCGGCAGTTGCCGGCCTGAAGCCCCGCGCCACCCGTCAAATCAGGGCGCTACCGGCTGGCGGTTTGACGTTGTAGCGGGGAGTTCACGCCGCCGAATGGCGGCGTAAAGCCGCCTCTACATCAAACTGCACCCTCACCACCTGCTGCACAACCTTGACACCTGCAACCTTTGAAATATACACTAGCGTGTCACAAGCGTCAAGGAGAGGCCCATCATCCATGCAGTTTCAGCGCGAGTATGTCGCCTACATGACCAAGCAGGTGTTGAAGCGGCTGGCCGATGACGGGCTGATCACCTATGAACAGCCTGATTATGTCACCGAGGTCATCAACCAGGTGATGCTGGAAGAGTTGAGCGTCGAGGATCGCATCAACGACGAAGTTCGAAGAATCCTGGAGGAACACGGTAACCAGATGAAAGAGCTGGGCGCCAGTTACGAAGACGCTTTCAAAGCGATCAAAAAGGAACTGGTGCGCCAGCGGAAGGCCATTCTCTGAGGCGGGCAGGCCAGCGACCATGAAAATGACTCACGAAAAGATCATTCAGATTTCACACCAGGTCACGGCCGCCATTGAGGCTCTGGATGAAGTGGAAATCTACGACGAGCCCAATAACATCCGCGTGCAGATCGTCAAGATCCTCACGGATCTGATGCAGGAAGAAGAAAAGATCGACCAGCTTGTGAAAGGCCGCATCGCCGCACAGAAGCGAACCATCGTGGAAGGCGGCGGAGAATGGGAAATCCTCTACCGCAAGTACTATTCCGAGGAGCTACGAAAGCTCGGAATAGCTTTTTAGGGAACAGGGATTAGGGAACAGGGATTAGGGAACAGACGGCATCGTTCGCTAATCCCTGTTCCCAATTTCCGAATCCCTAATCCCTCTTCCGTCTGTTCCCTATTCCCTAATCCCTGATCTTATCCGCCAAAAACAAGAATGGCCGCCCACGCTTGCGAGCGGCCATCCCTGGCGCGGAGAGGGAAAAACTCTAGTTGGGATTCGGGTTCGTGTTTGAGGTCGAATTCGGGCTCGGAGTAGAACTTGGACTCGAACCAGGCGACGAACTGGGAGTGGTGCCTGTCGTCGTGCCTGGAGTGGAACTCGGACTCGAGCTCGTGCCGGAACCCGAGTCGGAAGAGGAGTCGCTGCGTCGCTTGAGTACCGGCGGCTGCTCATCGCCGGCGCCGCTGCTGCCTGAACTCTGCCCCGCGGTCTGAGTCGGGGCTGAGGTCTGGTCGCTGGGCTGCCGCTTGCGCAGTGTGGGCCCGCCGGTCTCGCCGGGCTTCAACTTCTTCCGGTTGCTGATCACCTGTTGCAAGCGGGCCTTAACGTCGTCAAACTCCGACGTCGAAACCAAATACTGGTCCTTCTTGGGAAGAATCTGTTTGATTTCCTCTTCAGTCTTGATAATCCGGTCGCCCGTTGGCGGGTGGTCCATAAAGACCTGGGGCATGCTTCCCGGCATGCGGCGCTCCTCGTCCATGACTTTGCCGAAGAAGGCAACGTACGAGTTCGGGTCGTACCCTGCCTTGTACATATATTGGATCCCGAGATAATCCGCCTCCGCCTCGGCGCCACGGTTGAACTTCAGAAACATCAGCGGCACGCCGTTCATGTAAGCTTCCATTACGCCCATATAAACCGGGTAAGTCATGGGAACAAACATGAGCGGTATCATGGCGAATTGCGCGAAGGTCATCTTGGTCATCTGGCTTGCCCAGTGACGCGCGGCCACGTGCGCGATTTCGTGGGCCACCACTCCTGCCACCTGATCTTCCTCTTCCGCAGCCTGCAGCAAGCCCGTATTCACATAGAGAAAACCGCCCGGAAGTGCGAAGGCGTTGAGCGTTGGGTCGTCAATAACTTTCACCGTGAGCGGAATCTTGAGGTCCGAATTGCGCGCCACGTTCTGAGCCACTCGATTGACGTACTCGTTGATGACAGGGTCCGTGAGCAATTTCGCGGAACGCTCAACTTCCACGCTGTACTGCTTGCCGATGGCAATCTCCTTTTCTTCGGAGATGATGCTCTTGTGCGCAACTTTCCGATTGCCGATTTCGTCGACGTCGTCTTTCTTGTCGTCGCCGCGCACTGGAAGAGCCGCGAGACAGAATATTGCCAGAAGCGCCACCACTTGCATTCGCCGTGTGCCCATGGATTCACCTCTCACGCTGATTCTTCTCCATTATATCACCCTGGCTTCGCGAGATCACTGCTATTACTCGCTGCTCTATAGTCCGGCTGCGGCGGCTTTCCGCGTCTGCGAGATCACCACGGCACGGCGCAGATAGCGTCCCAAAATGTGGCTGAGACACAACACCTTTCCGCCACTCAGGCATTAGGATGCACATTAGGACCGAAAGTTGCATGGCGGCAGAAAGATATTCCAGGGAGTTGAACTCTATCTCCCTCGAAAACTGTACGAGACGCCGCGCCCACGAGGGGCGATGCAGTCCTGAACCTGACTTCGGATCAGCGTCGAGCCCGCCCGGAACCAGCGGGTTAATCCAAGAATGGAGAACCTGTTTCACGCGAAGCCGCAAAGGGCGGCAAGCTCGCCAAGGCAAACAATGACTTCCGCATTGCCTCCCTTTGCGCCTTCGTCCGTCGGCTGACGGATGAGCTGTCTTGATATCCTCTTGCCCTCTTGTCCTCTCGCGCCGCAGGGCAGAGGGTGGCGCGCTGTCGAGGCCCGCCAAATCGAAACTTAAACTAATACTTTATGTATCGCAGGAATCCGACCCAGGCCAGTACCCGAACTAAGACTTGGGCGTTGACCAAATCGGGTCTTTCACCCCTTGAAGTGTTCTGCGCTCTCCCGGCTCGAGGTCGAGCACCACCACGGAGTTCGTTCCCTGATTAAGCCAGGTGGCCGGTAGAAACAGGCTTTGCTGCGGCCCAATCTTCCAGTAGCGGCCCAGATTGTGACCGTTCACCCACACATACCCTTTTGACCACCCGCGCATGTCCAGGAAGGTGTCTCCCAATGACGTCAATTCGAACTGTCCTCGAAAGAAGGTCTGGCCCTTCGGACCTGAAGAAGAGAAGCGCAAGTTCGAGAGGTCTGTCATCGGCAAGGAATAATTCTCCCAACCCGTCAAGATTGAGCCCGCAATCGTGACTGGCCCAACGATTCCCTTCCGATCCTCTACCAAGTGCGGGCCGAAATTGACGCGGCCCATATTCTCCACCAGAATATCCAGCGGAACCCCGCCTTCCAGCTCCACTTCAAGCGCATGCATCTTCAGGCGGCGATCCAGAACTCCTAGGCATCGGGCGCCCTGGGACACGATCGCATAGTCTCTTATCTCCTTTACTTCAAGTATTCCTTTAGATTTTTTGACCACCCGGGTGCGGTAGAGAATGAACCCATAATTCTGCCCCATTGCCTCCATGGAAAGCGGCTGGTCAGAGTGAACCGGCTTTCCCAGCAGGCCGTCCAACGCCTCTGCCTCTCTCAACTCAACGCGCGGAATCGCAATCATGGGCAGCGGATCAGGCAAGCCGGGCAGGCGCGCCCCTGGAGGCGAGTATTTCGCAATGACGCCACGAATCAGGGAGAACTTGCGGGTGGGCCGGCCCGCCTCGTCGATCGGCGCGTCGTAATCATAGCTGGAAATGTCCGGCTGATAGCTTCCGTCATAATTCGCCCCGCTCATGAAACCCCAGCTTGTGCCGCCGTGAACCATGTAAAGGTTGACGGAAATCCCGCGCGACAGCATCCACTCAACTCCCTGCGCGGCTTCCTCGGGGGAGGTCGCATGATGCTCTTCTCCCCAGTGGTCAAACCAACCGTCCCAGTACTCACCGCACATGCGGGTTGCGCCTTGCCTGAACTTGGCAAATCTCGCGAACTCCGGCGCGGGATCACCCTGCCCGAAATTGATCGCGACCGGTAGGTCCGGAAAAGCTCCCCCCTGCAACTCTGGTCGTGCCGACCCGTCTGACGTGTAGAGAGTGACCTCGAATCCGGCATCGTGAATGGCTTTCCGAATGGCGTTCATGTAATCGTGATCGTGCCCGAAAGATCCGTACTCGTTCTCCACTTGCGCCATGATGATGGGCCCGCCGCGCGAGATTTGTAGGGGCGCTAGTTGCTCGCCCACTTTGCGCAAGTACTTTGCCGCAGCCTCGACGAAACTCGTATCCGTGGTGCGAACTTTGAGACCCGGAGTTGACAGAAGCCAGGGCGGAAGGCCGCCAAAATCCCATTCCGAACAGATATAAGGTCCGGGCCGCAGCAACACCCATAACCCCTCTTCTTGCGCCGTACGAATGTAGGCGGCGACATCGAGATTGCCCGTAAAATCGAACTTGCCCGGCTGCGGCTCATGCAGGTCCCAGAAGACGTAAGTGCACAGCGTGTTCAAGCCCAGGGCGCGCATCTTGCGCATACGGTCCCGCCAGTATGGGCGCGGCACACGAGGATAGTGCATCGAACCGGAGATGATTAAGAACGGCTTCCCATCCAGGAGGAATTGCTCCCCCTGATAACCGAAGCTGTGCGGGCCCACTGGGCTGGCCCCGCCATCCCCAACGCAGAGGCCGGCGTCCTTACCGTTTCCCACGCTTCGCGCGAGACTCCATAAAGCTGCGGCGCCTGAGGCACCGATGAACCGCCGGCGGTCAACTGACTTCGCCGGCTGATTTTTCTTGGACATGGGATTATCTCCTGAAAGCGGCACGGTGCTGTAGTGAAACTGAAACACAATGAGTGGCGGGCAAAATTGCGAGGCCTGCATATACCGCAATGTCGACGCGTCGACACCTTGATCTGTTACGGGAGACCTGCGATGAGGCCATTACGATTTCATTAATTCAAGTAATACATCATATATATCTACTAACAATTTGATAATAAGCCTACAAGCAGGATTAAAGTTGAGTCATGGCTTGTCTCGGTCACAACCCAAGTTCTTTCCTGAGCAGCTCCCAAGGCGTGCCAGGCTTACCGTTGTTGCGTGCGATCGCTTCGTTAAGATCGCGCAGGTCTTCAAGGTCTTCCACCCGCTTGCGTAGGCGAATGACTTCTGCGCTCAGTCGGCGCAGCGTGACTTTCCGAGACTTTGTCGTCGGCTCGATTTTACCCATATGCATCTCGCCTCTGTTTGACAGCATACACAAAAATAGTCGAACCTCCCAATTGGAACAAGATACGATAAGTTCCCACCCGCAAGCGATACTTCTTTTCCTGAGCTGACAGTTTCTTCACATTTCCCGTCAGGTCGTCCTCAAGCAGCTCAAGCCGATGCCCGATGCTCCGACGCAATGCCTTGGGCAAGGCTCTTAACTGCTCTCTTGCTTCATCGCCGATCACCAGTTCGTAGCGCATACCCCGGCCGAAACACTACGCCGTCCGTTTCGCCGCAGGGCGGCCACGAGGGCCGCCCCTACAGCGACGGTTTGAGACCTGGCACCCGCAACCTGACAACTGCTCTTACGCCGTTGAGTACCCCGCCTTCTCCTGCCTCTTCACAGCGGCCTGCGCAGCCGCCAGGCGCGCGATGGGCACGCGATAAGGCGAGCAGCTAACATAGTTCAACCCCGCCTCAGCGCACACCTCGATCGAGGCCGGATCGCCTCCGTGCTCGCCGCAGATGCCGACTTTGAGGTTGCTGCGAGTTGCCCGCCCCTCCGCGGTGGCGAGCTTCAACAACCTGCCCACGCGTTTCGGATCCAGCACCGCAAACGGGTCCGCAGGCCAAATCTTCTGCTTGACGTAGGCATTGATGATCTTGCCGCAATCGTCGCGTGAGAGCCCAAAAGTCGTTTGGGTCAGATCGTTCGTCCCGAAGCTGAAGAAGTCAGCCTGCTGGGCAATCTCGCCGGCGGAAAGAGCCGCCGCGGGCAACTCGATCATGGTGCCCACCAGGTAATCAACCTTGACTCCCTTCTTGGCGAAGACCTCCCCGGCCACGCGGTTCACGATCTCCTTTTGAAGCTCGAGTTCCTTCACATCGCCGACCAGCGGAATCATGACCTCGGGCATTGCCTCGATTCCCTTCTTCTTGCAATCGCAAGCCGCCTCGAAGATCGCTCGAGCCTGCATTTCGGTGATCTCGGGGTACATAATTCCCAGCCGGCAACCGCGCAGGCCGAGCATCGGATTAAATTCATGTAAAGATTCAACTACTTCCAGTAACTTCTTGGCCTTACTTAGTTTAGGACCTTTCTTTTTCAACGCCTCAAGTGTAGCGATTTCCACCATCAGCTCTTCCCGCTTGGGCAGGAATTCGTGCAAGGGAGGATCCAGGGTCCGGATGGTAACCGGCATCCCGGCCATGGCCTTGAATAGGCCGAAGAAATCTTTGCGTTGCATGGGAAGCAGCTCGGACAAGGCGGCGCGGCGCTCCTTGGCGTAGGCCGCGGCCTCCTTGGGATCCCCCGTCTCTTTGCACGCCATGATCATGCGCTGCACATGAGGCAGGCGCTCCTTGGCGAAGAACATGTGTTCGGTGCGGCAAAGCCCAATGCCCTCGGCGCCGAAATTGACGGCGGCCAGAGCGTCGCGCGGGATGTCGGCATTGGCGCGCACACCGAGTTCCCTTGCCTCGTCGGCCCACTTCATGAACTCGGCGAATACACCGCTCTTCGGATCCGGCGGCACCAGATCGCACTTGCCTTCGATCACTCGCCCCGTCGAGCCGTCCAGCGAAATCCAGTCACCCTCCTTGAGGAGAGTGCTGCCGATCTTGAGCTGCTTGGTCTTCTCGTCCACTTCCGCGGCCGCGCAGCCCGCCACGCACGGCTTGCCCATGCCGCGCGTGACCACCGCCGCGTGGGAGGTCATGCCACCGCGCGAAGTCAGAATCCCCACCGCCACTTCCATTCCATGGATATCGTCCGGGACGGTCTCGCCGCGCACCAGGATAACCGGCTGGGTCTTTCCTTGCACCACCGCCTCGTCGGCGGTGAACACGACGCGCCCCACTGCGGCGCCAGGTGATGCCGGCAAGCCTGTGGCCAGCGCTTTCAAGGGCTTGGATTCGTCCAGCACAGGGTGTAGCAACTGGTTGAGTTGCTCGGGTTCGACGCGCAACAGAGCTTCTTTAGTCGTGAGGATGCCTTCGTGCACCATCTCCACCGCAATCCGCACCGCCGCCGGGCCGGTGCGCTTGCCGTTGCGGGTCTGGAGCATGTAAAGCTTTCCATCCTGGATGGTGAACTCGAAATCCTGAACGTCCTTGTAGTGCTGTTCGAGCCGGGTGGTGAATTCATGAAGTTGGTGATAAACGTCCGGCATGATCTGCTCGAGTTCCTTGATGGGTATGGGGGTGCGAACTCCGGAGACCACGTCCTCGCCCTGGGCGTTCATCAGGAACTCGCCGTAGAATTCCTTGGCCCCCGTGGCCGGGTTGCGGGTGAATCCGACGCCCGTCCCCGAGGTGTCGCCCATATTCCCAAACACCATCGTCTGGACGTTCACCGCCGTCCCCAGGTCATCAGAAATCTTGTTTAAGCGCCGGTAGGTCTTGGCGCGGGGATTGTACCAGGAGCGGAATACGGCCTCGATGGCCATGTTCAGTTGAATCTGAGGATCCTGCGGGAAGTCCTTGCCGGCTACCTTGCGGACCACTTTCTTGTATTCCGCAATCACTTCCTTCAGATCCTCGGCGGTAAGTTCGGTGTCGAGTTTCACCTTCTTCTTCTTCTTTTGCCCGTCGAACACATGCTCGAACTTGTCTTTGGGGATTTCCATCACCACGTTGCCGAACATCTGGATGAACCGCCGGTAACTGTCGTAGGCAAAACGCGGGTTGTTGGTTTTCCCAGCGAACACCTCAACAACATCGTCGTTCATGCCGAGGTTCAGGACGGTGTCCATCATGCCGGGCATGGAGAACTTGGCTCCGGAACGCACCGACACCAGTAGGGGGTTCTTCCGGTCGCCAAGTCTCTGTCCCAGCAGGCGCTCCAGCTTTGCCAGCGCCTCATCCTTCTGGGCCAGAATGAAATCGGGCGTCTTATTATCGTTCTGGAAGTAGAGGCGACAGCCCGAAGTGGCAATCGTGAAGCCGGGAGGAACAGGCAGCCCCGCGTTCGTCATTTCCGCCAGGCCGGCTCCCTTGCCGCCCAGCACGTCTTTCATGGCGCCGTTGCCGTCCGCCTTCCCGTCCCCGAAGAAATAAAGGTATTTTTCCATGAGTACTCCTTTGAGTTTTCAGTTTTCAGTTTCAGTCCTCAGCTTTCAGCTATCAGCTTTCAGGTTTCAGCTCACTGAAGGTTGATCGAGAGCCCTTAGCGTTCTCGTGGCGGCTGAGCGACCCACGATTTTGGCGCATTTGCTGGGATTTTGCAATGGAGAAGAACCATCGGCGGTGTCCTACATGTGTGTTGGCAGAATTACGATTTTGGGAACGAAACGTTAGACAGGTTGCTGGCCAACAGTACCTTTGTTACGTTCTTTAGGTACGGGGTGGGCGCGGAGGAAACAGGCATTTCGAAAACGCACTCATTAAAAACGCTGCCTCTCAGGTCCACTGCATTCTGAGTAAATATGACTCGGCAGTGGTCAAACATCGAATTAGGCATGCTGCCTCCATCCAGCAATATGGCTCTGTGTGAGGCCACGATGCAATGACCCGCAATGGAGGGACTACAATGGCTTTGACTGATTCTTATGTTTATGAACCCGGGAGGCGGAACATCCTGCGCTGGTGCCATCGCGGAGCTGGCGAACTGAATAAACTGTAGGACTGTCGGCCAATACTCTTCCGAAGATTCGTCGACACTTCTCAGATTATAGGTGACTTCACGTAGCTCGGGTATGCTTGGTTTTACCTGTCCGACGGGCAACTCTGCCACCCGGCGAAGGGCCGGTAGATTCTTGGCGAGTGCTCCTGCTTTTAGGTCTTTAATCTCATTGAGGACCTTAGCTGGAGACTTCACAGAGCGTAAAACGCGAAGCTCAGCATTGATGCTCTCAAGTTGGTCGGTTGTCCTCTTTTCAAAAGCCTCAATTCCCTCAGATAACCCCTGGGAATTTTTTTCGATTGTACTGACCTTCGTTTGGATCTGTGCCAACTGCCCATTGTGGTTGTAAGTTTCTACGCCAAGCCATGCTAAATAGGTGAGCAGACATAAAGCAACCGCTCCACCTCCAAAATAGAGAATGGTCTGCAACGTTGGTCGGTTTGAGTTGGCACCTTCAATCCTTGAAAGGCGCTCCCTGACCTTTATTAGCTGTTGAGCAAGATCCTCTACCCTATTTGCGAGTTTATCGAAACGTGCATCCGAGACGGCCATATCTTCGCAGGCAGGCTCAAGTAACTCTTGTATCGGGCACATTTCCTTGATGCCGTGGATTTAGCACCCCTACAGCATCAGAAATGGTCCGGCCGTAAATCGGGCCTCTTCTTGTCAGGTGAATACTACTCCGAAAGACCTGCGCAAGCAACTACTGAAGTGTCCGGTCGCGTTTCAGTTTGAGTTCGTAGCGGCGAGTTTACCTCGCCAAGCGGCGGCGTAAAGTCGCCTCTTAAGGACGGGAAACTGCGGCTCATGGGAGCGACACTTCGAGCAGTTTCGCGCCCTCGGCAGGTTTGATTTCGGAAGGTTCAAACCACAGTTCCAACGCTT
>Ga0187888_1003919_pt1 | contig 11282 bp, 9 predicted proteins | sample June2016WEW_7_40_FD_132987 | JGI IMG/M metagenome (GOLD analysis project Ga0187888, IMG submission 132987) | Peatland microbial communities from SPRUCE experiment site at the Marcell Experimental Forest, Minnesota, USA - June2016WEW_7_40 | ecosystem: Environmental > Terrestrial > Soil > Wetlands... | reverse complement strand
GCTCCTCACTCCGACTTTCCAGCGACTTGGTGGCGCCGCCAGTCCCAGGTTCGGGCGATGCCGTCGGCCAGACTGCACTCGGGCTTCCAGCCCGTGACTCGTTCGATCTTGTCGATGCTGAGAATGTTCGCTGGAACGTCGACCGTTCTCCCGGGACCCTTTCTGACCTCGACCGGGCGACCCGTGACTTTCCGAATGTGCTCGACCAGCTCATTGAGGGACGTGCCGGTCGCAGTACCGACGTTGTAGATGCCGTCAGGGGCACTCGAATCGAGCAGGAGGCGTATCGCGCGCGTCGCATCCTTGATGTAGATGAAGTCGCGGACGATGCTCCCATCTCCGAAAATCTCGAGAGGCTCTCCCCTCAGCACGCGGTTGAGGAAGATCGCGACGGCGCCCTGGCGACGCGTTGGACTCTGACGCTCGCCGTAGGGGTTGGCGAGTCGGACGATGGTGTGCCCCAGCCCGTACAGGGTCGCAAACATGTGGAAATACTTTTCCAGCGCGAGCTTCACGATGCCGTAGGAGCAGAGCGGGAAGGTCGGCGCGTCTTCGGAAATGGGCAAGCGCGCGGCGCGCCCATACACGGTTCCGCCGGATGACAGAAGCAAGACCCGCTTGACGCCTTGGCAGCGCGCCTGCTCGAGGAACCTGAGCGTCGAAACCAAGTTCGTCTCTACGTCGAAGGTCGGCGCTTGGTTGCTGCTTGCCGGTATGGTAGACGAGATTGCGTGAACGGCGAGCTCGCACTTCTGCATGGCCCGCGAGACGTCGGCATCGTTCATGAAGTCCCCCGACTCCAGCGTGGCGCGCCCTCGCAGGGTTTCGGGCAGGGAACGGTCGGCCCCGGCACGAGCGAAGATCCGGACCGGGTAGCCCCGATCGAGCAGCTCCTCGGCGAGGTGGCTTCCGATGAAACCAGCGCCCCCGAAGACCACCGCCGTGGGGAGGGGCGCAGACGGTTTGTCTCTCATCGGCTGCAGCCTAGCATCGGCCGACCTCCGCGCCCAGCGTCGGCGCCAGCGCAAGGGCCCTTCGCGCCGATCGATTGCGTGTCCGCATGATCGCACATCCCATCCGCCTCGCGATGGTGATGACCAATTTCGACGAGCTGGGGGTGCAGCGCGTTGTCTTGAACCTATACAAGCACTTCGATCGTCGGCGCATCGATCCGGTGCTTGTGGTCTGGCAGCGAAAGGGCAAGGTTGCCTCGTTTCTCCCCGACGATGCCGTGGTCTACGAGACGGACCCGGACCTGCCTTGGCCGCGCTTTCTGTTTCGCTTGCCCCGCTACGTGCGCATCCTCAAAGAGCTCGCGCCCCAGGTCATTCTGTCGTTCGTTCCTGGAACTAACGTGAGCATGGCTCTCGTCAAACCGCTGCTTCCCAATTCGCCGGTATTCATCGCGTGCGAGCACGCGTTCCTCACGCGCGCCTTCGCCTTGAACGAATATGCGGGGCCCTTTCGTCTCATCTATCAATCGTTCCTGCGGCCCATGTACAATGACGTTTGCGACCGCGTCGTCATGACCGCCGAGAGCGGACGCGACGATGCGGTTCACAATTGGCACATCGAACGCGGGAAGATAGAGGTCATCTACAATCCGCAGGATCTGACCGATCTTCGCAAACGTGCCGCGGAGAGTGTCGAGGACGATCCCTGGTTTTCAAGTCCCTCGGTTCCCACGTTCATCGCGGCTGGGCGCCTGGCACCACAGAAGGGCTTCGATCTGTTGATCGAGGCTTTCGCTCGCCTACGCAAACAGCGCTCGGCGCGGCTCGCGATCCTCGGGGGTGGGCCCCTGGAGGAGCAGCTCAAAGGCCAGGTTACCGCAGCAGGCTTGGACCACGACGTCCGATTTCTCGGCTTTCAGCTCAATCATCTCAAGTACATCAAAAGGGCGACTTGCTTCGTGCTCTCCTCCCGGTGGGAGGCGATGCCGATGGTTGTCGGCGAAACCATGGCCATCGGAACCCCCATCGTCTCCTTCGACTGTCCGTCAGGGCCACGCGAACTACTCGATGGTGGGCGATGTGGCTTTCTCGTGCCCGATCGAGACGTCGAGGCCCTGGCGCAGACGCTCGGCCACGTCATCGATCGCCCGGAGGAAGCCGCGGCCAAGGCCGAGCGAGCCCTCGAACGCGTGCAGCTATTCGACGTCGACAGGGTCACCCGACAATACGAAGACCTGATCGAAACCGAGCTGGAGCGAAAGCTCGCCGCGGGCAAGTAGCCGGCGCCCGAAAAACCACCACAGCCGCAAGTCGAAACCGCGGTCACGGCGGAGTGGGCAGAACGGATACCTTTGCCGTCGCTATCGGCGTCTTCGATTCAGCCCACCTGACGTGTTTGTTTGCGATAACAAGCAACAGCCAAACGGTCGGGCCTTCCGCGCCGCTCGAGCTTAGCAAAGGAGCCACGGTCAGCACCACTATAACCATCAATGCGCCCGCAAACTCCCTTCCAATGACTCTCCGTTTCGCTAGACGAAAACACTGCCTTGCCGGATAAAGCAACATCACGAGAAATAGGGTCGTTCCTACCAGGCCGGAATCGGCCAGGGATTGAACCAACCCATTCTCGGACGCCATTATTTCGCCGTGCTTTCGTATCGCATCCCCTCCTTCACCTCCCGGTCCCACGCCGAAGATAGGATGCTCGCCAAAGCTCTCCATCGATACCTGCATCTTGTAGCGTCGCCAGTCATCGCTATCCTGCCTGGCCGCCATCATCGCGTCTGCCACGTTGGCACTCCCTGTCACCGAATAAAAACCTAGCAATCCCACGACCGTCACGGTGACAAATACTAGCAATGACGACAGATTCCGCTTCAGCCTGACAAACAGGACTATCAACAGGGTGACCTACGCGACGATGACCATCGCTCTTGACTGACCCACCCATGTGATCGCAGCAAAGACAAGGCCCAGCGGAATGAGGGCAATGCGACCTCGATGGCCCAGCAAATACCACGGAAACATCAGGCTCAGAAGGTATGGCAGCGTTTGGGAGTGAATAGGACGCTCGCCTGCCTCCAGGGCTGGCAGAATCTTGAATAGGTCACCGTTGAAGTAGAGCAGGATTAGCGCCACCGGAAGCGTGAAGGTCAAGGCATACCGCGTCGTATCTAGTGTTTCCTCCGAGAATTCCGTTCTGTCCAGGGCAATGAACAATAGCAGCAGTATCCCGTACCTCACCGAAACCCCGAGAATCTCCGCTATGACGGGCGAGAGAATGGTCGATATGCACGTCGAGACAAGAAGAGCTATCGCCAGTGCTCCCATCGGGGACAGCTTCTGCCTGCGCAATTGTGGAGAGAGGCCGGCTTCGACCACAAGGAAGGCGAGCATTATGTCCGACAGGGAGACGTAGATTCCGGCAATAGGTACGTGCTGCATGCCAAATGCTTGAAAGGCCAGAGTCCAAGCCAGTCGGTCGTACAGCGATCTCGACAGGAAGACGAACAGGACCAGGACAAAGCCGACGAGAATCGCGGTCTGAGTTTCAGGGGCGATCTGGGCGATCCGCTCGGATGTCACCAGCCATCCTGCCACCACGCCAGCGAGCAGTAGTTTCCCCGCAAAGAACCTTGGTCGCGTGTTCCCAGTCGTATCGCTCACGAGGCCATCCACGTTGAAGATTTTTCACCGCAAAAGGGCACAGAGAACACAGGGGCCGGAAGGAGAGGGTTCGGGCCTGGGTCTACCCGCGCAGGGCCACAATATTGCCCACGGAAAACTTGCCGCGCCGAAGCAGTGTGGCAAAGAATTCCTTGTCGCGATACTCGCCTATGTAGGTTGTCGCGATTCCCGTGCGACCGAAGACGAAGAACTCGCCATAGCCCCCGGCTACAAGCTCCTTGACGGCCAGGTCGACCTGGTCCGCGTTCGCGTCGAATTCGAACATCATCGCGTAGGTCTTGGCGCCTGACTGAACAAACGACCGGACGACCTGCAGGTCGTGCCCTTCGACATCGATCTTGACGAAATCGAACTCCGGCGAGGGAAGAATATCGAAACGTCGGAGAAGCTCTCCAACTGTGTAGGCCTGGACCTGGAACTCCCGATACGTCTTGAAGTGCTCTTCGAACCGGTGCATGTGCTCCCGGGAGCACGTGATCAGTGTGTCGGCTGACCCCACGAAGAAGGTCTTCGTTTCGGAGACGTCAGACACGGCAGCCTCGCACACCCTGGCGTTGACTCTCCTGAGCCTTCCGAGCTTGCGACGGATCTCGCGCACGTTGTCAGGGAACGGCTCGATGCAATAGACCTCATACGTGTGTGGGTGATTGTGCCGCTCGAAGATATCGAGCATTTCGCCGTGGTGCGAACCTATGTCGAGTACCCGCAGCCTGTCCTTGGAGAAGAGCTGCGAGAAGATGAAGTCCACCTCCATATGCTCGATGATGAGCATCGGAGGGCGGACGCCGGGCAGTCGCCCCCACAGTCTCTTCAGCATTCTCTTCGTGGGTTGAGGCAGGTAGGTTCTGCCCAGCTCGATAAGTCGATTCGTTGTTGTCATCACGAATGGCCCTGTCGGGCGTCGCCTTCGCCCAGGCACGCGGCGGTGAGAGTACACCAAGCTCTTACACGAAGTCACGATTTCCTTCCTTGACCTCTGTTTGCCAGCCAAGGGGGGTCGCACGGCACATGGTCCACGTCGATGCGGCCCGGCGCGAAGAAGGCGGCCACCGCAGGGACGGCATGGGGTAGACTGCACCGGATGCCCGAGTCAGGCCATTCAGGGATCGACCCACCGGAGCCCCTCGCAACCACCTCGCGAACCCGGTGTGCCACGGAGGAGGGCTTCCCGGTCGCCGCGGAACGGTTCGCCAACGCAAGACGCCCGATCCGAAAGGCTTGTGCCCACGCCTCGTCCTCCGATTGTGTCCACGACCCTCTGGTGCGGCGCTAGATGTATGCGAAAATAAAGTACAAGCTTGGAGTGGCCGCGGTCCCGTTCGTCCGCCTCCTATCCCGCAGGCCCCCGCTGGCCTGTTCGCGGCGGATTCTTCTCAATCGCGATGTCTTCCTTGTAACCTCGACGATAGCCCCATCGGAGTCACCCCTTGCCGCTCTGCCCCGGCGGAGTTCGTTTTCGGCAGATGAACGTCTGGACCAGACGCTAGGGTCCATTGCCAGCATCCGTGCCAAGGTCCCTGGTGCACTGATTGTTCTTCTGGAGAATTCAGACCTGAGCGCGGCACACACGCGGGTCTTGCAGAATGCGGTTGACTGGCTGGTGCTATTTGACCGCGATCCAAGATCCATCTTCTTTCGCGATCACAGCAACCGGGGTGTCGGCGAAGCGTATATGCTGCGGTCGATCCATGACGTTTTGAGGAGTTTCGACTATCGCCTGCTTTTCAAGTTGAGCGGTCGGTATCGTCTGTCCGAGCGATTCTCCCTCGATCGTTTTCCTCAGGATCGCTTCGGCTTTCTCCACAGGGATGGCGTGGCCAGCACACGCCTCTACTCAGTGCCAGCTTGCCTCCACAATCTCTATGGACGCCAACTCGCGGCAGCCTTCTTCGCGGGACGGTTCGGTGTCAGCATCGAGAGTACGATCACTCGTGGGCTGACCTCTTCTCAACTTCAGTGGCTAGATGTCCTCGGAGTGAATGGCCACATGGGCGGTGGTCAATGGCTGGACGAGTAGGCGATTCGATCCTGGAGTGGCTTCCGCGAGTCTGAGCGAATCATGAGCCTGAGAAATCGCACACTGGTCAACATGGCATCAAACGCTGCGGGTACGCTTGTGCCCCTCCTGGTGACCTTTGTAACAACCCCTCTGATTATTCGATTGTTGGGACAGGAAGGTTACGGACTTCAGAGCCTCGCCGGGGCCATCGGGGGATTTTTGGGCTTTCTGACAATGGGGCTGGATGTACCGATAGCGAAGTATGTAGCGCAGTACAATGCCCTCGACGATCAGAAGGCGATAGCCCGTCTTCTGGATACCGCCGCAATGATGTGTTTGTTCATGGGTGCAGTTGGCCTGCTCGCGGCGGTGGTGTTTGGCAGAAGTCTGGCCGAACGGGTCTTTCACCTTTCCGGAGCATTCTCATCTGAGGCTCGTATCGTCTTCGCCTTCTCGGGAGTCGCCTTTTGCATCAGCCTCGTGCAAAGTTGGGCGAACGCCTGCCTGATGGGTCTTGAACGATTTGATAAAGCAAACCTCGTCCAGATTCCGACGGCCATACTGTCCCCCTTGGCAGGCATATTGGCCATCCATGCCGGTCTTGGCCTCATTGGGTTCGTTGCTGCGCGGATTCTCGTGATGGGGATAGCGACGGCATTCTCCTTGGGCCAAGCATTTGCTATCCTGCCGCTGTATCGCCTGCACCCAGCGATTCATTGGCAAACGTTGAATCAAATCAAGGGCTACCTTGCCACCGGGCTGTTTCTGCGTTTGATGGGATTTGTGGCCGGAGGTCTGGATCGCACCCTGATTGGCGCGTGGATCAGTGTCAGCTTGGTGACGGCATACGCCGTGCAGTGGTCGCTGATTTCGCCGGTTCAGTCTCTCTTCGCGAACATCTTCGGCTATCTGTTTCCGATGTCGAGCGCCCTTCATGCTAGTGGACAGGATGAGAGGTTTAGAGGCATTTTCTTGAAATCAAGCGCCCTCTATGCCGCTATGAGCTGCACCGCGTTCGGGGCTCTGTTCATTTTTGGTACATCCTTTCTAAGGCTCTGGGTTGGGGATGCGATCGCAGCAGAGGTGGATCTCGCTTTCCCTCTGCTTGTTGCCGGCGCGGTGGTCACGCAGCTCTGCAGCAATTTTCTGAATTCGACAGTCGTTGGATTGGGTCGGTTGCGATTGTATTTGGGCTTTTCGGTGGCCAAGGCAATCTTGGTGGGAGGGGCGCTGCTGCTGGGCGTCCGGCATTTCTCCCTTGTCGGTGCGGGAGGGGCATACATAGTTGCCGGCATTGCGGAGGTTAGCTATTTGGTGATTGGCGTTCGTTCGATTTTGGGCGTGCCTTTTTGGCAGTTTCTTCGAATGGCATATGCGAGGCCAATGGCCATAGCGGTGTTCCTCACCGTCGCAGCTTGGCCGTTACGGGACATGGCATCCACTTGGTGGCGCCTTGGTATTTTGTGCGCACTATTTTCGGCGGTTGGTGGGCTCGGCAATGTTCTCTGGCGTGTTATTCCGTTGGATGACATTGCCAAGGTTTGCCGGGAGATTAGGGACGGCTTTCAAAGGCTGGGCTCGCGACGCGGGCCGCAAGACAGACGCTAGGAGGAGTTGGGAGTGATTGTCATGCGATGCGTCCGAGCGTCCGAGCGACGTCTTTCGTGGCGGGGACTTATGCGGCCCGAGGTTGGCTGCGTTCGGATACAATTCCCTCATGTCGCCTTGAGCGTTTCTGAAGGCGCCATTCGGTCCCAGCCGGGGGGGCGGATTGCATTGTGCCACATGAGATGCACGTATCGGCTGGACTGGGCGGCGAGACACTTGCGCCAACAGGCGACTACGGAGTGACGCTATGGAAAACCCTCTGAACGAAACGGCGAATGCTGCGTACGAGCAGCGCATGATAGATCTCAAGCTCAAGGACCGCGAGCGGTTTGAAGCAGTATCACGTTCGCTTCTAAAGCGGGCATGGGACCTCCTTCCTGAATCGGTCAGAAGATCCAGGGCGCTCCAGAAGGCCAAGGCGGCGCATTTGGGTTCGAAGGCCAAGGCCGAGCATCAGTATGCGCGGGTGTGCATGATGAGCTTCATGAATTACATGCTGAACCGGACGTTGGAGCTGCCGGCCAATGCGGACGGGGAATATCTTGCGGGAGCGAAGAAGGTCCTCGAGCAATTCATCCCAGGGGCTTCGGGCGGGCCCCTTTCGCAGGAAACGCTTTACGGCAAGCAGCTCTATGACCGGATTGAAAGCGGGGGCGGCCATTATGAATTCGAGGGGAAAAGGCTTGGCAAGAACGTGTTTGCCCCAGAGGTATTTCTCCACCACCATGGCTTGAAGCTCCTCCCCAAAAGCATAGTTTCGCAGGTGAGGCAAGGGAGCATACTGGATGTCGGGGCCGGCATGGGGGACTCGGCAGTGGTCCTGTCGGACTACACCGACGGGAATGTTTACTCATTCGAGTGCGATGATGCGAACCTTTCGGACCTGGACAAGAACGTGCAGCTGAACGGCCTCAAGAACGTCAGGCCCATCAAGGCCGCGGTCGGGCTGGAAAACGGCCTTTTGAAGTTTGACACCTTCCCCAGGGATTTCTATTTCCACCACAAGCCCCAAGATGGCATGCGGATACAAACCTCATCGCTGGATTTCCTGTGCAAGGAGAATGGCATTAAGAAGGTGTCCTGCATCAAGATGGACATCGAGGGCTTTGAGTTGGAAGCCCTGCAGGGTGCAGCCGGCATTATCGCGGCCGGCAAGCCCGTCATAATCGCCAGCGTTTACCATACCGGGAAGGATTTCTTCGGCATTCCGTTGTTCCTAGAAAAGCTGAACCTGGATTACAGGTTCAGGCTCGTCTTCCTCAATGACGAGCCGCCGACCAAGGAAGTGAACTTGATTGCGTACTGACTGGAATGGCACCGGTTCGGCATTCTCGGCCGCCGCGCCATCGAGGGCAGAGCTACGGAACGCCGATACCCGCCAGCCGGCACAGTTGCCGCGCGCAGACCTCGTCGGACATGTGGTCCAGGACCCATTGCCTGGGACGGAAGGTCTCCTTGGTGGCTTCCCATCGCGTGAGTGCGTCCTCGAATTCGGCGACGCTGCTGAAGAACAGCCCGGTGCTGTCACAGAGGTACGGCGCGGTTGAGCTGGCAAAGGTGCGGCCAGGAGCCCACGTGTTCTGACCTTGAAACCACAGGAGGGTTGGGACGTCAGCGGACCATGCCTCGGCCCAGGCAATCCCCTGACTTTCGCTGGTGGAGTACCCGACCATGAGACTGGCCCGTCTGAGGTGCGCGAGGAATTCCTCGGACGTGTAGGAACCGAAGGTCACAACGGAAACGCTGTAGCCCCGCCGTTGCAGCACGGGAATGTAGTCGGAAACCGGCCCGTTCGCCCGCTTGTTGAAGAGCAGCACGTCCCTCGGTTCTCGCTTCCCGGGGTCGGGACGCCAGTACTCCGTGTCGACGCCGGCAGGCCAGGCGACACACCGCCCTTTGAGCGCCGGGCAGTCGCGTTCGTACAGTCTGCACACCCAATCAGCGGGCGTGACACAATAGTCCACCTCGGGGGCAGCGATGACATCCGCGTGCTCTGATGGAAAGACGAGTATGTTCGGCCCTGCAAGAAGCCTCGCTATGCGGCCCTCCCGCTTCCAGAGGATCGCCTGCCTCAAAGCATTGATGCCACAAAGCACGATCGCGGCCTCCCCAACCTCTGACTCCCTGCTGGGGTTGTAGTTGGCGCTCGCGCCGATCTTCCGAAGGCCTTCAACCAGGCTCCGGGTGACAGCAGGGTGACCGCGGTACGGCGATCCACGAAACCACATCGGGCGCGCCGCGATCAGATACTTGAGCGGACGACCCACCCGCTTCAGCGTTTCCTTCAGAAAGAAACGTCCCACGGGGATCGGATCGGTCAGTACGGTAAGCGCCGGTTTCATCCAACCCTCCACATTAAGAGGGCTGTCCCCAGGGCGACTGCGCAGGGCACGTCACGCGGCACGATAGTAGCGCCCGTAGGGGGCGTAGTACGAGTAGTATCCGTACCCGCCCGCGCGCCGATCGGTGCGATTGATGATGACTCCCAGGATGCGAGCGCGGGCGTCGGTGAGCTGTCGACGGGCAAAAGAAACCGCCTCTCTTGTGGTGTGGCCCGCGCGCACGACGAGCACAACCCCATCGGCCAGATTGCCCAAGATCGCAGGATCGGTCACAAGCGTGACTGGAGGTGAATCCATCACGACCCGATCGTAGTCTCGCCGGCATTGGTCTAGAATCTCGCGGAAACGGTCCGTGTGGATCAGCTCGGCCGGGTTCGGTGGTGTTGGGCCGCATGGAAGTACGTCCAGGTTCGGCACCGCAGAATGGCAGATCACGTCCGCCAACGTGGCATCCCCCATGATCACAGTCGACAGGCCCCGGTCGGACTTCAGGCTGAAGGACCGATGGATGCGCGGCTTGCGCATATCGGTGTCGACCAACAACACGCGCGCCCCGCCCTGCGCCATGGTGACCGCCAGGCTGATGGCTGCAGTGGTCTTTCCATCCTGGGGACCTGGGCTGGTCACCACCAGCACGTGCACTTCCTTTTCCGCCGAAAGAAACATCAGGTTGGTGCGGATCGACCGGCACGCCTCGGCGGCAGGCGACGTCGGGTCCTTGAACACCGTCAGATCGCGATCGGCTGCGTCCTCGGCCGTGCGCTGGCGCGCGTGCGCCAGAATTGGAAGCGTGCCGAGCAAGGGAGAGCCCACCAGCGCCTCGGCGGCCTCGGGGGTCTTGATGGTGTTGTCCAAGGCCTCGATGCCAAACACCAGCAGCATGCCCAGAAGCAGCCCAGAAAACACGCCAACCGCCAGATTGAAGGAAGGTCGCGGGCTGACTGGAGACCGGGGCACTGTGGCGCGGTCCAGGATGCGCACATTGTTCGACCGCAACAGCCCCGTCAGGTCGATCTCCTTCTGCCGTTGCGAGACCAAACCAAACATCTTCTCGTTGTTCTCCGCGTCGCGCGACAAGGGCCGGTATTCGACCTCCAGCTTGGCCAGTTCCAGGGCCTGCTGCTTTTCCTGGTGCATCCACTTGGAAAGCCCGGACTCAGTGTCCAGCAAGGCCTGGTAGCGTTTGTCGAACGCCTTCAGCACCTGATCCAGCTCCTTTCGATAGTCGCGCTGGATCGCCTCTATTTGCTTTTGGATGTTGTCGATCTTGGGGTGCTTTTCGCCATAGCGCGCGTCCAGATCCGCTTTGATCTTCAGAAGGTCCAGGTAATTTTCGCGCAGCTTCGCCACAACCACATTGTCGCGAATCTCGGGCAGGCTTTCCCGTTCCGCGATGTCGTTCTGGGCCGCCAGGATCAGCTTGCGGATCGATTCGACCTCGATCCGCTTGGCCCGCACATCGGCCAGCTTCGTGTTCAGGGCCTGCAGGTTCTGGCGGGTCATGCCCAGCCTGTCGTCCAGGCCGAGGTCCAGCAGGTTGCGCTCTTTCTTGAACCTGTAGAGTTCGAGTTCCGAGGCTTCCAGGCGTTTGCGAAGGTCGACGGTTTGTTCCCCGAGCCAGGAACCGGCTGTGCGCGCGCCGTCGAGCTTGAAGTCGAGATTCCTTTCGATGTACGTGTCGGCAAAGGCGTT
>Ga0187888_1003917_pt1 | contig 11284 bp, 7 predicted proteins | sample June2016WEW_7_40_FD_132987 | JGI IMG/M metagenome (GOLD analysis project Ga0187888, IMG submission 132987) | Peatland microbial communities from SPRUCE experiment site at the Marcell Experimental Forest, Minnesota, USA - June2016WEW_7_40 | ecosystem: Environmental > Terrestrial > Soil > Wetlands... | reverse complement strand
GGATTCAGCAACAACAACACGCTGGTGGTGGGCTCGGAACAGAAGATGATCGAGATCGCCAGCCGGGTGATCATCGTTGCCGACCACACCAAGTTCGGCCGCGGCGCAATGATTCCGGTGGGGCCGCTGGAGGACGCCGATACCGTCGTCTCCGACAGCGAACTCGGCGCGGAATACGTGGAGATGCTGCGCGGCAAGGGCATCGAAGTGCTGCTCGCGTAGCGCGGCGGTGTTCAATTCCAGCTGGGTGCGTGCGCCAAGTGGTTTGTGCGATGATGCCAATGCTGGCCGATCGGTGCGATCTTCGGCGGCGAACCTGACAAAGTCGAGGGAGAAATGATGCGTATTGGGAAGCTGTGGAGTGTGGGGTTGGCGGCGTTGCTGGCGCTGGGTACGGTTGCGCTCGCTCAGGGCACGGGGGACCACAGAGGCCCGACCAGCGGGGCGCAGAACGGCCGGTCTGCGAGCGGCAAGGGCGAGCTGCAAGTTTACTTTGTGGATGTGGAGGGCGGGCAGTCGACGCTCTTCGTCGCGCCCACGGGCGAGAGCCTGCTGGTGGATACGGGATCGCCGGATTCCAGAAACCCGGCTGCGCCCCGGGACGCGTCGCGGATTGCGGCGCTGTGCAAGCTGGCCGGGGTGACGAAGATCGATAACCTGGTGGTGACGCACTACCACTCCGACCACGTGGGCGGGCTGCCGCAACTGGTGGGGATGGTCCCGGTGGGGCGGTTCATCGACCACGGCGTGAACCGCGAGACCGCGGATGTGCAGGGCGGCGCATCGACGATCGCGGGATACGACGCGTACCAGAAGGTGCTGGTGGAGAGCCACGCCGAGCATCTGACGGTGAAGCCGGGCGATGTGCTGCCGGTGAAGGCGATGCGGGTGGAGGTGGTGAGCGGGGACGGCGAGGTGATCTCCAAGCCGCTGGCGGCGGGCGGCGAGCAGAACCCGTACTGCGCGGCCTCTCCGCTGAAGGACGCGGAAAACACCGAGAACGACCGCTCGCTGGGGCTGGTGATTACGTTTGGCAAGCTGCGGATTCTGGACCTGGGCGACATGACGTGGAACAAGGAGCGGGCGTTGATGTGTCCGGTGGACAAGCTGGGCAAGGTGGACGTGTACATCGTCTCGCACCACGGGCTGACCAACAGCGGCAGTCCGGCGCTGGTGGATGCGATTGCGCCGCGGGTGGCGATCGAGGACAACGGCCCGCGCAAGGGCGGCGCGCCCGCAACCTTCGAGACGATCGAGGGTTCATCCAGACTGAAGGACCTGTGGCAGTTGCACACAGCCGAGGGAAGCGATGCGAAACACAACGTCGCGGAGTCGCGCATCGCCAACCTGCCGGGACCGGACGCAGGGAACTATTTGAAGCTGACGGGCCGGATGGACGGCAGCCTGGCGGTGACCAACGGGCGAACCGGAGAGACGGTGGAGTATCCCGCGCCATAAATTTGATTGGCGGGCGGGGCGATCTTTTCCGACGGAATGCATCTTACCTAGGCAGGCAACTCGCTTCGGCGAGTTGCTCGCGGCCATTCGACACTCTGCCGGATGCCGCGGGAAACTTTCGCATAGGAAACGGAGAAGACGATGAACCAGAGCAGCAGGGCGCGAACGGAGGACGGCGTGATCGAAGAGGCGAAGGCAGGCGAGGTGCGGACAGGACCGGCGGAGCGCGGGCGGCGGACGGGTGGATTGGCGCGGATTGGGCGAAGCCTTGTCGGCGTTGGCCTGGGAATTGCGTTGGCGCTCAGCATTCCGGGCTGCCATAAGTCGGCGCAGGCGGCTGGCTCGCAGAGCGCGGTCGACCAGAACGCCGGCGACCCGGCGGATGCGAATATGGCTGGCGGAGGGAACAGCGCGGGGCAGCCGGCGCAGGTGCTGGGAGAGAGCGCGCAGGAACAGAACCAGCAGCAGGGCGAGGACTATTCGCAGCAGCCCGCTCCGATTGTGCGTCAGGCGCCGGATTCGGGCCAGCAGAGTTATGACAACAGCCAGCCCACCGATCAGCAGATGGCGGACGAATACGCAAACGATCTGACCGACGGGCAGGCCAGCGAACCTCCTCCGCCGCTGCCGTATTACGACCAGCCGCCCGCGCCGGACCCCGATTATCTGTGGACGCCGGGATACTGGGCGTGGGGGCCAGCAGGGTACTACTGGGTCCCGGGCTACTGGGTGGAGGCGCCGTATGAGGGCGCGCTGTGGACCCCGGGCTACTGGGGCTTCTTCGGCGGATTCTACCGCTTCCACCACGGCTACTGGGGGCTGCACATCGGGTTCTATGGCGGCGTGGACTACGGGTACGGATACGTCGGGCATGGATACTACGGCGGCTACTGGAACGGCGGCCACTTCTTCTATAACACCACCATCACCCGCGTGGATGTGAACGTGATCCACAATGTGTACGTCCACCCCGTGATGGTGAACAATGTGGTGATCACCGGGCGGACCGTCAACCGCGTGAGCTACAACGGCGGGCGCGGCGGCGTTGTGGCGCGGCCGCTGCCGGCGGAGGCTGCGGTGCTGCAGGAGCGGCGCATTTCGCCGATGGCGTCGCAGGTGCAGGTGCAGCGTGAAGCGGCGCAGAACAAGCAGCAGCTCTTCAGCCAGAACAAGGGACGTCCCGCAGCGGCTGTGGCAGCGGGCCCGGTGGCCAAGGACCTAGTGCTGCCGGCGGCGTTGCCTCGAGTCGCCGCACCAGCGGCACAACCCGGCAACCGGGGCGCGGCAAGACCCGTCCAAGGACAGGTGCCAGCGCAAGCGGCTCGTCCTCAGACGGAGAAGGCACAACCACAACCGCAGACGAGGCAGGCGCAGCCTCAGCCGCAAACCAGGCAGGCACAGCCCCAGCCACAGGTGAGGCAGGAACAGCCACAGCCACAGCAGCGGCAGGCACAGCCCCAGCCACAGGTGAGGCAGGAACAGCCACAGCCACAGCAGCGGCAGGCTCAGCCTCAGCCGCAGGTGAGGCAGGAACAGCCACAGCCTCAGCAGCGGCAGGCACAGCCCCAGCCACAGGTGAGGCAGGAACAGCCACAGCCACAGGAGAGGCAGGCACAGCCCCAGCCGCAGGCGCGACCTCAACCGCAGGCTGCGCCTCGTCCACAACCCGCCCCGCAACCGCAGGCTCGACCTGCCCCGGCTGCGAGTCCGCAGCCGAGGGACGAGCAGAAGCCTCACTAGTTGATGCAGCACGGCGGCACGGATTATCAAATCAAGACAGCACGGCAGGACGGGCAAATCAGGCTCGTCCTGCCGTGCTATTTATTGATGCGTGAGGAAGTGCGCGATGCTGGGGTATGCGAGTTGGCCGAGCAGGATGGCGTTGAGCGCGATGATGACGGTGACGGTGACCCAGCCGGCGATGCGGGTGCGGCGCGCGCTGGCGAAGCTGTGCATGACGTTCTCGCGGCTGGTGAGCAGAAGCAGCGGGATGAGCGCGAAGGGCAGCGCAAAGCTGAGGACCACCTGCGAGAGAACGAGGATTTTGAACGGAGCGAGGCCGGTGGCGATGATAATGAGGGCCGGAATGACGGTGATGGCGCGGCGCAGGAAGATGGGGAACTTGATGTGGAGGAAGCCCTCGATGATGACCTGGCCGGCCATGACGCCGACGGTGGAGGACGAGAGGCCGGAGCAGAGCAGAGCGACGGCGAAGACGACGGCGGCGGCGCGTCCGAAGAGCGGGCCGAGGGTGTGGTAGGCCTCTTCGATGGTGGGCTGCAGGTTGCTGGTATGGACGAAGGCCACGGCAGCCATCAGGATCATGGCGGAGTTGATGAGCCACGCGCCGTTCATGGCGACGAAGACGTCGATCAGCTCGTAGCGCAGGAAGCGGCTGAGGATGGAACGGCGCGGAATGTGGGTCGGCTGGTTGCGGGCTTCCAGTCCCCGCAACGTCTCGGTTGCCGGAAGGGAGGAGCCGGTGAGTTCTTTCAGGCGGGGCTGCACCAGCGCGGAGTGGAGATAGACGACGTGCGGCATCACGGTTGCACCCAGCATGGCAACGGCGGCGTAGATGCTGTCGTGGAAGTTCTGCACAGAGGAGTGGTCGAGCGTGGGCAGCAGGGTGTAGAGGGTGGCGAGCTTCCAGTCGGGGTGGACGAGGAAGATCTCGAATGCGTAGGAGACGCCGATGATGGCGACGAAGGCCATGATGCCGCGCTCCAGCCAGCGGAAGCCGGCGAGGTCGAGCGCGAGGATGGCGAAGACCAGGACGGTGGAGACCAGTGCGGCGGCCAGCAGCGATTCCCTGGGGCTGAAGCCGTGGGCGGTGAGCAGCGGGCTGAAGAGGAGATCGAGTCCGATGGCCGCGCCCAGGAACTCAGCGAGATCCGTGGCGACGGCGGCGATCTCGGCGGCGATCCAGAGGGCGATGGTCGTAGGCAGGGAGAAGTGTTTGCGGCAGTTCTGCGGCAGGGTGAGGCCGGTGACGATACCCAGCTTGGCCGCCAGGTACTGGATGAGCATTGCCATGATGTTCGACCACAGCAGCACCCAGAGAAGGCGGTAGCCAAACTGCGTGCCGCCCAGGATGTTGGTGGCGAAGTTGCCCGGGTCGATGTACGCGACCGAAGCGACGAAGGCCGGGCCGAAGTAGGTCCACATCTGATTGTGACGAAAGTTGGGGAAGAAGCCACGCCGAGGAGGGAGAGCATCGACAGCTGCTGCGCCTGCGCCTGTAGGGACTGCGAACGGTCCCGTCTCCAATTCATCGGAGGGCGCGGGCTGCAATTGCGTTGGCGAACGATCGGGCATTCAACTCCTGTGCCAGGGCGCCGGGGAAGCGGGTCTGGGTGACTCGCACCACAAATAAATTAGGTTTGCCTACGAATTAGGTATACCTAACTCCAGGATATGAGTCAAACTGAAAGAGAGGTTGGAGACCCAGGCATGGCGGCGCGTCGGCGGGCGAATGGCAACACCGAATCGGTGGACAACTACCTGAAGGCCATTCTGTCTCTGGGGGGTGCGGAGCAGAGCCGGGTGACCATCAAGGCGCTGGCCGGCCGGTTGGGCGTGGCGCCTGCATCGGTGACCAACATGCTTCAGAAGCTGGCTGGTTCGCCGGCGCCGCTGGTGGAGTATGAGCGGCACGGCGGGGTGCAGCTATCGTCGGCGGGAAAGCGGCGCGCGCTGGAAGTGGTGCGCCATCACAGGCTGATCGAGACGTTTCTGTACCAGGTGCTGGATTACCCGCTGGAAGAACTGCATGAGGAGGCGGAGCGGCTGGAGCACTTTATCTCGGAGCGCTTCGAACAGCGGATCGCGGCCAAGCTGGGGCACCCCAGGATCGATCCTCACGGACACTCGATTCCAACCATGGAGGGGAAGATGCCGGCGCGGGAGTCCATTCTGCTGGCCGATGTGGTCGAGGACGGGACGTATGTGATCGACAGCGTGGCCGACCGGGACGCGCACAACCTGAGGTTGATCGAGGCCTGCGGCATCACGCCAGGGGCGCTTTTGCGGGTCAGAAAGAAGGCGAGATCGGAGGGCTATTCGGTGCGGACCGGACGCTCCTCGAAGGTCTTCGATCTCTCCCGCGAGGTTGCGCGGGATGTGCGAATCGTCCGTCTGCCGAAATAATCTATGGCCTGGGCAGCCGAATGTTCAAGAAGCGCGACAAGCGCCTGCAACCGCAGTGACCGGTGAAGCGGAAGCGGCCCAAGTAAAATGGCGGCCATGCAGACTGCCTGCATGGCCGCCATTCAATGAGGTGCGGGTTGGGCGATCCGGAACTGCCGGACCGGTTACGCCATCGGACCGGTTAGAACCGGAAGCGGCCTTCAAACTGCCAGTCGCGCGGCTGGATGCTCGTGTTCTGCTGGCTGACCGTGCCGTAGGCGTTGGGGTTGGACCAGTTGGCGCCGTTTACCGACAGAGAGGTGTTGCCGGCGACGAAGAAGGTGGAGTTGGTAGCGTTGGTTACGTCCGCCTCGAACTGGAAGGTAAGGTGCATCGTGGCGGTTTCACGAATGTTGAAGGTGCGCCGGAAGCCGAGGTCGATGTCCCACCATCCGGGGCCGGTGATGCCCAACGGAGCGGTACGAGCGATATTGCCCAGCTTGAAGGTGGTGTTGGGCTCGGCCGTGGTGCCGCAGGTGTAGGACAGTCCGCTGCCGTTTGGACCAGTACCGGAATCGGGGCACTGGAAGGCGGTGGGATCGAGATACTCGATGTTGTTGAAGTTGGTGGAATTGGATCCGGGACCGCGACCCCATCTGCCATTGATGCGCGCCTTCCTCTTGTCGAAGTTGGGATTGTAGTCGGGCAAGCAGGTACCGCCCTGGCCGGCGACCGCGCTGGTCATGCAGTCGCTGCCAGAGATCGTGATCTGCTGCGGACTTCCATCGCGATACTTGTAGATGCCGGAGAACTCCCATCCACCGCCGATCATACCGGCGATGCGGTTGGTTGCGAAGAAGGCCTGGCCACGTCCGAAGGGGAGGGTGTAGACCCAGGTCAGGTTGAATCCGTCGGTCTGGTTGGCCGTACCCAGAGCGCGGTCGACGCGGTTTGCGGACATATTCTGGACGAAGTTTCCATCCTGCGGGCCCACTGGGAACTGGGTCCTGTGGTTGCCTGTGTCGTCAATCTGCTTGCGCCGCGTGTAGTTGATGAGGCCGGAGAGGTTGTGCCACGGGCGCTGGACGACGGACAACTGCAACTCGTTGTCGTTGGCGTTTCCAGTATCAGGCCAGAGATCGGTGAATCCGCCGAACTGGGGGAAGGGCCTCAGGGACTGTAAGACGGTTGCGCCGGTACCGCCGTAGCGCGGGTAGGGAGGTGTGCTGCCGTAGAACCCGCCGTTCGGGAGTGAACCTCCGAGCTTTCCGGCCCAGTCCGGAGAGATCGTATTCTGCGCGTATCCGCGACCCGAGCCTCCGCGCAGGAAGTGGGTCTGCGTTCCGGCGTAGGCGATGGTGAAAACGGCCTTCTTGTTGATCATCCTCTGAATGGAGAGGTTGTAGGAGATGAATTGCGGACCGCGCCCGCCGAAGTAGGGGTCGGCAAAGGTGACGCCCTGCGGGTTGCAGAAGGTGCCTGTGTAGGAGCAGTTGTAGTTGTTCAGTGAGTTTTCCGGCGCCCCGGTGACCGCGGTGCCTGGGCCTAAGGGAGGCACTCCAAAGTAGGCCGTATAGTCGTAGTTGCCAGTGGTACTGAGTGGATTGGCATTGGTCCCCGGCTGAGTCCACGGCGGCAGGGCGGAGAAGTTACTGCATGTGCCTGCCGCGACGCACGGGATATTCGGTGCGAAAGATGCGGGCGGGATGATGATTCCCTCCGTGCCTTGCTGCGGAGGAACGTAAACGGTAGAGGGCTGGGCCGACGCGGGCAAGTTAGGATTCAGGAAGAAAGATGGACGGGCGGGTTCGTTGGTCGCGCTGCTGCTGCTGGAGGCGTACTCTCCGTTGTTTCCCGTGGCCGCGGTTGCTCCCGTTCCGCCGCCTACGCCGCCTGAGTGGGCGATGGTCATGCCGAAGCCCCCGTTGATGGTGGTGGATTGGCTGATGGCGTAAGCGAAGCCCAGGCGCGGTTGGAAGTTGTCGTTATAGGGGTGGACCGGGGTCCTGCAGTTGCACATATAGGGAGCGTACTGGTTGTATTCCACCTGAGCAGTTTCACTGGGATTCGTCAGGCTGTTGGTGAAGTCATTGATGTTGGGGCTTCCGGCAAACTCCAGCACTCCGGGGATGCCGGCGATGGGATTGATGATTGCGTTGTCGAGGAATGAGATGCGGTTGTGGACCTCGTGGTAGGGCTGCAGATAGTCGTAGCGAATACCGAGGTTCAGGGTGAGCTTGGGGTTTACCTGCCAGTTGTCCTGAAGATAGAGCGCCATCGGCCGGTAGCGTCCTCCGACGTCCTGGATGGTTTGGGTACTGACATTGTTCTGCTCGATGGCCCCCAGCAGGAAGCTGGCGTATGTGTCGCCGTTTCCGGGCCCAGCGGTATCTTCGCCATGGGTGGTGAGGGTGATGCTCTGGCTGTAGCCTCCGTAGCTTCCCTGGTTTGTCTCCTGCCACTGCACTATGGCGCCAAGGGTGAGGCTATGGCGGTTCCTGGTCCAGGTCAGGTTGTCGAGGGCGGAGAACTGGTTGTTGCCTCTGGGGCCGGTGCTTGAACTGGACGCCCAGACGCTGGGAGCCGTCGGGCCGCTGTCCGCGTTGAATTGAACGGTGGGGAAGTTGTCCGCGCCGTTGCCCGGGGGCAGGTTGGTGATGCCGGCGGCGGTGGCGGTATAGGGCGTTCCCTTGGTCAGCGAGAACCCTTCGCCCCAGTTGCGCGTGAATCCATACTTGAACGTATTGATCAGGGAATTCGATGCGACGTAGATATAGGTGACCTGGCCGGTGGCCGTCTTGGAATTGGTGTACGTCCCGGCGGCATAGGGGATGGGGAGCTGGCTGTACGCATTGATGCCGCCTCCCGGGGATGAGTAAGCGGGTGCTCCGCCGTAGCCGACAAGGCCGCCCAGTCCCAAGAGGGAGAACTTATTCTTCGAGTTGAGCGTGTAGTCGATCTTCACATCGATGGTGTAGTCCTGGTTGGACAGGGGAAGGACGGCAAGATAGTTTTGGAAGGTGGAGAGGTTGGTGGGCAGGGGAAGCTGGGATTGCAGATAGGTCATGATGGGGGAGAACTGAGAAGAGGGGACGACGTTGAAGGTCGGCACCCCGTTCAGCAGTCCCTGGAAGGCGGGACGCGTGCCGCTGAGCGCGTATGTGGGGTCGGCGAGCTGCTCGTTGTTGGAGCCCAATGAATCGGTGAAGTTGCCCGCCCGATTGTCCATGGTGGGAATGGTGATGTAGGAGGGCGTATTGCTGATCTTGGTGTAGCGGTATCCTTCGTAGCTGCCGAAGAAGAAGAGTTTGTCCTTGAGGATGGGACCGCTGACCGAGCCGCCGTAGGAGTTCTGGTGCTCACCCGGCTTTTCCCCGTAGCCGGCGGAATTGGCCACCTTGGAGAAGTAGCCCCAGGTATCGAAATCGGTGTTGCGGATGAAGTCGAAGACGGTGCCGTGCAGCTGGTTGCCGCCGGAATTGATGGTGTAGTTGGCGCTTCCAGCGCCGCCGAACGATGTGGACGCTCCGTTGGTCTGCACCGAGAACTGGTTGACCGCATCCACCGAAACGGCATTGGCGACGGCAGTTCCGCTGCCCTGCTGGGAGATGTCGGATACGGGCACTCCTTCGACGTAGTTCTGGTTCAGGTTGTTCTGGCCTGTGCCGCCGTAGATGCCGGAGCTGCCCGCGGTCGTGCCCTGGTTGGTATTGTTGCTCGGGTTTTCCTGCACTCCGGGCATGAGGTATTGAAAGGCGGTGGGATCGCGCGGCCCGCCGTTCATGGAGAGCGGAAGCGAGGAATAGAGCTCGTTTTCGATGGTCCCGCCCAGCGAAGCGTCGGTGGTGTTCATATACGGCGGGGCGTCCGTGATGGTGATGGTGGTGCTCTCGCCGCCGACCGTGAGCTTCAGATTCAAGCCGTACATGGAGGAGTTGTCGACGTCGATGTTCTCCTGCAGCAGCCTTTGGAATCCCTTGGCGACGACCTCGACGTTGTAGGTGCCGACCTCCAGTGGAGCGATGGAATAGAATCCCGTGCTGGTGGTCTCGCGGGTGAACTGGACGCCGGTATCGGTATTGGTCGCGGTGACCTGCGCCTTGGGAACGACGGCGCCGTTGGGATCGGTGACAGTCCCCTGGATGCCGCCGCCGCTAGTGCTCTGGGCTTGCAGCGACAAGCCGCCAAAGAGCGCCAAGCCGCAAAAGGCCAACAGGCAGACGAAGAGGGTGGCGAAGCACTGTGCGTGAAGACGGCGTGAAAGCCCGAGCGGCAAAGACCCAACTGTCGTGATGCGATACATAGTTTTGCTCCATCTGATTTTGCGCTGGAAGGCGTTGGGCTGGGATTCCGGTTGTTTACCGGTTAAAACATCCCCCAAAAAACCTTGCGCCGGTGACTAGAAATCTGAAAATACCGATGAGCCGGAACGCGAAAAAAGTATTTGTTTACAGGCTCCATTGTCAATAAGAAAATGTTTTCCCGTTGAAACCGCAGGAGCCGGACGAGTGGCCCTGTGCAAGGCGAGGCCCAACCGGGAGCGGGCGAAGGCCTGCCCGGAAGATTTAAGTTTTCAAAGCTACACGCAACATGCTACTTTGTTTTTGACCCGATGCAACACTGAAATTGTGTTTTCTGTGTTTTTCATCGGCGAGTGGGTGAGAGCCCACCTGGTTGGTTCCTGTCTGGCCGGCGACCATCTCGGCGCGGGAAGCGGGCAGGGGGGCAAATCTGGAGAGCGAAATCCCAAGCAAACTGTACCGCGATATTGCGCAGGCCGGGGATCCGGACGGGTGTCTCCGCGTGGCTGGCGGTTGCGCGCCGAAGAGGGCCATACGGCCGGGCGAGAGGAGCATTGCCGCGTTTGCTCCGACTCGCTGTGCCGCGGGCCACGCGCTGCATGGGAGGGGATGGAGGCGGACGGCGGGCGACTGCGGCGCTGCGGCCATCGAACAGAGTTCAGCGGGGTCGAGGGGCAGCACGCTGTGCGTAACTTGGCGGGAGACGGCGGCGGATGGGAGGGTGACGGACGCCAAGGGCGGGCCGGACGGCGATCTGAAGGAATCCGGCTTTAACAACGCAAACGATGCGGGCAGGCCGCAGCCGGCGCGGAGCTTCCAGGGGTTCGCCATGGAGACGCCGCTGGAGGGACCCATTTCGCCGCCGCTGCCGTCGAATGTCGCCACCGATCTTCATCCAGCCCCGACCGCCAGCGCGGTCAATAATCTTCTGTTGGACGCCAGGAAGATGCTTCCCGGGGAGCAGTTCGCCATTAACAATAATAAGGTGGGCGCGCCGGAGATCCGGTTGTGAGGGGGATGAAAAGACCGGCCGTCGCAGCCGCCAAGTCTGGGGGAAAAGGTGGCAACTAGAGCCTTCTCTCCATGAGCCAAACGGGTCTGAAGATTTCTCTTGCAAGTGTCTTCAGCGAACGCGTAGTATGCCGCTTATTTTGGAAATCGTTTCCTTAGGGAAATCAGCCAGGGAATCAGCCGGTGGTAATGAGCGTTGCCGCTCACACTGCCGGATTGCAAATGCATTTATCAAGGATCAGGTGACTCCGATGCTATTCAGCAAACACATCGTCTCGACGCGAACTCTCTTCCAACTGACAGTGGCCCTGGTGTTCATCTTCGTGGCCGCAGTGGGAGCGGCAGTGGCCGCTAACAGTGGCAATGCGCCGTTGCTGGTTCCGTATACG
>Ga0187888_1003916_pt1 | contig 11287 bp, 10 predicted proteins | sample June2016WEW_7_40_FD_132987 | JGI IMG/M metagenome (GOLD analysis project Ga0187888, IMG submission 132987) | Peatland microbial communities from SPRUCE experiment site at the Marcell Experimental Forest, Minnesota, USA - June2016WEW_7_40 | ecosystem: Environmental > Terrestrial > Soil > Wetlands... | reverse complement strand
CGTAAGATTCTGGCGCCCGGCCCGGATGGCGGTGTCGAACTCGAAGACGACGAGGCCCTGCTTTTTGGCGCGGTGCCAAACCAGACGGCCCGGTTTGAAATCGACTCGGCTTACCAGGGCGAGGAAGGTTTCGAGAAGGTTCGCGCGGCCACCGCCGAGGGCCGTCCCTATGCGGTGGCCTTCGTCGATATTCGCATGCCGCCCGGCTGGGATGGAGTGGAGACGATCGCGCGGATCTGGCAGGTGGATCCCAATGTTCAGGCGGTCATCTGCACGGCATATTCCGACTACTCATGGAACGACATTCACCGCCGGTTGGGGCAGCCCGACAGCCTGCTGATCCTCAAGAAGCCTTTCGACGGCATCGAAGTCGTCCAATTGGCGCAGGCCCTGAGTAGAAAATGGCTGCTCAGCCAGCAGGCCAGGCTTCGTATTTCGGATCTGAATCGCATGGTGGCGGTGCGCACGGAGGAACTGGAACAAGCCCAAATTCGAATCCGGCGCGAATTGGAGGAGCGAGCGGCGGCCGAGGAGGCTTTTCGAACCGTGTTTCAAGCCGGACCGGTCGGAATCGCCCTGATCGATCCCAACGGCCGCTACGTCGATGCCAATCCCACTCTCGAGGGCCTGCTGCACGTGGCCAAAACCGAATTTATCGGCAAGTCTGCCCATGAATTTCCGCTGGTGGATCTTCAAACGATGAACGCGTGCCAGGAGGAACTTCGCGCCGCCGGCCGCATCGATGGCAAAGAGATCGTGCTCGGCCGGGACCTGGGACCGCCCCGAACCGCGCTCGCTTGGGTCCGTTTGGTGGATATCGGACGCGTGCAGCATTGCCTGGCATTCTTTCTCGATATTACCGAGCGGCGGCGCATGGAAGAAGACCTGCGCCAGGCTCGCATTGCGGCCGAGGCCGCCAACCGGCTGAAGAGCGAGTTTTTGGCCAACGTAAGCCACGAAATCCGCACTCCCATGAATGGTATTGTCGGGTTCACGCATCTTGCCCTGGATACCGATTTGGATGCGGAGCAGAGGGACTATCTGGAGAGCGTGGACAGCTCCGCGCAGTCGCTGCTCACCATCATCGACGACATTTTGGATTTTTCCAAGATCGAAGCGGGGCGGGCGGAATTGGAATCCATCCCCTTTTCTTTGCGCCAGTGCGTGGAAACGGCTGGCAAGACGATGTTGCCGGAAGCGCACGGGAAACAACTGGCGCTTTCCACCAATGTGGCGCCGCAAACGCCGGACAGTCTGGTCGGCGACCCGGGCAGGCTGCGCCAGGTACTGTTGAACCTGTTAGGCAACGCCGTCAAGTTCACGCCGCGCGGCCTGGTCGATCTCTACGTGACGGTCGATGCCTTGGACGAATCCGGCGTGGTGCTGCACTTTGCCGTGCGGGATACCGGAATCGGAATTCCCTCGGACAAGCAGTCCTTCCTGTTCGAGCCTTTTCGTCAGGCGGATGGATCCGTCACCCGCAGGTACGGCGGCACGGGCCTGGGCTTGGCCATCTCGGCGCGGCTGGTCAAGATGATGGGCGGTCGCATTTGGCTTGAAAGCGCGCCAGACAAAGGGAGCACGTTTCACTTCACCGCAAATTTCTCCCGGACCCTTGCGCCGATCTCGCCTGGCGACCTCGCCGGCCAAGCCAGCCAACCCCCGGTGCTGTCGATCTCCGGCGATTGACGTCAACCATGGCGCGGACCTCTGGCCGGCTGCGCCGCCTCGGCGTTTTCGTGCGGTCAAGGAAGATGAGATGACCCATCAGGTGGGACAGACGATCGTTTTTGTCGTCTGTCGAGTGGCTGGCCTGGCGAGGACCTGACAGACCGCGAAAAACTCGCGGTCTGTCCCACTTCTGACCGCTCGGCCACGGATAGACCAGGCCCGAGCCCCGGCTCAATCCAAATCCCACGACATCAAGAGTGCATATCCTCGACTCAGCGGTCGATCGCCCGCATACTGGCCGGAGCGTATCGATCGCCCACGACCTCGCTCACCGGCACCGCGGCTTCCAACTCGGCCACTTCTTCAGCAGTCAACCGGATGTCCACCGCCGCGTTCTCTTCGAGATCGGGTGCACCTTGTGCGCGCGACGGATGGTTGCCGGGGACGCTTCCGATAGGCCCAGATACTTCACCTTGCCGGCCTTCACAAACCGAGCATCTCCTGGGTCTCGGCAATACCGCCGATGGCCGGACCGGCGAACTGGCGCCGCGGCAGGATCAGGTTGAACGCCGCCACCGGCAGGGGCGCTTCCGGAACTCCCACCAGGGTCAGGGTACCGTCGAGCTTGAGCAGACGGAGATAGGCATATGCAAGCCTCCGATGCCGCCGGCTTGGACTCAGGCTTGCAGGTTCGCGGAGCTTGGAGAGTGCCATAGCCGTCGCGACTCTCCGGTGAGGGGCACGCCCTGCGTACCGCGAACGCGGTCCTTGCTGCAACATACACGGTCCATCCGCACATTCCAGCCTAAGCACACCGTCAGAAAGGATGATAGAATCAAGTGCCTCTAACGACCTTAGGGGCGAATTCCCTTGGAAATAGACCCGCTTCATGAGTACGGTCTCCGCCATTTTCGTCTTTATTGTTTTAATCACCTGGTGTGGTATCGGGCCAGTGTTATTGCTCCTGCCACCGAACCCGTGTCGCTACCGGATCTTACTGCTCCCCTTTGTTGGTTTGTGCAGCCACATTCTTTTCTCTATGGCCTTGGCTAGCTCCACTCTCACTGGGCAGACGACTCAGTTACTAAGTCTAGGGCTTCTCTCCGCACTGGCGGTCTACGGACTGTATCGTTCGCCCATTTCCTTCCAAGAGTTGCGACAGGCCTGGCCGCCTCTGCTAATAGGTGTCATGGGCACGGTCTTTATAGCTTGGCCGCTACTGCGTGCCGGCCTCCATAGCTATTGGGGTTATGCGAACCCCGATCAGGCGTACCTGATCCAGGTTCTGCCTTGGATCCGCCATCATCCGTTCAGCGTCCCGCCGACTTTTCAGCATGCTGCGGGATACTTTCGCGGCGTGCCGGAGAACACGATACTCGGGATTTTCTACGTCGTCCTGACCGTCGCCACCCTGGTCCGTACAACACCGGATCTCCTGTTCAACGTGGCCGAGGCGGGGCTGGTGTTTTTGGTGCCTATCGCGGCCTTTTTGTTTGCGTCCGCACTGGGGCTACCCCGCCGCCGCAGCCTCATCGTGAGCGCGTCGATTGCCTGCAGTTCCCTCGTAACTTACACGTTTTGTCTGGGCTCCCTGGGCACGCTCAGTGTGATCGCTGTCATACCAGTCGCGTTGGCTTTATTGCTCAGTTTCGGAGAAGGAAGTTCGATGAGTTACGCGGCCCTCTTCGCGGTTGTTTCAGCGGCGATGTACTACACCTATCTCGGCTCGATTGCATTGCTGGCAGTTGAATTGCCTGCTATCTGGCTCTGGGTGCTGATTTTTCGGAAGGTCTCCGTTCGCCGCTTATTGGCGCTCCCGTTAATAGCGGTGGGGATCACAGCGCTCGCTTTTCCGCCATTCGCCTATAGCACCTTGCGCATTTTCCTCGACCAGAGCTTCTCCACCCAGGCGAGCCCCGTCGCCGCTTCGCCGGAACAAGCGGAGTTGCTGCTAACCTTTGCATCCCCGCTGACCGAGGAGGGAGTCCCCTTTTTTTGGGGATTGGAGGTGCCGCATGTCCCCGTGCTGCGGCAGTCGGGCAATGACGGCGTGCTCGGGCCGTATCTCTTCGCGGCGGGATTCTTGTGCTTCGCCCTTTTGGCGTTGGCTTTCTGGCCGCGTGTCTCGCGGCTTGCCGGGAGTTTTTCCTGGATAGCGGGCGCCGCTCTTCTTCCGATCGCTGTCTACGCTTACAGGACGATCGGATACGGAGTCTTCAAACTGGTGCCATGGGTGTGTCCCATCATGATCACCGGCTTGGTGGCGGCTCTATGTGGATTGGCCGATATACTGCGTCGGGCGCGTTTTCCCGGATTGGCCGCACTTCCCTGCCTCGCGCTAGCCATATATATTGGCATCAACGCGGAACTGTCGTACCGGTTGGGCGCCTATACCCAACCTGCCTCACAATTGGGCTCGCCGCAAGGATTACCGGAAGTTCCGTTCGAGGATGTGCATCAACTGACCGAACTTGCGGTGGACCGCTACCGGGAGGGGATAGCGATCATGCTGCCCGATGTCGTGGCCCAGCGTTGGGCCGAGGCATATCTGGCCTCCGATGCCCCGCACTCTTTCCCGTGGCTTCAATTGTTCACGGCGGACAGCGCTCCGCGCGATAGCCGGCCGCCGCTGCCGCAAACCTACTCCCTGGAGTGGAATCGGCGTGACATCGACATAGTCGAACCTCCCCGGACGTCTGCGATCTGGAGCAATGCCAGTTTCACTTTATCGCGTCTCGATCGGGTCTCCAATGCTTTGATTCCGGGCGACGGCTGGTATCGTGTCGAGCATTTTCCTTCCGCGCCTGTATTTTGGCAACAGCGGCTTCGGTGGGTTCGGAAGCGTGCTGAATTGCTGCTCATGAATCCCCTTCCGAAGCCGCAACGGCTGCTGCTCACGATGACGGCCGGCTATGGCAATCCGGCGCCCGAACGTCATGTCTCTTTTTTCTTGAACGGGAAGAAATTCGACGAAGTTTGCTTTCGTGGATACACGCGGATGCTGACGAAACCGTTTCAGGCTACACCGCCCTGGAGCCAGGTGGAATTCGAGATCGCCGAGAACGCTTCACCGTTGCCCCGGCGCCACCAGCTTTGGGCCGCCTGGGTCCCACGGGAGCCGCGGAAACTGAACATGGCTGTTTCGGAGGTGGCGTTGCTCGATTCATCGGCCATTGCCGCGGCTTCGTACCTGGATCTCGAGGCGGAGATGAAGAGACCTCACGGCTTCCTGGAGGGCATTTACCCGGATCGTTGGATGGGCAGCGGTGCTGCGGTCGACCTGCAACCGTGCCCCGATGCGTGGCACGTGCAACTTTCCGGAGTCCTCGTCAGAGCCCCCGGCTTCTCGGTCCCGTATCACATCGGTTTGGCGGTGGATGATCGACTCATTGGGACTGCGGTCATCGACAAGTTTGGCCCATTTAAGGTCCTGGCCCCTATCGCGCCCGCGTTCGCAGCATCGCATCTTGGACAAACGGTAAGGCTGGTGCTTGCGCCCGAATCGACTTTCGTCGGACAGAATGGCGACCCGCGGCGATTGTCAGTCCGGTTGGACGGCGTTGGCTTTCGATAGTGCCCGTCTTGGCTTTCGGTCGCGATTGATACGAAGGGAGTAGGCGAATGAGCCTAACGATGAACGACGCTTTTCCCGCCGCCAGTCCAACTCGAGCCATGCGCCCGCGTTCTAAAATCCTGGCCGTATTGCCCGCGTACAACGAGGAGGCTGGGATTGGCAATCTGCTGGCGCGTGTCAGAAATTCGATGTTCGAGGCCTGGCTGGATTTCGAAATCATTGTCGTGGACGATGGCAGCAGCGACCGGACGCGCCAGGTTCTCGAAGAATGCGCCCTCAGCATTCCCGTGATCGTCTGCAGCCACACCGTGAACCAGGGACTCGGCGCCGCTATCCGCGACGGCCTGCACGCGGCGCTGGCGCGCGCCCGTGACGACGGCATCATCGTCACGATGGACGCGGATCAAACGCACTCCCCCGGTTTGATCCTGCGAATGGCCCGGATGATTCAAGAAGGTTTCGATGTGATCATCGCATCGCGCTACCAACCCGGCGCCAGGGTCCTGGGTGTCCCTTGGAGTCGCAGACTGATGAGCTTCGCTGCCTCCGTCCTGTTTCGTATCATGTTCCCGACACCCGGAGTACGCGACTTCACCTGCGGGTATCGCGCGTACCGGGCGGGCGTGCTGAAGAAGGCAATCGCCCATTACGGCGCCTCCTTCGTCGATCAAAATGGCTTTCAATGCATGGTGGACATCATCCTCAAACTGCGAAAACTGGATGTCATTTTTGGTGAGATCCCCATGCTGCTTCGCTACGACCTGAAGGCGGGCGCCAGCAAAATGCGGGTTTACAACACGGCCAGGAATACCCTGGTGCTGTTAGCCAAGAGGCGTGTAGGACGATGAGGGCGGATCCAAAATCCAACCCCTTTGGACAAGAGTATTTTCAGCAAGTTTACCGGCGCTACGACGCGCAAAACCCCTCGTATAAATTGGCCTTTTACAGACGGCTGGTTTCCAGGTGGGTGCGCCCCGCCGGGCAGCCGAAAATCTTGGATATGGGGTGCGCCTTTGGAAGATTCCTTGGCACCATGGAAGCGCCGTGGGCCGGGTTTGGCGTCGATATCAGCGAGTACGCCATCGGGATCGCCCAAAAACTGGTTCCCCAAGCCACATTCAGCGCGGCGCCTTGCACTGCCATACCGTTCAAAGGCCCGTTCGATGCAATTGTGTCCTTTGACGTGCTGGAACATGTTCCCGACCTCGCGGCGGTGGCATCATTTGTCGGAGAGGCGCTCCAGCCTGGCGGCATTCTTGTCTTTGTCGTCCCCGTCTACGACGGCCCGTTGGGATGGCTTGTGAACTTGTTGGACCCAGACCCCACGCACATTCACAAAAAGGGCCGCGAGTTTTGGCTGTCCTGGGCGGCAAGGCACTTTCAGGTTGTAGAATGGTGCGGCATCTTTCGCTATCTGCTGCCGTATGGTCCATACGTCAACTGGCCGACGCGCTGGTTGAGAAGTATGTCTCCTGCCATAGCTGTAGTGGCGCGGAAACCCGACTCCGTGGTCCCACAGACCCATAGCAGTCTCTCTCAATAGATCGCCGGCGTCGCCGCCCGATTCAACATTCCGGAGCGCGCCTATAGGCCCTCCGGCCGCAACTCTGCCATCACGGAGGCCTGCTTCTAATAATCCGCGACCATGCTATGTTCCCGGCAAGCCGTTTCGGCTCCGACAAAACGCTTGGCTCAGTTCGTCCATCGTGACCTGCCGCCGGCCGCTCGATGCCAACACTTCGAGAGACCTATTCAGCAGGCTGGTCTTATAACTCAGTCCCACGTCGAGCCGCTCTAGAGAACAGTGGTAATCCGGCGGCAAATCGCCGGTCGAAGCAACATCAGCCGGATGAATCACGTAATAGAAAAAACGGCGGGTGGAGAGCGCGTTCCGCAGGAGACGGAGATGTCCGTCACGAGATAGTACAAACCCGAGGGTATGCCACATCGCGATCGGAATCAGCCCTGCCGTGGTAGGAACGGGCAATTCAACCACGCCGTCTTCATCCATGGTTGGCTCGCGAGAATGCAGAAGTGGAACGAGCCAGTCTCTACGGCGGAGCATGTTCAGCACTTTTGGAATCCGGTTCAGATGGTTAAGCGAAGCCTTGCCGAGCATCGCGTACATCAAGGGTGAGGGAAATGCCGAGGCGTCGTACGCATAACCCAACCGGCTCAGAACCGGGAAATAGTGCTCGGTATAACTCCAGGCGGGCGCGACGAACCCGACCGGAGGCTTTCCAGTGACAGCCGCGATGGCATCGTGCGCGCGCGTGATCTCAGTATTAATTACCTCAGGCGGCATCCCTCCCAGACCGAGGTAATGATGCCAGGAATGGTTTCCCAATTCGTGGCCGGCTTCCGCCAACTCTCGTATCCGGCGCCTGGCTACAGCCGTCTCCAGATCCTTGCCGATCACGAAAACCGTATACCGGATGTTCCATTTGGCGGCTGCCTCTAATAACCGGTCCAGCACAAGTCCGAAAGCCGGATCATCGAATCCGGCAGGCCAGCCAGCCGCCTCCGCGAAACTATCGAGGTGCAGGCAGACCGAATAGAGGCGATCAGACTCCATGGGTATAGGGGCTCTCGAGGTTCAAGCTGTACTCGACCTCCCGGTTGTCCAGGATATTTGCCTCCTCCCGATGCCACCCGAAAGTGCTATAGAGGAGCTGCGTACCTAGATTGGCGCTCTCGACAGTCACTCGAACCGCGCGAGCGTCCCGCTCACGGCACATGGAGACCACATTGGCGAGCAAATCGACGGATATGCGGATCCCCTTCTTCCTGAAGAGAGTTGCGCCAACATCCGCCAGCACGCCCATAGATAGGATCTCCGCAACACCGGATCGCGATTCGATGTTGGAACGATTTCGAATTCGCCGCCACGCTTCCCAGACGGCTGAAACCCTCTTGGGGTTAGTGAGGACCGACCAGCCGACAAGCCACGCTACCCAGAACGGCCGCTGCAACGCCGGCGCAAGAAATCCGCCTGGAGTCAGAGTCGCCGCGGCGAAACCGGCCGGGTGGTTATCCACATACGCCACGGCGCCAAAAAGGAAACCCGATGCAGGCAGGTAACCGTAATAGAATCCCTCAGCGAAGCGCCGGCCTAACAAAGGTATTGGACTATGGCCAAGGAGGGCTCCATGCAAATAAGCCAGATCGGCGGCAACAGGCAACCGTTGCCGGTCGAACAGCCTGATTTCGTAGTTGAGGCTCATGCGGGGAAATGCAACGCGAAGCAGGTTTCTCTTCTGCCGCAAGATTCAGTAAAGGGTGAATGGTAACATATGGTCCGTTGGAAAATCAAAGGCGGAGCGCGCGCTATTTCGCTTTGGGGCTTGCTTTCCGTCGCAATGATATCGTTAATCGCTCAGATGAATGCCGCTGGGGATTACATGCTTCCCTTTATTTGGTTCGGAGCCATGATGGCAAACCGCGGCAGGTCTGCATCACTTAGCCTTGGGCGGACCGCATCCGCCAGGCGGTGACCGATTACAGAGAGATGCAGCGCCTCATCGAAGAAGTCTCCGAGCTCCGGTGGAAACGTCTCCGCGAAACCGAAGAGCCGGAAAGGTTGCATCGTCGAGTCTGGCGCCAACCACCAGCCGTGGTTGCGGAATCGCTGCCGGCAGGCCCATTGGGCATATTCGGACCTGGTGTCATGATATACTCGACCTGTCGGCCCTGGAAGCGATGGGGTGTTTTGGCATGGCACCGCGGAGATTACTGGTCTATGACGAGAGAAGAAGCTTCAGCCCTGGTGCAACAGGCTATCAAGGAGATTAACTCTTTACGAGACGCGGACAACACTGTGCCGACAGACCGCAACGTCAGGCTGACGGGCCCCGATGGAGCACTGGACTCCATGGAGACGGTGAATCTGGTGACGTATTTGGAGGCCTCATTGGAGAGAGCGGTTGGCAGCCGGGTAACAATCGTCACGAAGAATGTCTTGAGCGGCGCCGATCCGGCGCTCGAATCCTCCGATCGTCTCGTGGAGCACATCGTCGCTCTGTGCGGCGGCGCCGCACACTGACCCGGCGGGTGGTTCAGCATGTCTGACGAGCGGGAAGACGAGAAGGCCGTCCTTGTGGCCGGATCGAACGGTGTGTTGGGCGTCGCGCTATGCCGGCAGTTTCTCGACACAGGGGCGACTGTTTTCGGCTGTAGCCGCCGTCCTCCGGAACGACAGCACGAGCGGTTTCGACACTGGGAGTTCGATCTTTCGAGCGAACAGGGGGTCCTCAGCCTTATGGAACGCATGGATGCCGCCGAGGCCAGGGCCGATGTGCTGATCCTCAATATGGCTGTGAGTTCATCTGCGTTGATCGCAGAACTCAGAGAAAGCAGCCTGCTCGAAACGCTCTGCCATAATTTAGTGGGTCCAGCAGTCTTGATCCGGGAGAACGCCCGGCGCATGTTGCCGCGACGCTACGGCCGGATCGTTGCCTTAAGCAGCATCCGGGTTGCCGAGCTTGCCACCGGCGCCGGAGCTTACTCCATCTCCAAGGCCGCCGAAGAGCAACTGATTCGTCAAACGGCTCTCGAGTTTGGGAAGTACGGCGTCACGGCTAACGTGGTGCGCATTTCCGTGATGGAGTCCGGGCTGGCGCGGCAACTCCCGGAGCGCGCACGCGCCCAGATCCTCGACCGTTGCGCAATCAAGAGAGTCTGTACTCCCGAGGACGTGTGCAACGCTGTGCGGTTCTTTGCCAGCGCCGGGAGCTCCTATCTCACTGGACAGACTTTGAACCTGGGGTTTATTTAGGTTGGCGGCGACCCAATGAGCATTCATTCCAAAGTCGTGGCAACGGGCCATTTTTTGCCGGAAATCGAGATTCGGAACGCAGATCTTACCCAGTTTCCGCCGGCATCCATCGCGCTGATCGAGGAGAAGACTGGCGTCCGCGCCAGACGTCATGCCCCGCGCTCGCAATGCACCTCGGATCTGGGCGCGCTGGCGTCCAGGGAATGCCTCGATCGCGCCGGTTTCGACGCCGCGAACCTGGATGTTTTGATTCTGGCCACATCGTCTCCCGATCGGATTCAGCCTGCGACCGCCACGCGCGTGCAACATTTCATCGGCGCCACGCGCGCCTATGCGTTCGACGTGAATTCCGTCTGCAGCGGCGGCATTTACGCGATGCAACTGGCGGATGCGCTGATTCGTTCCGAGTCCGCCAGGTCCGCCCTGGTGGTGGCCTCCGAAGTCTACTCACGCTTCCTGAACAGGATGGATTTTGCCACGTATCCCTACTTCGGCGACGGAGCCGGAGCGGTTCTGCTCACCCGGTCCAATGAGGGTCCCGGAATTCTGGATTGCGTGCTTGGCAGCGATGGCGCCGGCGCCGATCTGATTCGTATCCCTGCCGGCGGATCGATGCTGCCATACGCCGATATGACGAACCCTAGCGATGCGTTCTTTAAGATGAGAGGTAAAGAGGTCTTTCAGTTCGCGGTTGAAAAAGGGCCTTCCGTGATCGCTGCGCTCGAAACCCGTTGCGGGCTGAAGGCAGAAGAGATTTCATGGGTTGTTGCACATCAGGCTAATGTAAACATCCTCAAGGAAATTTCGGCAAAGTGCGGCATCCCGTTTCACAAATTCCCGGTCAACCTCGATCGCTACGGTAACACCGCCGCGGCGTCCGTGCTGATAGCCTTCGATGAATTGATGACATCCGGAAACACGAGGCCGGGAGAAGTAGCCATTCTAGTAGCCTTTGGTGGGGGGTTATCCTGGGGGGGGCTGGCGCTGCGGTTGTAAGCCGCGGAGACCATAAAGACTCGTGGGCAGCTATGCGGCCCGGAGTTCCGGCACTTTTGAATCGACTGGCCTGAGTCCTCGGAACCAGTGGCGAAACGAGTCAGCCAAGGCGGCAGTTGGAACCGGACCGCTTCGGGCGCCGGTCACTCCGCTAGCGGGAGTTTACTGCCAACTCCAGATTCGTAGCCCGCACCTCCGGATAACCTACTGAAAAGTCACCACTTGTCACCGCTCTTGCGGTTCACTTGTTGTATTACCCTATTTGAGGCCTG
>Ga0187888_1003915_pt1 | contig 11287 bp, 6 predicted proteins | sample June2016WEW_7_40_FD_132987 | JGI IMG/M metagenome (GOLD analysis project Ga0187888, IMG submission 132987) | Peatland microbial communities from SPRUCE experiment site at the Marcell Experimental Forest, Minnesota, USA - June2016WEW_7_40 | ecosystem: Environmental > Terrestrial > Soil > Wetlands... | reverse complement strand
GACCTGCTCTGCGCGGCAGAATCGCGAGATGAGCTCGAGGTAGTGCTGGTAGTCTTCCTCACCGAAGAACGTCTGCTGTCTGCGGTTTCCCCGCTGGGTGACATGGTGGGGCATGCCAGGAGCTATCACACGTGCCAATCGACCCATGGTGGGAAGCTAACCCGGCCACAACCCCGCGTCAAGAGTCAGCTATGGTGTCCCCGGAACTCGGCCAAGCCGACCTTCGGGGCGAGGGCACGCAGGGTCAGGTTCTTTGCTGTCCGAAGTTCCTGGCCGGGGAAGGTCATCGGCGTTCTCTCTCGTAAAACCCTCCCGTCCGAAAGATGGACGCTTGGGGAGAAAGTCGCCGTGCTTGCTACGCCCTCTCTGCCAGGCTAAACTAGAGGTTTGATACACGCAACCAACCACCAAGATGAAGCCCAAGGGTGGCGTTGCCGTCGCCATTGGCTCCATGGATTTGACAGATGTCGTTGTCCCAGCCCGTCCTTGGCGATCGTGATCAGGCGCAGGACGGCGAGGATGCGATACAAGGCGGACATCACGGCTGGTGCGTTGAAACTGCCGGAGAGCCGAGTGATCGCTGAGCTGCTGATGCGTGGCTTGACGCCGGACGGGTGGCGGGAGGCGATCTACGAACGGAAGGTTCTCCAAACCCGCAGCCAGGCAACGGCGAAGCGGCTAACCAGGCTCATCCGTGGACGGCTTCAACTGATGGGCGCCGACCTTTGGCGGCTCGTAGCGGAGGACGAGACGAGGGTCGCCACCCATGCACTCCTGGCGGCGGCGATCAAACAAAGCGCCCTGTTGGGAGACTTCCTCGATCTGGTGGTCCGTGAGCAGTACAAGGTTTTCAGCGAACGACTGACGAACAGCCTTTGGGATCAATACTTGGATGACTGTCATGGACGAGATCCACAGATGCCCGAATGGCATGAGTCCACCCGGCGACGGTTGCGTTCCTCGGTCTTCCAGATTCTCGCACAGGCGGGATTCGTCCGGGACACCCGGTCCCTCAGATTGCAGACGGTCTTCATCGCAGACGATGTCATCGATTACCTGAAGCGTCACGACGAACAGTACGTGCTTCGTTGCATCCTGGTTTCACCATGAGTGCCGGCCTCCAAGAACGCCTGAACCAGATCCTCCCGAGGATCACCTCCGACGACTTCCTGAGTGGGGCGGGGATCGGCAACGAAATCGCCTTCTACATCTTCGATTACCCACCCGAAGAGGAACTCGTGATCAGAGAGCATGTCCGCTTTCTGATCGAGCATGTCCCCAAAGCCAAACCGGGGCTGAAGGTCACGCACGTCAATCTGTTCGATCTCGTTCTGGACTACCTGCGGAGCCGAAACCTCCTCGATCGATCGCTTCAAATGCAGCGAGAGAAAGGGGACGAGGCTCTCATGAAGGCCCTGCGGGCGGCGCTCCACGAAAACAAGCTGGCCCAAGTCTTCGAGCAAGCGGCTCGACCCACGGAGAACGACCTTGTACTGGTTTCCGGTGTGGGCAGCGTGTGGCCGCTGCTTCGGTCGCACACGCTGCTCAACAACCTCCACCCGATCATGGGCGAGACGCCGCTCGTGATGTTCTATCCAGGTCGATACGACGGGCAGTCGCTCCGGCTCTTCGGCAAGCTGAAGAACAATAACTATTACCGGGCTTTCAAGCTGGTACCGTGAAGGTGGCGACGATGTTGATCAAAGACCTCTTCACCCGTGACATCTTCCGCTCGATCAATGGCGTCGTGAAGGCCGACCAGCTTGACGACTCCTCGGTATGGCAGGAACTCGACGAGTTCGTCATCACGAAAGAACTCGACCAGCATTTCCGCAAGTTCTTCTCGACCTACACGGAGGCGGTCAGTCATCCCAACGATCTCGTCGTGGCGGGAATGATCGGAGTGTGGATCTCGGGGTTCTTCGGCTCGGGCAAGTCGCACTTCCTCAAAGTCCTGTCATACTTGCTGAGAAACCGCCGGCATGCTTACGAAGGGCAATCCCGCCAAGCCGTTGAGTTCTTCATGGACAAGATCAAAGACGCCATGGTCTTCGGGGACATCAAGCGGTCGGTCTCGTCCCAGCCTGATGTCATCCTCTTCAACATCGACAGCAAGGCCGACAGTCGGGGAGGCCGGGACGCCATCCTCTACGTCTTTCTCAAAGTCCTCAACGAGATGCTCAGGTACAGCGGCGACCACCCACACATCGCCCACATGGAGCGGTATCTCGACGGCAAGGGGAAGCTCGAGCAGTTCCATGAGACTTACCGCAAGATCACCGGAACGGAATGGCTCCAGGAGCGGGATGTCTACGAGTTCAACCGTGATGAGGTCGTCCAGGCCCTCTCTGAAACCCTGGGGCAGAGCCGGGAGTCCGCCGAGAAGTGGATCGACAACGCCGAGAACAACTTCTCGCTGACTGTCGAGAACTTCTGCAAGTGGGTCAAGGACTACCTGGACACCAAGGGGCCGAACCACCGCCTGCTCTTCCTCGTCGATGAGGTCGGGCAGTTCATCGGCACCGACAGCGGCCTGATGCTCAAGTTGCAGACGATCACTGAAGACCTCGGCACGGTCTGCCGAGGGCGGGCCTGGGTAGTGGTCACTTCGCAGGAGGACATCGACGCCGTTCTCGGTGAGATGAAGAAAACCAAGGCAAATGACTTCTCGAAGATCCAGGGTCGCTTCAAGACCCGCCTGTCCCTCTCCAGCGCCAACGTAGACGAGGTGATCCAGTCCCGGCTGCTCTGCAAGGCCGACGACGTGAAGGGCGAGCTGGAGACCCTCTACGTCCAGAAGGGGGACATCCTCAAGCATCAACTCACCTTCTCGAACGTGGGGATGACCCTGAAGCCGTACCGGGACGCCGACGATTTCGTCAAGAACTACCCCTTCGCCCCCTATCAGTTCCAACTCATCCAGAAGGTCTTTGAGGCTATTCGCAAAGCGGGTGCGACGGGGCTGCACCTCTCCCGTGGCGAGCGGTCGATCCTGGATGCCTTCCAGTCAGCCGCCCAGACAGTGGCACTTGAACACGTCGGCGTCCTGGTACCTCTGTACGAGTTCTACCCGTCCATCGAGAGCTTCCTGGACACGGCGGTCAAGCGGACCATCGACCAGGCCCGGACCAACAGCAGTCTGGAGCCGTTCGACATCCACCTGCTCCAGGTTCTCTTCCTGATCCGCTACGTCGAGGAGATCAAGGGGAACGTCGATAACCTCGTCACCCTCTGCATCAACCGGATCGACTGCGACCGCCTGGCGTTGCGGAGGCAGATCGAGGCCAGCCTGCTGCGGCTTGAGAAAGAGACGCTCATCAGCCGCAGCGGCGACATCTACTTCTTCCTGACCAATGAAGAGCGGGATATCAACCAGGAGATCAAGAACGTCATCCTGAACTCGGGCGAGGAGTCCCGGCTCCTGGGCGAGATCCTCTACGACGACGTGCTCAAGGGGGTCCGCAAGCACCGCTACAGCGCCAACGGGATGGACTTCACCTACAACCGCCTTTGTGACGGCTACCCCCACGGCAACCGGGTGGACGGGGCGCTGGTCGTGTCGGTGGTCTCCCCGCTGCACGACGACTATGAACTCTTCAAGCCGGACGGCAAGTGCGTGCTCGACAGCAGCCTGGAAAACGGCCAGGTTTTGATCCGCCTGGTCGATGACGAGAGTCTCGGGCGCGAACTCCGCACCTACAAGAAGACCGAGACCTACTTGAAGACCAAGAACGACGGCACCCTGCCCGAGACGACGAAGCGGATCTTGCGGGACGCCGCTGAGGAGAACCGCCAGAGCCGCCAGCGGCTCACCACGCTCGTCAAGCGGCTGATCCTCGAGGCGGACTACTTCGTGGCCGGGCAGCCGCTCACCGTCAAGTCGCAGGCCCCCTCGGATGCCATGGAGAAGGCCCTTGAGTACCTCATCGATAATACGTTCACGAAGATGAGCTACATCAAGGTGAAGAGCGAGTCGCCCCAGAAGGAAATCCAGGCGATCCTCCGCAGCAACGACATCGGCCAGCAGACCCTCAGTTTGACGATCGACGAGGGCAACCCCCAGGCGATCGGCGAACTCCGCAACTACATCGACCTCTGCACCAAGACCAGCAAGCAGATCGTCCTCCACGACCTGATCGAAGTCCGCTTTTTCTATCGTCCCTATGGCTGGCCCGACATGGAAGTGGCGATCCTGCTCGCCCGGCTGCTGGTGCTGGGGGAGATCAGCCTGGTCATGGACGGAGGCGTCATACCGCTCGACAAGTGCTACGACGCCCTGACCACGCCCGCCAAGTGGCGAAAGATCGTCGTCACGCAGCGGCGGACTCATAAGCCCGAGGAGGTCAAGAAGGCCCGGCTGCTCGGGCAGGATGCGTTCTCGCAGATGGGGCCGGAGGGGGAAGACGCCCTATTCACCTTCCTCAAGGGCAAGCTCCAGGGCTGCCAGACTGCCCTGCTGGGCTACAAACCCTTGGCCGAGACGGGGGATTATCCGGGGCTGGAAGAGATCAAGAGCGGGTTGGCGCTCACGAAGAAACTACTGGCTGACGAGGACAGCTTCAAGTTTATCGAACGCTTCAACGCCCAGAAGGATGACCTCAAGGATCTGAGCGACGACTTCCACGACCTCGAACACTTCTACGAGCACCAGAAGCCGACCTGGGACGCTCTCCGCAAGGCGTGCGGGCGATTCCAGCCAAACCGTAGCGAGTTGGAACACGACACAACGGCGGGACGGGCGTGGAAGCGATTGGGGGAGATTCTGAAGGCTCCGTCCCCCTATGGGATGCTCCACGAGGTCGATGGTCTGATCCATACCGTCGAGGCGGTGAACACGTCCCTGGTCTCCGAACGGCGGGGTGAGGCACTCGCAAAGATCGACAACTTCTTGACCATCGTTGGGCAGGAGCTCGATGTCATCGACGCCGAATCCGCCCTTCGGGCAGCGTGTACCGCCCCGCTCCAGAATCTCCGCTCGCAGGTGGGGGCTGAGGAGAGCCTGGCGCACATCACCCAGGCGAAGCAGGATGCTCAGCACGCCTACGACGCCGCCGTGACCAGGATTGAGGAGGCGTCCAAGTCGTCCAAGTTGGTCTTGGGCGGGAACGGGCCGGGATCGAAAGGTGGAACCACGGTGACCGCCGTGAAGTCTCGCCGGGTGATCGAGCCCGCCAAGCTCGTCGCCAAGCACTACCTGGAGACCCCGCAAGACGTGGCGGATTTCCTGTCCACCTTGAAGCAGAGCCTCGAAGACGCCCTGTCCAAGAACGAACGCATTGAGATCCGCTGAGAGCCGCCTCCCGATGAACCGCAACAAGATCAAAGCCTACGCTCCGCAAGCTCGCCGTGACTTCATCCGTGCGGTAACCGACCGTGCCGCCTTGTATGGGCTCACGAAGGAGAAGATCCAGCCGGTCGTCGAGCAGGGTGACGTGGCGTTGATCGCCGGCAGACCGTATCCCCGTTCCGTGGCGGCGCTACGGAAGCGGTTGCAGGAACGGGTCGATCACGAGGGCTTCGATCACGTCATGGAGGCGATGGCTTACACGTGGTTCAACCGCCTGGTCGCCATCCGCTACATGGAGTTGCACGGCTACCTCGACCACGGCTTCCGTGTCCTGAGCCATCCCGAGGGCCGGAACACTCCCGAGATCGTGGAGCACGCCGAAGAAGTCGAGCTGCCGGGGCTGAGGCGGGAGACGGTCATCGACCTCAAGCTGGCCGGGAACCGAGAGGCCGAGCTTTACCGCAAGCTGCTGATCGCCCAGTGCAACGCCCTGCACGACGCCATGCCGTTTCTCTTCGAGCGGATCGACGACGAGACGGAACTGCTCCTTCCCGACAACCTGCTCCAGACCGACTCGATCGTCCGCACGCTCGTGGCAGGCATCGACGAAGAGGACTGGCAGGAGGTCGAGATCATCGGCTGGCTCTACGAGGCGTACATCTCTGAGCGATACGAGGCGGTCATTGGCTCCGTCGTGGCAAGCGCCGACATCCCGGCTGCCACCCAGCGGTTCACGCCGGAGTGGATCGTCCGCTACCTCGTCCAGAACACGCTCGGGCGGCTCTGGCTGGCGACCTACCCGCAGTCGCCGCTCAAGGGACAGATGAAATACTACATCGAGCCCGCCGACCAGACGCCCGAAGTCCAGGAGCAGCTCCAGGCGATCACGCCGACCAGTCTCAACCCCGAGGAGATCACGTTCCTCGATCCGGCGTGCGGCTCGGCGCACATTCTGGTCGAAGCCTACGATCTGTTCAAAGCCATCTACCAGGAGCGGGGCTACCGGGCCAGGGACATCCCTCGGCTGATCCTTGAGAAGAACCTCTTCGGTCTGGAGATCGACGACCGTGCCGCCCAGCTTGCCGCGTTCGCCCTGCTGATGAAGGCACGGGCCGACGACCGCCGGACGCTGGAGCAGAACATCCAGCCGCATGTCCGGGCGCTGGTCCAGACCGATGGTATGGACGCCGAGGACATAGCGGCGGCATTGAGTGTTCGGGCGTCGAAGGAGACACCGCCGCCGGGGTTGTTATTCGAGACCGAGGACAACCTGTTTACCAGAGCGGCAGCGGCGGCGGCCACCTTGCCGGTCGTCTCTCTTTCTGACGTGAAAGCCTTGGTGGACCTGTTCAAGCATGCCAAGACGTTCGGTTCGCTCATCCAGGTTCTACCGGCTCTCGCCGCGCGATTGCCGCAGATTGAGGCGACGTGCCAAGAGGTCGCTGAGCAGACGAGCGAGATCGCAAGCCGGACGGCGGAAAGGTTCCTGCCGGTGATCGAGCAGGCCGTATTGATGTCCTCCACCTACGATTGCGTTGTCACGAACCCGCCCTACATGGGCACCAAGTACTACAGCGCCCCGCTCAAGACCTTCGTAAACAATGGTTACAAAAACGCCAAAGCCGATCTGTACGCCTGCTTCATTGAGAGAAACGCCTCTTTCACCAAGCAGAACGGTTTTGTAGGGATGATCACTATCCCCAATTGGATGTTCCTGTCATCTTTCGAGGGGGTCCGCAACTCGCTCTTCGCCGACCAGACGATCGACACGTTCATCCACAACGGGCGGGGTGTTTTCGGCTCGGACTTCGGCAGTTGCAGCTTTGTGCTGCGGAACCACAGTCTACCAGCCTTTCGGGGCACATTTCGGCGGTTGTTTCAGAAGCAAGGGAGCGTAGCCGGTAATGATGAGTTGGAAAGCCGTTTCTTCCTGACGAACAATTACTACGCTGCTTCAAGCGAGTTCGAGGTCATTCCGGGTAGCCAGATTGCTTACTGGGTAAGTCACGCTCTTCGCCAGAGTTTCAAGAACTCAAACGTAGATAACTTCGTTGAGATAGAGGGCCAGAACAAGACTGCGGACAATGAGCGTTTTGTTAGGCTCTTCTGGGAAGTCGATTCCAGCCGTATTGGGACATGCGGCAAATGGCTCTTCTATTCCAAAGGTGGTGGGTTCCGCAAATGGTACGGTAATCTCATCCACCTTGTTGATTGGTCAGAGGAAGCTCGAAGGCACTACAGAGCCGATCCAAGTTGCCGGATCATTGCCGAACGCTTCTGGAACAGGGTTGGCATTACCTGGACAGACATCACTTCGGCTCACACTAGCTTCCGTTTCTTGCCCAGCACAGCCACCTTTGATATGGCTGGCCCTTCTGTCTTCCCAAGAACAGACTCCGATCTCCTATGGTTGATGGGGTTACTTAACTCTGTCTACGTCGCAAGAATCCTGCCAATCCTCAACCCAACGGTACACGTTCAGCTTGCCGATGTAAGAGCTATCCCGGTTGTCCAAGGGCCGCATGTTGGAGAGGCCAACCGACTCGTCCAGGAACTCCTCGAAGCGCACAAACAAGATTGGGACGCATTCGAGACATCCTGGGACTTCCAAAGGCTGCCCGTCCTCCAGCACAAGGCCACCACGCTCCAACAATCGCAGGAGGACGCCGACGCCGAATGCCTCGACCGCTTCTGCCGTATGAAAGAACTGGAGGAAGGGAACAACCGTCTCTTCATCACCGCCTTTGGCCTCCAGGACGAACTCTCCCCCGAAGTCCCGGACCATCAAATCACCCTCTACCGCCCCAACCCTGAAGAAGACATCAAGCGGCTGATCTCCTACGCCATCGGCTGCACCATGGGCCGCTACAGCCTCGACAAGCCGGGACTCATCTACGCCCACTGCGGCAACGTCGGCTTCTTCCTTGACCAGTACCGGATGTTCCCTGCCGACCCGGACGGCATCATCCCGGCCACAGAGTTCGCCTGGTTCGCCGACGATGCCACGAACCGCTTCGTTGAGTTCCTGGGCGTGGCGTGGCCGAAGGAGCACCTCGAAGACAACCTCAAATTCGTCGCTGACAGCCTCGGCCCGAACCGGAGCGAGTCGCCCCGGGAGACGATCCGCCGCTACCTCGCCACAGGCTTCTACAAGCACCACCTCCAGACCTACAAGCGGCGACCGATCTACTGGCTTTTTTCCAGCGGCAAGCAGCGGGCTTTCCAGTGCCTCGTCTACCTGCACCGCTACCACGAGAGCACGCTCTCCCGGATGCGAACGGAGTACGTCATCCCTCTTCAGGGCATGGTCGCCTCCCGGATCGAGCACCTGGCTGGCGACATAGCCTCCTCCTCCTCCACGGCGCAGCGCAGGAAGCTCGAAAAGGAGCGTGAGACCCTGCTCAAGCAGCAGGCTGAGCTTCACGCCTACGATGAGAAGCTCCGTCACTACGCCGACAAGAAGATCGCCCTCGACCTCGATGACGGCGTGAAGGTCAATTACGGCAAGTTCGGCGATCTGCTCGCCGAGGTCAAGGCAGTGACGGGAGCGAAGGACGAGGAATAGCCAGTGTCCCAGAAAGAAGTTGTTGCGAGGCAACCACCCAACGATGAGCTTCACCCCGAGATCAAAGCCATGAGAATTTTCGAGAAGATCCGCATCCAGGGCTTCCGCCGTCTATACGACTTCGATTTGAGACTGAAGCCCCTCAACGTGCTGATCGGAGCCAACGGAAGTGGGAAGACATCACTACTGGATGTGTTTTCGCTGCTGGCGGCGTCAGCATCCGGCAGGCTTAAAGAAACCATGAGCGATATCAGTGGGACCGACGCAAACCTGTCGAACCTGCTGACTGCGAAGGGAGAGAAGGCGAGGTTCATGGCATTTGATCTGACGATGGAGGTTCCTGAATACAACCCGATCGAGTATCGCATCGCATTGGCCCCTGTGGGCGTGGGGTATGAGATTTCGGACGAAACCTTGACCCAGCAGCTAGCTGAAAAACCGCCACCTCTCAAGCACATCCAGGCACATCACGGTGACGTACGATACTTCGTGAAGCCCAAAACAGGGAAAGGAAGGCTGGAGCCGCCGAATTGGGATTACAACCACACTGAATCGGCGCTCTCACAGGTACCGAAAATGTTTCAGGAGCCGGAGGACTTCCGCAAGTGTCTGGCCTCCTCGACCCATTATCATGTTCTCGACGTAAGTCCCCGCGCACCGATCCGTCTGCCACAACAAATGAGGGACGCCCGGCTGCCTGGGCATGACGGTGAGGATCTTGTATCCTGTTTGTACACACTGCGAGAAACCGATCGGGATCGCTTTGAGTCGATCGAGGCCACTTTGCGAGGGGGATTTCCCAGCTTCGAGCGACTGAATTTTCCGCCCGTGGCTGCCGGCACCCTGGCGATGACCTGGAAGGACAAAACGAGCAAGAACCCATTTTACATGCACCAACTTTCCGAAGGCACACTACGATTCTTGTGGCTGGCGACACTGCTCCAAAGTCCAGGGTTGACGGCCGTTACGATGATCGACGAGCCGGAAGTGAGCTTGCACCCGGAGCTGCTCTCACTCTTGGCGGACCTCCTTCGTGAAGCGTCCCAACGTACGCAGTTGATCGTAGCCACACACGCCGACCGGCTGATCCGATTCCTTGAACCATCGGAAGTGGTGACGATCAACGTGAATGAAGAAGGCGCCGCTGAGGCAACGCGAGCTGATGAGCTTGATCTTGGAAAGTGGCTCAAGGAATACACATTGGATGAAGTGTGGCAAATGGGCCGCATGGGAGCGCGGTCATGAAAATCACGATCCTTGTTGAAGGTAAGACCGAGATAGCCTTCAAGCCGTACTTACGCTCGCACTTGGAGAAGCGACTGGCCGGCAAGATGCCCAAATTAGACTTCTTCCCTTACTACGGTCGTATTCCTACTGGCGACAAGTTGAAACGGGTCGTTGAGAAACTGCTAAACGACAAGCAGCCAGCCGATGCCGTCATTGCCTTGACTGATGTCTACACCGGCTCGGAACCACCTGAGTTTCTTACGGCGGAGGATGCAAAGAAGAAGATGCGGGAATGGGTTGGTGTGGAGGAACGATTCCATCCTCATGTGGCACTGCACGACTTCGAGGCGTGGCTACTGCCGTACTGGGAGAAAATCAAGGCGATGACGGGGAACAACCGCAAAGCCCCTGGCCCGTACCCGGAAAAGGTAAACCACGGCAATCCGCCTGCCCATCGATTAGGGGAGGTCTTTCGGACAGGCTCGAAGACCCAGAGCTATGTAAAGACGCGCGACGCTGGTCGAATACTCAAGGACGAAGACCTTTCGGAGGCGATCAACGCCTGCCCGGAGCTGAAGGCATTTGTGGACACAATCATTAAGACGTGTGAAGATTAGCAAAATTACACATGATTCGGAAAAGGCAAGTGCCTGGTCTGCCATGGTGAGTCACTAATGAGCGACCTGCATCAGATCGACAGTGCGCTGGAACGCCTCTTTGAAGAGCAGGGGCATCGCATCGTCTTCTGGAACGACCCCGACCGGGAGTTCCTGAACGATCTCTGGCTCCTCAAGCTGGAGAACGTCCAGGTCGTGCGGCTCGACCAGGTCGGTGCGCTCGAAGCCAAGATCCGCATCGAGCGGGACGAGCCCGATACCCGGTTCCTGATCTACTCCCCCACCGAGGAGCCGGACTTTGACGACGACTGGCTGCTCGACATCCGCCTCTACGCCCGCAGCTTCCGGGCCGACCGAGCCTCTCTCTTGCTCGATGAACTGGGCCTGACACGACAGCATCTCCGACAGCACCTCTTCGACCGGCGCAAGTTCTGCGACAACAAGGATAGGCTGAAGAAGCTCCAGGCTTTCGTCGCAGCCGACGACACCGAGGCAGACCTCGACCGCAAGATGATCGCCGTGGTCGCGAAGGCGGACCAGCCTGAGTGGTTCACCATCTTCCGCACGCTCTTCCACGCCTACACCGAGACG
>Ga0187888_1003910_pt1 | contig 11299 bp, 11 predicted proteins | sample June2016WEW_7_40_FD_132987 | JGI IMG/M metagenome (GOLD analysis project Ga0187888, IMG submission 132987) | Peatland microbial communities from SPRUCE experiment site at the Marcell Experimental Forest, Minnesota, USA - June2016WEW_7_40 | ecosystem: Environmental > Terrestrial > Soil > Wetlands... | reverse complement strand
CGTAATCGTACAGTCAGATTGTGATTGAAACCTGGGATGCGCACATGAATCCTAAGGGAGGTACTTGGATTGCACCGAGAGGGTTCGAGCGATGGCAACTCAGGCTGCACCGGCTAACCGTCGGGGGCTCCTATCACGGCTGTACGACACGCGGTTGGAAACGGACGCGCTGTTCGAGATGGTTCGGCCCGAGGCGATGTACACCCGGCCGATTTCGGAGCGGCACCGCATCGTCTTTTATCTCGGCCACCTGGAGGCATTCGATTGGAACCTGTTCCGCGGTCCCTGCGATCTTGCGAGCTTTCATTGCGAATTCGACCGCCTTTTCGCGTTCGGCATCGACCCCGTGGGAGGAGGTCTGCCGAAGGACCGGCCCCAGGACTGGCCGCGCATTCGGGAGGTGAAGGAGTATCGCGATCGCGTCCGACAGGCTCTGGACCGGTCGATCGAGACCGCGCCGTTGACGGAAGAGGGCGAGGGCTCGTTCCGGCAACTGCTAAATATCGCAATCGAGCATCGGCTGATGCACGCTGAAACCCTCGCTTACATGTTTCATCAAATGCCCTTCGAGCACAAGAGAGGCGCGGCGACGGCGCGGGTGTTCCAGGGCAGCTCCTTCACGCCAGGTTGCGTGCGCATTCCCGCCGGTCGAGCTACGTTGGGCCGGCGGCGCGATTCCCGGTCATTCGGTTGGGACAACGAGTTCGAGGCTCACACCGTCGATGTCCCGGAGTTCACCATCGACATATACAAGGTCACGAACGGCCAGTTTCGACAGTTTCTCGAGGATGGCGGCTATGAGGACCGCGCACTCTGGACGGCGGCCGGCTGGGAGTGGAAAACAGCGCGGCGGATCTCACGCCCGGCGTTCTGGGTCCGGCGGGGCAATGCGTGGGCATACCGGTCGATGTTCGATGAGATTCGTCTCCCGTTGGACTGGCCCGTGTATACGAGCCACGCGGAAGCGAGCGCGTACGCGCGATGGGCGGGAAAGGCTCTGCCTACAGAGTTGCAGTGGCACCGGGCCGCGTATGGCACGCAGGGCGTGCACGAACGCACAGGTCCGTCGGCGGATTCGCCCGCCAACCTGGGCCAGTATCCGCTCCCCGACGCCTGGGACCCCGTGCCAGTGAACAATACGGGTGTCACGGGCGCAAGCGCCTTCGGCGTGGAGGGGTTGGTCGCCAACGGATGGGAGTGGACTTCGACAGAGTTCGCGCCATTCCCCGGATTCCGGCCCTTCGCGTGCTACCCCGGGTACTCAGCCCAGTTCTTCGACGGGAAGCATTATGTCCTGAAGGGCGGAAGCGTGCGGACCGCCTCGTGCATGCTGCGCCGCAGTTTCCGCAATTGGTTTCAGCCGCATTATCAATACGTCTACGCAGGGTTCCGTTGCGCGAGCGCGCCGGACCCAAGGAGAGAATAGAGGTGGCCACATCCGCAGAGGTCCTCAGTGATCCAGTAATGCAGTTCGTCTCGGATGTGCGTGCAGGGCTCTGCAGACCGGGACAGAAGGAACTTCCGTCCAAATATCTGTACGACGCATTGGGATTCGCGCTGTTTGAAGCAATCAGCCTGCTTCCGGAGTACGGGCTCACCCGCGCGGATGAGCGGTTGCTTCGCCAGCACGCCAGGGAGATCGTGAGACGTGTACCGGGACCGACGCTGGTGTCCGAGCTCGGAAGTGGCAGCGGAAGGAAGACGCGCTGGATTCTGAGCGCGTTGTGCCAGCGCGAGCCTGTTTCCTATTACCCGATCGAAATCTCGCGAGCGGCGCTCGCCTCTTGCGAATCCGAACTGAGTGACATCGAAAGCGTGAGAGTTGTCGGCGTCGAGCGAGAGTACCTGGACGGCCTGCGAGAGGTTGCCGCGCAGCGGGCGGACGGGATGCGCCTGCTGGTTTTGTTTCTGGGCAGCACGATCGGCAATTTCGATGCGGGGGCGGATGCCCGATTTTTGCGCGAGTTGCGCAGCGTGCTGGCACTTGGCGATTCGCTGCTGCTCGGGACCGATCTCTTGAAGCCGGTGGAGCGAATACTGGAAGCTTACGGCGATCGGCTGGGTGTCACGGCGGCATTCAACAGGAACCTGCTTGGGCGGATGAATCGGGAACTGGACAGCGACTTCGATCTTCGCCAGTTCGAGCACGTAGCCCGGTTCAACCAAGCAACTTGCAGTATCGAGATGCATCTGCGGTCGAAGGCGCGGCAGGTGGTGAATGTCCGGCGAGGCGGCTTCGCGGTGACCTTCGCGGCGGGTGAAACTATCTGGACGGAGAGCAGCCACAAGTATACCCGAGATGAAATCGCAAATCTGGCTGCTTCGTGTGGATTCCGCATGCAGGCACAGTGGATGGACGACGAGTGGCCGTTTGCCGAGAACCTGTTGCTCGCGGTCTAGGCGGACCCTGGGGTCGTCAAAGTCTTATTCGAACGGGCAAAGGCTGAAGAGTACGCTAATCGACACTCAAGCCAGAGTTATCATGACGGCGCGGGCTCCGGTGTATGGAATCTAACAAGCACCTCGAACCGTTTTGGCCCGATCGGAACTCCAAGTATCGACAGGGTTCCTGGAGGGTCGATCACGATGAAGGGGACACAAGCGCTCCACAGTCTGGGGCAGAGCATTTGGCTCGACAACATCGCGCGCGACCTGCTGGATAGCGGCACGCTGCAACGCTACATCGATGAGCTGTCGGTAACCGGGCTTACTTCAAATCCGACGATCTTCGACCACGCGATCAAAAACAGCCCGGCTTATGACGCCGCGATCCGCGAGAAGGAAGGTCTGCCCGCGATCGAGGAGGCGGTCTTTGCCGGTGTCGCGATCAACGTCACCCTCTTGTTCTCCCGCGAGCAGTACCTGGCCGCTGCCGAGGCCTTCCTGCGCGGCGGGGAGCGCCGTATCGACGCCGGGCTTGACCCCGGTGTCGGCTCGGTCGCCTCGGTGTTCATCAGCCGCTGGGACTCCGCGGTGATGAGCAAGGTGCCCGACTCATTGCGTGACCAGCTCGGCATTGCCATCGCCAAGCGCACGTACAAGGCGTATCGTGCGTTGCTCGCCACCAAGAGTGCCGCGCTAAAGGCGACCGCAGCCCACTGACAGCGAGGAGTACGAAATGTCAACACGCGCAATACCAGACTCGACAAGCCAGACGCTGAAGCCGCTGACCCAACGGACGGCCTGGAAAGCTCTCCAACGCCATTACAAGAAGGTTCGAGGACTGCACCTGCGGGACCTCTTCGCCGACGACCTCGGACGGGGCGAACGGATGACGGCCGAGGCCGCCGGCGTCTTCCTGGACTACTCGAAGAACCGCATCACGGACGAAACCGTCAAGCTCCTCGTCCGCCTCGCCGCAGAATCGGGCCTGAAAGCGCGAATCGATGCCATGTTTCGAGGGGACAAGATCAACGTAACGGAGAAGCGTGCGGTCCTGCACATAGCCCTGCGCGCACCCAAAGGAACGTCCATCGTGGTTGATGGCGAGGACGTCGTTCCCCAGGTCCACGCCGCGCTCGACAAGATGGCTGGTTTCTCCAACCGCATTCGTCACGGTGAATGGATTGGGCACACCGGCAAGACCATTCGCAACGTCATCAACATCGGAATCGGCGGATCCGACCTCGGGCCAGTGATGGCTTACGAGGCGCTAAGGCACTATAGCGACCGAAATATGACTTTCCGTTTCGTCTCCAACGTCGATGGCACGGACCTCGCTGAGGCTGTTCACGATCTCAGCCCTGCGGAGACGCTCTTCATTGTCTCTTCGAAGACCTTCACCACGCTGGAGACCATGACGAACGCCCACTCGGCGCGATCCTGGTCGCTTGCCGGTCTGGGTGGCGACGAAAAGTCTGTCGCCCGGCACTTTGTGGCTGTGTCGACGAACGCGGGGGGAGTAGCGGAATTCGGTATCGACACCGCCAATATGTTCGGGTTCTGGGACTGGGTCGGCGGGCGGTATTCCATAGATTCGGCGATCGGACTCTCGACAATGCTGGCCATCGGACCGGATAACTTCCGGGCAATGTTAGACGGCTTCCATCAGATGGATGAGCATTTCCGCACCGCCCCGTTCGCACACAACCTTCCAGTTTTAATGGGGCTGCTGGCTGTCTGGTACACCGACTTTTTCGGCGCCGAGACGGTCGCCGTGCTGCCTTACGAGCAGTACCTGAAGCGATTTCCCGCCTATCTGCAACAGCTAACGATGGAGAGCAACGGGAAGCATGTCACACTCGACGGCAGCGAGGTCACTTACTCAACGAGCCCGATCTACTGGGGTGAGCCGGGAACCAACGGTCAGCATTCCTTCTATCAGTTAATCCACCAGGGGACGCGACTGATTCCGTGTGACTTCATCGCGTTTGGACAAGCGGCAAATCCGCTGGGCCGCCACCATGACATGCTGCTGGCGAACGTGTTTGCACAGAGCGGGGCCCTGGCGTTCGGCAAGACACTTGAGCAAGTCCACGCCGAGGGCACGCCGGACTGGCTCGCCCCGCATCGCGTCTTCGAGGGCAACCGCCCATCGAATACTATCCTCGCCCAACGGCTTACGCCGGATACTCTCGGCAAGCTGGTGGCGCTGTACGAGCACAGCGTGTTCACTCAGGGCACGATCTGGCAGATTAACTCGTTTGATCAGTGGGGCGTGGAACTGGGCAAGGTGCTGGCTCAACGGATCATCCCGGAGCTCGAAAGCCAGCAAGAACCCAAGCTCGGACACGACAGTTCCACCAACAACGTAATCCGCCGATACCGAAGTATCAAGGAGACGGCGAAGGAGTGAGTGATGCAACTTGGAATGGTAGGTCTGGGAAGGATGGGGGCAAACATGGTGCGCACTAGCGCGTTGTTTTCGACATGTGCCCAAGCCGGCTGATCGGGAAGAATGCGGGACCGGCATCATCGGAGAAACATCGATGGATCTCGGAGATCCGAACTGGAAATGGAGCATCTCGAAATGAATGTGCAACAGTTCAAAGACACCGCAACGAAGCTGCTGGCTGGCGATAAGGGCCTGCTGGCAATGGATGAAAGTACTTCGACCTGCAACAGACGATTCGCTAAGCTAGGGATTCCCCAGACGGAGGAGTCTCGGCGCGCCTACCGGGAGCTGATTGTCACCGCTCCCGGCCTGGGAGACGCCATTAGTGGTGCGATCCTCTTTGACGAGTCGATTCGCCAGCGCAAGAAGGATGGCACACCCTTCGTCAAAGCCCTCAATGATGCGGGGATCATGCCTGGCATTAAAGTCGACCTCGGCGCAAAAGACATGGCGCTTCATCCTGGCGAGAAAGTAACTGAGGGTCTGGATGGCTTGCGCGAACGCCTGGCTGAATACTCTCAAATGGGCGCGCGTTTTGCCAAGTGGCGCGCCGTGATTGTCGTGGGCGATGGGATACCCAGCCGGGCTTCCATCGCAGCCAACGCGCAGGCGCTGACTCGCTACGCCGCGTTGTGCCAGGAAGCCGCACTTGTCCCCATCGTCGAGCCGGAGGTGCTCATGGACGGCGACCATACACTGGATCGCTGCGACACAGTAACAGAGGAAGTATTGCACACAGTTTTCCACCAGCTCTACACACAAGGCGTGGCGCTGGAGGGTGTGATCCTGAAGCCCAACATGGTGCTTCCAGGATTGGCCTGCCCAAAGCAAGAAACGGTGGACGTAGTGGCCGACGCTACGGTGAGGTGTTTGTTGCGATCTGTTCCTGCCGCCGTGCCGGGGATTGCGTTCCTGTCGGGCGGCCAATCTGCCGAATTGGCTTCCGCTCGTTTGAATGCCATGAATGTCAGATTCAAGTCGCGATTGCCCTGGGTAGTGACGTTTTCGTTCTCCCGCGCCATCCAGCAGCCGGCTTTGGAGATTTGGCGAGGCGACGATGGCCACGTATTGGCGGCGCAGCGAGCTCTGCACCATCGAGCAAGCTGCAACCGCGCTGCGCGCCGCGGCGAATACAATGCGGCCATGGAAAGTGCCCCGCAACTCGCGCGGCCTGCGGCATCGCGAAACGCCGGCGCAGTTTGAACGCTTCCTTTAAGCCGCTGACTAGGCCTTCACGTCAAGTCGAACCATTTCATGCTCTTAGTTCCCCCGAACTACTTAGAGGTTTGCAGCAGCTCAATCCGCCCGGTCCCAAGGCTGCCACGTGCGGCGCTAGTGTCCTGTCTCTAAAGTTCATTTATACTTCCGCACCTTCCTGATGATCGTGTTGGCGCTCGCCACCCACTGGAAGGGTTGAGGGGCCTTGTTGCTGTCGCGAGTGTATTCGCGAATCGTTTGTTCCAGATCTCGGACTGAGCGAAAGGTTCCCCGGCGAATTCGTTTCGTGTGATCTCGGCGAACCAGCGTTCCACTTGGTTAAGCCAAGAGGCGCTGGTTGGTGTGAAGTGAACGGGTACCGGGGATGAGCGGTGAACCACTTCTTCACCTCTGGGTGTTTGTGCGTTCCGTAGTTGTCGAGAATCAGGTGGACCGGCAAGCCGGGGTCAGTCGCCGTGTCAACCTTTTCCAGGAAGCGGATGAACTCCTGGTGCCGGTGCCGCGCCTGGCAGTGTCCAATCACCTTACCCGCCGCAACGTCCAGTGCGGCAAACAGCGTTGTCGTGCCGTGCCGCTCGTAGTCGTGGGTCTGCCGTTCGGGCAAGCCCGGCGGAGGGGCAGGATGGGCTGCGTTCGATCCAGCGCCTGAATTTGGCTCTTCTCCTCCACGCTCAGCACGATCGCCTGGTCCGGAGGCTTCAGGTAGAGCGGGCCTGTTTCCGCCGGCGCTGCAACAGGCGATCGGCGCGGCGTGTGAGCTCGTCCGAGACCAAGCACGAGAGCAGATCGATGGGGGCCATGGGTTCGGCCGTGTTCGCGCTGCCACGCAGTCTCCGGACGAACCGTTTGACGCTGGAGTAGCCACCAGTGAAGCCGTGGTTGTCCACCAGATTCTGCCAGATGCCTTTGGCGTTCCGGCCCTTGGAGAGCGACAGGTCGATGAACTCCAGGAAGGGCTCGCAGCGGCTGGCGCTGGAGCTGCGGGCAGGCGCCACCGGCGGCTCGGAGTCGGGGGCCACCCCGTTGGCCGGTTTTGCGGGCGAGCGCCGCCCCACCCACCTGGCGGCCTTACGGGCACACCGGCGGCCTTCAGGTATGTTCCGGCTGTTTCGCGGCGGACCCCAGTTCCTTTCTGAATGCGCCGCAGCGGCCATCCCAGCTGCCCCAGCGCGATGACCTGCTGTCGTTTGTCGTCGCTCAAAACATTGCTCACGTCGAGCGAGGGTAACCCTCCGCTCGTGATCAATGTCCTGCCTAACTCCGTTGGCCGGTTTTCAGGCGTCCCTCAGTGGCCGGTTCTCGGTGTCCCCCGAGGACCGGACGGCAAGTCTGGGTCCTTTGCCGATATGGCCTCGGCCCATTGCCGGCGTCAGATGAGGCAAATGTGCTGGGGTGTGCGACGCACAGAACCAAGAGCCTTCGCATCTTACTCCCCATCCAGCGCGCACACGTCGTCCAGGTTGCGGTACTTCTCCGCGTAGTCCAGGCCGTATCCCACCACGAACCGGTCTGGAATCTGGAAGCCGGAGTAATGCACGTGAACCGGACGCAAGCGCCGCTCGGGCTTGTCGAGCAGCGCTGCGATCCGTATCGAGTGCGGTTTGCGCTGGTCGAGCACGTGCATCAGGTAGTTCAGCGTAACCCCGCTGTCCACGATGTCTTCCACGATCACCACGTTGCTGCCCTCGATCGAGATGTCGAGGTCCTTGGTGACTCGCACCTCGCCGGAGCTGGTCTTCTCCTTGCCATAAGTCGAGATTCCCATGAAGTCCACCGACACGTCGCGCTTCATTGCGCGTGCCAGGTCCGTCAGAAAAAAACACGCTCCTTTCAGGATGCAGATGAAATGGAGGTCGCCCTGCGGATAGTCGGCGGAGATCTGTTCGCCCAACTCGCGAACCCGGGCCTGAATCTTCTCGGAGGAGATCAGGACTGCCAGCTTGGGGTCGGTCATACTTTCGGGGCCGGACGGGCCCTTGCACTTGGCCTGCCAGTCCTTACATTATCCCGAAATCCCGGCGCGGCCGGTTGAGTGCTATTCTGAATTGGCCCATTTCGATACTCTGATTTGGGCAACAATATACTTGCCTTACCAAGCCATTAGCGCTATGCTGGGGATGGCGTGATAGGCAGGATTTATCTTTTCGGAGATATCTCTGGATTGCGATCCTTATCGTTTCCCTCGCGGCAATATCGAAGTTGTCCGCCTGTGTCGATAAAGAAACAAAATGTGCTCCAGTGGCTCACTCCGAAAGCGTCTTCGTAGTCGATACGGCCTATAAGGAATCGATACGTTCCGTCCGAAGGCTCCTGCCCATACATCTGAAATGGAGAGAACGCTCTCACCCCAGGTCCGAGAGTTTTGGAATTTCGTTCCGACAAGAGAATTACTCTATCCTCCGGATTCATCGCTTTAGGAAATACAGCGTCTCGCCGAAGTGCTTCTTGATATCGACCAACGTATTCGCTATTGTCCCCGAACGCCAAGGCAGCCATAGTTGCGCCACGTGGCGCTCGTACCGCAATATTGAAAGCAGCCGTCCTTCCGACATTCTTCAAAAAGCAATCGTAAGTGAACAAGCTTCCCCCATAGGTTGGAGAAGCCAGAACTTTAAGAATGGGCGCAGGCGGTTCGAGTTCGATCCAAGCGCGTTCGTCAACGCGAAACGATTCGATACTCGCTTCAAGTTGTCGTTGCGCAACATTCGCTTGTCTAGTAATTTGCTGCAACGTACAATAGGTGAAGATCACAGCAACCAAAGAGAGTACGGCCGCCACTATTGCCGCAAGTCTCTCAATCGACTTCCAGAAGTTGTTCCGTTTTCTTTCATTTTGCTCAGCCTCATAATAGGCGGCTATAGCTTCTGGCAGCTTCAGTGGGGCCACTACGGATGGGGATGGCTCCTGCTTCTTATTGTGAGCATCTGTGTTTGCGCGTATAGCTTGAGCGATCTCCTGATTCGAGGCATGAATGTCTCTCAGTAATCTTAGTAAACGCTCAAAGAACTTCATTCACGCCTTCAGCTTACGTCCTGGAGCATTCGGATTACCGGCCCGTGGTGAACGTTTCCTCGCTCGCTTTACCTTACGATCCAACGCGGACTTCGGCACGGCTAGTAGTCTCCGCATGACTGTCTTGAAGTGTGCAAACTCCGGTTGCGCTTCAAACTCTTCCGCCGTTAGCGGGGGCGGGATATTCTCTTCCCGCGTCCCTGTCTCCTCCATGGGAATCGGCCCGTTATCAGCCATGAGCGATAACTCCTTCCATCTTGCCAGTGAGTTGTTTGTAAGTGACTCGCCGTCCAACGATTTGTTTCATGACAGTACAGAACCGTTCCGCATCCGTGAAGGAGCGGTAGTTATAACGAAAGCTTTGTTCGTCAAGATACCGAAACAAGTGGAACGGTTCGACGCTGATATAAGTCCCGTGCAAGGCGCGCTTCAAGAGACTCCAGAAGTTTTCCATTGTGTTCGTGTGAACGTTGCCATTCACGTACTCTACGGCGTGGTCAATGACGGCGTGTTGATAATCATTCTCCAGACCGTCATAAGACTTCAGTTCATCACTGAAGATAGCGGAGCCAGCTTCAACCCGCTCCCGGATGGCCGCTTGCAATTCCTTCTTAGTACGGCTCCCTACATGGCCGGTTACAACCTTACCGCCGCGCTCCACCATCCCGAATACAATCTCTTTGTCCTTACCGCCAGTTCCAGTGATGACGCGCTCCCGGCGATCCTTGTGCATGTTGCGGGCCTTGCCGCCGATGAACGTTTCGTCTACTTCGACTTCGCCGCCCAACTTGTTGAAGGTACCATCCTGCATGGCAAGCCGGATGCGGTGAAGCATAAACCACGCCGTCTTCTGAGTGACACCAAGCCCGCGATGGACTTCATAGCTGCTGATTCCGTTTTTGCAGTTGATGACAAGCCACGCGGTCGGGAGCCACTTCTCAAGCGGCAACGGCGAATCCTCAAAGATAGTTCCGGTCTTGAGCGAGAAGCGTGGTTGCGAATGATTCCCATAGCACTTCCATACGCGGGCCTTCGCCAGCCACGTTACACGCTCGGAACCGCAATGCGGGCATCTCACCACGCCGTCAGGCCAACGCAACTCGATCATGAACTGGCGGCAATGCTCGAAATCGGCGAAGTACAGAATCGCGTCCCGGAGGGTTGTTTTGCTGTCCATGATTAAATTGTACGCTGAATCATCTGGTATGTCAAGTATATTATTGCCCTGATTTGGCCCCCTGATGAAAACATAAACGGGCTATTTTGTTTTGGCCCTTATTCTCCACAGCGACAGCCGCGAGACGGCCTTCCAGGAGGCGCTGCGGATAGCCCTCGCGGAAGTACTCGCTGCTTCCCGACGAGAGAAGCGACGTGGCCATCGACTGTCGCTTTGCCGCAGTCGTCTCACTCGAGGAACTGGGGACGCGGCGCACCCATTTCGAGGTTTACCTGGGAGAGAAGGAGGCTACCGAACGGATCGGCTTCGATCACGCATTCGATCCGGAAGCGACGGTGCCGGAACCCGCATTCTGATTGCGCGCTCGCGGTAACCCCGGCCACCGCGAGCAGAACGAAACATAAGGGACTCTTTGGCGGTTCAGGGGGGCCAAATGAAAGTATCAAAGTGGGCCAAACCAAGTTGACAAGCACAGCTCGGCGCGCAGCAGCCGAACACCGCCGGATTCACCTGCTATGATGGCGGTGGGTAGACGCGACGCGTGCCCCGTGGGGCCCGTAGCTCAGGTGGATAGAGCACCTGCCTTCTAAGCAGGTGGTCGCTGGTTCGAGTCCAGCCGGGCCTACCATTTTAGAATCAGTCGCTTGTGCGCCGGGATAAACCGGCATGTCGTAGGGGATGAAAGAGCCCTACAGGAAAGGAGTAGCGAACCGTCCTGACCCCGAGTTTTGCGGCCCGTGATCGCGAGGTGACCGTCGAAGCGTAAACAGAGGCACTGGTGGGCCGGTTATTGAGCTTCGAAAAGATAGATGGAGATGCTGACCTGATAAGTTACTTGGGAAGGCAACATCGGCTTTGCCGTTAGCGCGAGGACGAGCCGAATCTCCCGTAGTCTGAGACCCCGGGCACGCCAAGAAACCACATGGCTCTTGATAAAAAACGGGGGCAGACCGTGATCCCAGATTGGTAAAACAATCTTGGGAGATAACGTTTTGACTCAATCCGAGATCCTTTTAGGTCTGCCCGGCTACCAGATTACCGGGATTCAGCGCCAGGGT
>Ga0187888_1003898_pt1 | contig 11320 bp, 9 predicted proteins | sample June2016WEW_7_40_FD_132987 | JGI IMG/M metagenome (GOLD analysis project Ga0187888, IMG submission 132987) | Peatland microbial communities from SPRUCE experiment site at the Marcell Experimental Forest, Minnesota, USA - June2016WEW_7_40 | ecosystem: Environmental > Terrestrial > Soil > Wetlands... | reverse complement strand
TTCGCGCGGCGACATTTCTGTGACGGCTTTGATCAACGCGGTATAACCCTCGACCGCGATGTAGTCTTCGATCCGCTCGGGATCGATCACTCCGCAGTTCTCCAGGACAATTTTCTTCTGCCGCTGAAAGAAGGGAACGTCCGTGGGACAAACCAAGCGTGCCACCGCGGGCCCCTCCAGGCTATCGAGAACGGCCGCGGCGTCGCCTGCCGCCACATGCTGGTAGAGGACTCCGCTGCTGGTTGAAACCAGCGGCCCTTCCGCGCACAGCCCCATGCAGCCCACACCCTTCACCCGGCACTGCTGCTTCGTGCCACGCCGTTCGACTTCCTGATCCAGTGCGTCTTTCACGCTTTGACTCTGGCAGGAGATGCAGCCGGCAGCGACACATACCCGCACTTGCTGCGGGAACTGACTTTGCGCTGCGCGCTCGGTTTCGGCGATCTGATCGAGTTCTTCAGGAGTCATGTTCTTCCACAGTCATGTTCCTAGTAATCATGGACGCGTCCACTGCTTCAGCCTCTGTTGCAGGCCGGGCACACTGACCTTCCCGGCGACTTCCTGGTCATATACCACGGCTGGTGCCAGCCCGCACGATCCGAGGCAGCGCGCCGTCAGGAGAGAAACCCTATGGTCGGACGTGGTCTCACCGGCAACGATGCCCAGGTCGTGCTCGACCGCATGCAGCAACTGAGGCGCGCCCTTGATGTAGCATGCCGTTCCCATACAAATGACGCAGGTATGTTCGCCGGCCGGCTTGAGAGTAAAGAAATGGTAGAAAGTGGCTACGCCGAAGGCCCGACTTAAGGGCACGCGCAACGACATGGCGACGTAGCGCAGGGCAGGGACATCCACATAGCCGAACGCTTCCTGCACGGTGTGCAGAGTTTCAATCAGGCCACGTGACTGCTGACCCTGGCGGCGCATGGTCGCGTCCACCAGCTTCCAGCGTTTGTCCTGATTGGGGGGCGCTGGCTTCGACACATATGAGGGCATACTCGCTTTCCAGATTCCGGGAAGATCGGCCCGGCGGTTCGGTCGTATGAAGGCAAGATTTTTGGCGCAACCAACATAATTGCCGGGAACACACGATTCTAGTCCCGCGCAGGGCCCATCGGCGCAATTTTTTTGCTTTCGATGAAACAGGAAGAGCGGAATGTTCCAAATTGGAACATAGCTCAATCTTGTTCGTCGCGGAACTCGGTACATCCCCTTGGCCGTTGACTGTGGCCGCACGGGCGGAGTTGCGAGATCGACGAGGATCCCGCCGGAAAGAGAGTTCGCGTCTATCGTGTCTGCCGCTTTAGGTTCCGGAAGAAGTGATTCTTCTAATTCTTTTCCGCCTCTCGCGGCACTCTTTTTCGATGCGCTTGCGCGGAAGCATCTGGTCCCGCATGGCGGCGTCGTAGACAAAGCCGGCGACGATCAAGGCGATCTGCTTCAGATCCTCTGGCTGCAGGCGATCGTAGACATCCATGTTCGAGTGATGCGTGCGGGTTTCGTATTCGATGGGATCCTGGATGAACTGGAATCCCGGAATGCCGACGGCATCGAAGGAGAGATGGTCGGTGCCTCCGGTGTCGCGCATGGTGAGTGTAGTCATGCCGAGGTCGTTGAAGGGCTTCATCCAGGCTTCGAAGATGGGGGCGACTGCTTCGTTCTCCTGCAGTGGCCCTGGAGCCCGAATTTCAGCAGAGGGCAGTCGACAACATGCGCGCTGGGGGCAGTGTTAAAGGTTTGGCAAGTTGCCCGAAGCTCAACACATTGATGTACGAAAAGAGATTGCCTGCGCCGCAGGGGTTGGTGGCCGTAACGTCAGGACCATTCTCAAGGTCGCGCACCCGCGACTGATAGAGGCCCCAAGAAACGGCACGCTAACTATCAACCGCGCGATCCAATTCTGCGAGTTGCCGCGACGCGCACAATTGGAGCCGTTCATCCGTTATAGCGAGGAGCGCGCAATCAACAGAGTGAAACCCGCCCAATCGTGGGCCCGCCACCGCGTTTTTCTGGTAAGCTGAATATGCATCTGCAGTTCGACGCATTGCAGAGTTCGCTCTCATTTGGCGACTCTCCCAAGCCTGACTTCTATTCGCAAATAATGTCTGAATTGATTATTGAAGCCGGGCGCGCCGAGAAAAACTACTGGCGCGACCTATGGCGCTACCGCGAGTTGTTCTATTTCCTGGCTTGGCGGGACATTCTCGTCCGCTACAAGCAGACCGTCATGGGGGTTGCCTGGGCCGTCGTCCGTCCCTTCCTCACCATGGTCATCTTCACCATCATCTTCAGTCGCGTCGCCAAACTCCAAGCCCCGGCCGCAATCCCCTACGCCCTGCTCGTCATGGCCGGAATGCTGCCTTGGCAATTCATCTCAGCCTCCTTCGCCGCCTCGGCTGACAGCCTCGTTCAGAACTCCAACCTCGTCTCCAAAATCTATTTCCCCCGCCTCATCGTCCCCGCCAGTTCCGTCATCACCAGTTTCGTCGATTTCCTGATCACCATGGCCCTGATCGCGGTCATGATGGCCTGGTACCGCTTCGTCCCCGACTGGCGCCTTGTCGGATTGCCGTTCTTCGTCCTGCTCGCCTTCCTGGCTTCCATCGGCGTCGGCCTCTGGCTTTGCGCTCTCAACGTCGAATATCGCGACTTCCGCTACATCGTCCCTTTCATCGTCCAGTTCGGCCTCTATGTTTCCCCGGTGGGATTCAGCAGCAGCGTCATTCCTGTCAAATGGCGCTTCCTCTTCTCCCTCAACCCGGTCGTCGGCGTCATTGACGGCTTCCGCTGGTCGCTGCTCCGCGGTCAGCCCCTCGTCTGGTGGCCCGATCTCGCCAATTCCATTGGCATGACAACTCTGCTGTGTATCAGCGGAAGCTGGTATTTCCGCAAGATGGAGCGGACCTTTGCCGATGTTATCTAGCTTTCCCGCACGTTCTCGGCAGACGATTCGTCCTCGCAGCCTCTGGGCTGCCCGGACTCAGTGCGACGAGTCACGCCTCTATGTCTGACGTCATCATTTCCGTCGAGAACCTCGGCAAGAAATACGCCATCCGCCATCAGGAGGAGCGCGCCCGCTACAAAACACTGCGCGAAAGCCTGATAAAGTCGGCCGCCGGCCTCTTCCGCCGTCGCGACGACTCGCGACGCGCCCGCGCTCGCGAGGAATTCTGGGCCCTCAAAAATGTCTCCTTCGACGTCGAGCGCGGTAAAGTCCTCGGCATCATCGGACGCAACGGAGCCGGCAAAAGCACCGTGCTCAAAGTCCTCAGCCGCATCACCCAGCCCTCCGAAGGCCGTGTTACCCTCCGCGGCCGCGTCGCCAGCCTCCTCGAGGTCGGCACCGGCTTCCACCCCGAACTCACCGGCCGCGAAAACATCTTTCTCAACGGCTCCATTCTCGGAATGACCCACGCCGAAATCAGGAGCAAGTTCGATGAGATCGTCGCCTTCGCCGGAGTCGAGAAGTTCCTCGATACCCCAGTCAAGCACTACAGCAGCGGCATGTACGTTCGCCTGGCATTTGCCGTCGCCGCCCATCTCGAGCCCGAAATCTTGGTTGTAGACGAGGTCCTCGCCGTCGGCGACGCGGAGTTCCAGAAGAAATGCATGAGCAAAATGCAGAATGTGGCGAGCGGCACGGGCCGGACCGTGCTGTTCGTGAGCCATAACATGGTTGCCGTCCAATCTCTGTGCGAGCAGGCGGTGCTGCTGGAACGGGGGCACATGAAGAGCGCGGGCCCCGCTGCATCGGTGATTAAAAGTTATCTGTCTGAGAGCATGGAGGCGAATCAGGCGACTACCTGGGATGATCCCGAGAGCGCGCCGGGCAACAGTGTCATGCGGATCCGCCGCATCTCGGTCACGGACGGCAATGACCCCGGATCCACATCGCTTTCGATGAAAACGGAGATTCGAATCGAAACAGAGTACACGGTCGATGCAACCAATTCCCGGCTGCACATCACTTACCATCTGCTGAACGACCAGGGAATCACAGTTCTGACGACCTGGAGCAAGCCGAGAGTCCACTCTGCGGGAAGCTATCGCGCGATCTGCAGAATACCTGGAAATCTGTTGAACAGCGGGGGCTACTTCCTCAAGTTGTTCATCGTGGAGAACGAAAACTCGGTAATCTATTGGAAGGAGGACGTAGTTTCCTTCAATGTCATGGACACTGCTCAACGAGAGACGGCATACATGGGGCGTGAACCGGGAATCGTTCAACCGATTCTTGAGTGGAGTACCGAAGGCCCCCTCCAGCAAGTGAATAGTCAGGAGCCTCCCCTTGCCGTAGCTCCAGACCGCATGCGTTAAAGGAGAGCCTTAACCATCAGTGAAGTGGAATTAGCTGGAAAACTTGAAAACACAACTGAGGGATGCAGGTCAAGTCTTTCGAAGCCGGTCCACGAGGAAATTTGTGCTGAAAAGGGAGATTCCTGATTGAATGATCGAGCAGATAGAGCGGTTCGGGATAGGGAAGAGCCTTGTCGGTTTCGGTGCAGGGTTAGGACTGCTGCAGACAGAACAGACAAGCCCGATGAAACTAACCTATGTGGTCGATGGCACACCGGGTTTGGCCGGGAGTTCGATCGCAGGGCTTCCGATTTGCAGTCCAGATCGCTTGGCCTCTGAGCGCGATGAAGTGGCTGTCATCATCTATGCGAATACTCCCCGCGCAGCTGCGGCGATATCCCAGCAGCTCTCGGATCTCGGGTACAGTCTAGGAGAAAACTACATCGACTCATCCCTCCTTCACCTGGAAACCATTAGCGCTCGTCTCACGGCGCTTGGCCTTCGACCTTCGAGAGATAGATTCAGTTGCTGCCGGGTGCTCTTCCTTTACAGCGTCGTACCGAACATGACCCAGATCGCGGGCACTTGGTTAATGGTGGAGTTACTCGAATATTGCCGTTCGATACCTGGCGGCATTGCTGAATGCGGCGTCTATCAAGGCGGCAACGCCTTCGTTGTGCTGAACACCTGCGACCTTGCCCGCCAGCGACCCTACCATCTGCTCGATAGCTTTGCCGGATTTGACGAGCTCTCTGACCGCGACCCGCGGCAGAGAGCCGCTGATTTTAGGGGCGTGAGCTCCGGCCAGGTCCGCGACGTTTTCACTGGCTTCCGGAATGTCAATATTCACAAGGGTTCTTCGCGGAGACGTTGCCAAAAATGGAAGAGTGTAAGTACTGCCTTGTCTATATGGACTCCGACTTATATCGGCCTACGAAGGAATTGCCGGAGTATTTCTGGAGTCGAATATCTCCCGGGGGTTGCGTCGTGATTCACGACTGTGGGCAGCCGCCCGCCGATGCGCCCGCTCACGTCTCAACGGCGTTCAGGGGCGCACAGGGGCGATTTTTTCTCCCGGCTGGGGATGTATTTGCGCCCATTGCTGTCCACAATAGAGGATAGTTCGTCAATTCGTCTTAAACTCGACGATCCTGAAACTAGGAGGCTTGCTATGCCGCCGAAGATATGGCGGGCTCTGATCATGCCCAGCGATACGGAGATCGGGCTGGAACTGCGACGTTCGCTGGCCTGGTTGAAAGAGGTGGATCTTTATGCTGCAAGCAATAGCAGCGCGGCGCACGGCTCGTTCGTTTTCGCGCGGCATTTCTGTGTTCCATCAGTGCTTGAGGAGGGCTGGCTTCCCGTCCTCCAAAGGGTGATCGATGAAAATCAGATCACCCACATCTTCCCCGCTCACGATGACGTGCTGCTGGCACTTTCAGAAAATGCCAGCAGTCTCCGAGCCAAGATCGTTGCCTCTCCCGAAAGCACTTGCAAGGTGGCGCGCTTTAAAAGCGCAACGATCCACCGCCTCGGGAACCGCCTGCCCACTCCTAGGATTTACAAGACAGCACCCGAGGTGGACCGCTACCCGGTCTTCCTCAAGCCGGACCGGGGCCAGGGGGCCCAGCGTGCCGAGATTGCGATAGACAGGGCGGAACTGGAGATGCTGCTGCACAGGGATCCCGACCGCATCATATTTGAGTTTCTTCCTGGGCGTGAGTTCACCGTCGACTGCTTTTCCGACAGGGAGCGCGGCCTTCTTTATGCGCGGGGCCGGGAACGTCAACGAATCCGCAATGGAATTGCGATGAGGTCTGCTTTCGCCGAAGATCAGCGATTCCAGGAATATGCCGCCAGGATCAATGAAGAGCTGGAATTTCACGGAGCATGGTTCTTCCAACTCAAAGAGGATGCGCAGGGCCGACTTTGCCTGCTGGAGGTTGCGCCAAGGATCGGCGGGACCTCTTGCCTGAGTCGCGTCTCCGGCGTGAACCTCCCCTTGTTGAGTCTCTATGAAAACGAGAGGATCCCGGTTGAAATCCCACAAACGAAATACCGCATCGAGGTGGATCGAGCTCTGGAGAATCGCTATCGTCATGACGTTTTGTACCGGACCGTCTACGTCGACCTGGACGATACTCTTGTTGTTAGGGGCCAGGTCAATCCCGACTTGGTTAGGCTTCTGTATCAGGAACTGAACAGAGGGAAGACGCTTGTCCTTTTGACCCGCCACGGCGGAGACGTCGCCGAGTACCTGGCGAGGTTCAGACTGCAGGCCCTGTTTGACAAAATCTGCGAGGTCAAGACAGGCGAGAAGAAGAGCCAGTTCATAACGGATACCAGCGCAATCCTGATCGATGACAGCTTCTCTGAGTGTACGGAGGTTCGGGACTGTATAGGGATACCCGTCTTCATGACGAGCATGATAGAAGGACTCTTTGATGAAAGGGCGTAGCTGAAACCAAATGAAGGTAAATGCAGCAATCCAATCCAAACGGCTTGCGGTGCTGGGAGATCCTCCCCGTTTTCAGTCCGTATTGCATGTGGGCAGACCGAATGTAGGAAGCCGAGAGCGCCTTCTTGCGCGGCTCAACGACATGCTTGACCGCCGCTGGTTCTCCAATGACGGCCCCTTCGTTCAGGAGTTCGAGGCTAAAGTCGCCTCGATTGCACAGACCAGGCACTGTGTGGCGATGTGCAATGCAACGGTAGCGCTTGAAATCGCAGTTCGCGCGCTTGAAATGACGGAAGAAGTCATTGTGCCCTCGTATACGTTCATTGCGACAGCACATGCCCTCCAGTGGCAGGAAATCACCCCCGTCTTCGCGGATATCGATCCGGCCACCTGCAACGTGGATCCTCGCAGTGTTGAGCGGGTGATCAGTTCAAAGACGAGTGGGATCCTCGGCGTGCATCTGTGGGGACGCGCCTGCGATACCGAGGCGATTGACAGGATCGGCCGCGAGTACGGATTGAAGGTGATGTATGACGCGGCGCACGCGCTTGCCTGTTCGCGCCAGGGCACGATGGTGGGTAGTTTTGGCGAATGCGAGATCTTCAGCTTTCACGCGACAAAGTTCATCAATGCGTTCGAAGGGGGAGCTATCGTAACTAACAACGGCGACTTGGCGAGCCGTTTGAAATTTATGCGTAATTTTGGCTTCTCGGGCTACGACAAAGTGAGCTATCTGGGCGTGAACGGCAAGATGACAGAGGCCTGCGCGGCAATGGGCCTAACGTCGCTCGAGTCGCTGGACGAAATTGTGGAAGTGAACAAGGCAAATTATGAAGCGTTCGAAAGATACCTGGCCGGAATGCAGGGCGTTTCTCTCATTCGCTACGACAAGCAGGAGAGCAACAACTATCAATACATTGTTTTGGAGATCGACCCCGAAGTTGCTCCTCTGAACCGGGATGAGGTCGTCGCGGTCTTTCATGCGGAGAACGTACTTGCAAGAAAATACTTTTGGCCGGGATGTCACCGCATGGAGCCCTACAGGAGCCTGCAACCCAATGCGGATCTGCTGCTGCCGAATACGGAAAGAGTGGCGAGCCGTATCTGCCTTCTTCCAACCGGACAGGCCGTGGATGCCGGCATGATCGCGAGCATGGCTGAAATTCTTGAGACGGCATTCCAATTCTCCGGCGAAGTCAAGGACGCTCTAAGCAAGAGGAACCAATGAGCTTGAGTTAGTCTTTGGTGGGCAAGGTTCTCACGCGTGGCCCGCAGGTGCTGTTCGGAAGGTTATGGAGCCTGCCGATGCAATCCCTGAGGCTCCTCCGGGCCGGAGCGTTGTGGAGCAGGACGCAGATCTTCTTGGCAGAATTCCTGCATGTTAGGGAGCCAAAATGGAAATCCTGGTTTGGAACCTTGACGCTGCCTCTCATCCCGGCTCATCCCGGAACTCTGCTTCCCAGGTTGAGCGTCACGCGGTTAAAATAGGTTGTTTCCGAGGTTATGAAATTGACCGAACGACGATTCGGGATTTGTGAAACCGATGCCGCCCGAATAAGTGCGCAATAAGGATCTGGTAAATGCATGAAAATCGCTAAAAGGGTGAATCAATTGATCCGGCCATTGGGTTTGCAAATTGCACGAGCCCCCAAACGGGCTGCTGGCACACTTTACAACGGCTCCCACGCGCGAACGGACCCATTTTTTGACTGTCTCGTTAATCTGGGGTTTAAGCCGAAACATTTCGTGGACGTTGGCGCCAATCGGGGCAACTGGACCCGAACCGCCTTGAAATACTTTCCCGACGCCTATTTTTCCATGTTCGAACCGCAGGAAACAATGCGCCGTGAAGTGGCTGATCTCACCCGGAATGAAAGAGTCAAGTTTTATTGTATGGGGGCCGGTCCGTCCAATTCGACCATGAAGCTTACAATCCATTCAAGGGATGATAGCTTCACGTTTGCCCTTGATGAGGCGCAAGCCTCCAGTCTCGGCTTTCCGCAGATGGAAGCGCCAGTTGTCGCGCTTGACGACTTCCTGCCCAAGACAAGTCTGCCTCCACCCGATGTGCTCAAGATAGATGCTGAAGGCTGGGACTTGCAGGTCCTAATCGGAGCCATGAGAACGCTCCGGAGCTGTGAAGTCGTTCTGCTCGAGGCCGCAATCATGTGCAAAGTTTTCACCAACCGACTTGACGTTGTCATTGCAACTATGAAAGAAAACGGATACGTAGTGTTTGACATCACAGACCTCAATCGCACCAGTTTCCAGAATGCTTTGTGGCTGGTGGAAATGGCATTTGTTAAGCAAGGCGGTATGTTGGATTCTCAAGTCACTCGTTACTCATAACATCGTCACTTTCCTTGTGGTGTGCTTTAGCTTGTCCAGAAGGCAGAATTGCCCGCTATCTGATTGGAACCTGTTTTAAAAAAAGGGTTAATCCCGTTCAGGATTGTGTGTATAAACATACTGCTCCAGGTTCTCCGGGACGCTTGGGCTGGAACAGGGGCTACGAATTTGAATAAAAACCACGACATTGCTCAAGGCGAAATAGACTCTGAATCCCTACTCAGAATTGCTGAATTATGAAATTAAGCGTGGCGATCATTACCTATAACCATGAGCAATACATCGGACAGGCCATCGAAAGCATACTCGCCCAAAAGGTGAACTTTGAATATGAGATCGTCATCGGAGAGGACTGTTCGACCGATAGTACCCGTGCCGTGATTACGGCATTCCATCGCCGTTACCCTGAACGAATCAAGCTCCTTCTTCGCGACCAAAATGTCGGCGCAATGCGAAATTTTACGGGAACTATCGAAGCTTGCCATGGCGAGTACCTGGCGCTCCTGGAAGGTGACGATTACTGGATCGAAACGGATAAGCTCCAAAAGCAGATCAATTTCCTCGACGCCCATCCTGAGTGTGCAATATGCTGCGGTCGCGTCCGAGCCCAGTATGAAGCGGGCACGCAGAATTTCGATGTTCGGCTGGATGTGTTCCCTCAACTTCCTGCCGGGTCATATACGATCGAGAACATATTGAAGGGCAATTTCATAATGACGTGTACTGTCGTGCTGAGGCGGAAATACATCGGCCAATTCCCAAAATGGTTTTTCGAGATGAAGCTCGGTGACTGGCCACTCTGCGCAATGGTTGCCCGTTACGGGACGATTGAGCTAGTGGACGAGATCATGGCTGCTTACAGAATTCACTCCGGTGCCATGTGGTCTTCAATGTCCCAACCTATTCGAGCGGAAGAATGTCTTCGAATGCTGAGGGCTCTCGATAAGGAGTTACGGTATGAATACACGGGTGCAATCCGAGAGGGTATTGCATCCATCTATCGCAGTCTGGCTCTTGACTCGCGGTCAAAGGGCAGGCGGATAGAGACAGCGAGACACCTGGTCAATTATATTCGCAACGGCGGTTGGCATCGCCCAGAAAGTGCGCGGGGCATCGCGGGCATGATCACTTATGAAGTATTTGGATCCTGGTACAAGCTTTTCTCGCGAGCTAATTCATCGAAACAAAGCTAATTACGAAGGCATTTTGAGTTGTCGCCCGGATGATGGATCTCGAGAAGCCAGGTAGCAGAACGGGATATCACCTGTATTCTGCGTGATCACAATAAAGCCTTTGCAAAGAATGAAGATCAAGAACTCTTTGGGGGCCGACGAGCAGAATGAAAGACAGCTCCACACATGTATTGGTCACGGGCGGCGCAGGTTATATCGGCAGTCACGTTGCAAAGCCGCTGGCTGCCGAAGGCATGGTGCCGGCAACTTGACCTGCCCCAAAAACTGCTCGAACTGAACTGCTGTCCATCACTGCTCGTGACCAATCTAGCTGCCCGCAGCGGGCGAGCCAGTCCAGCAAAGAGAAGTGGATCAGTTGCCAGATGCCCGCCTCTTGCGAGTCGCGCATTGCTGTCCGCCTTTTGTCCGTAAACACGTAACATGAGCCAACAGGGATGCAAATGAAGCTAAGAGCGGCGGAGGATTTTCGGTGTTTCGTTGTACTTAGTCGGGCTGTTTTGAATGGACTGGTAACCGGGATAGGGATGGCACCAGAGTGCCATTTCGAGAATTTCGTCGAAAGTATAGTTTCACAGGTGAGCAGTTCTGGGGGAGGGCTGCCCGTGCGCCCTGATCGCGCAAGAGATCGGGGCGTTCGTATTTTTGGGGGGATCGGGGAAGCGGTCCTAGGTGTTAGGTCTCGGGGTTTTTGGGGAGACGTAATATCTGAATCTGAAGCGCGGCAAGCACAAAATCATTCCAAACAAGGGTTGTGTGGGCTGGGATAGACAAGGGCGTGGCTCGCAGGGGAACCTCGCGGGTATCCCGTTGGAATTCTGATTTTGAAAAGAGCGATTACTCTTCTCTTTTCTCCGGCTCTCTCGGCAGAGCTTTTTCGATGGGCTTGCGTGGAAGCATCTGTTCGCGCATCGCCGCGTCATAAACGAAGCCCGCAACGATCACGGCTATCTGTTTCAAATCTTCTGGCTGCAGGCGGTCGTACACATCCATGTTCGAATGGTGCGTGCGCGTTTCATACTCGATC
>Ga0187888_1003895_pt1 | contig 11327 bp, 8 predicted proteins | sample June2016WEW_7_40_FD_132987 | JGI IMG/M metagenome (GOLD analysis project Ga0187888, IMG submission 132987) | Peatland microbial communities from SPRUCE experiment site at the Marcell Experimental Forest, Minnesota, USA - June2016WEW_7_40 | ecosystem: Environmental > Terrestrial > Soil > Wetlands... | reverse complement strand
TAAGGCGTGTGCTCCTTGGACAGCTCGACGAACTTCTTCAACGCTTTCATCGCCAGCCTGAATTCATCGGCGAACTTCTCGTGCTCCTGGTCCTGCCAGGTGTCCCCCAGCGACGCGAAGCGGGCTTGCAGCAAAACCAGCCGGTTCTCCAGGTCGGTGTTGAACCGGTTCAATTCGTCGGCAAACCGCCGCACCTTTTCGGGATCCATGATTGCTTGGGCCATAATTTCCCTTTCGTTGGGCTTTTGGGCGACCCGCGGATTTGGCGGCTCGCTGGAAAGAACTTAACATGGAAGCCCCCCGCCGCCGAGTCATTTGTAACCTGAAAACCGGAATGGGAAATCCAGGGGAGCAAACCGGTTTGACGCGAATTACACGAATTGACACGAATCAAAACATGCTGCCATTTTCAATTCTTCCTTCGTACTTGGTAAATTGAACCAGCCGGCGCTTCAGCGATTTCAATCCGTCTTCATCCCACCTTCGTTAACTACGGCGCGGCAGGCCGCGATTCAAGATTCTGTTGCTCCGTTGGGGCATGGCCCATTCGTGTCGATTCGTGAAATTCATGTCAACCACTCCGCTTCTCCACCCCAGATACGTTTGTCCGGCGATAGAGCTTGCCGTTTTCCCGCGCTGGAATAGAATGTTTCCGTGCCGATTTAACGCGGCACGTCACAGTGTTGGTTGCCTCGGTAGCTCAATTGGTAGAGCAGTTGACTCTTAATCAATTGGTTCCAGGTTCAAGTCCTGGCCGGGGTACCATCTTGCCAACAAGCAATTATGCAAAAAGTGTTGACAAACAAAGGAGAATAACGTAAAGTAGTGTCATAAATACATCACATCCACCGGCAGTCACCGGCGAACGCACTAGGCTTTCGCCAGCACCAAAACAGGCCCACCAAACCCACCGCTCAAAAACATTTGTTTGGAAACGTGGCGCTTACCAGCTATTCACACGCAGCATGGCCGTGGACGCTTCCTGGTACTTCCAATTCGACTCGGGCGGCGCGCGTGTGAAACAAAGTTTGCTGACCACCGATGCTCTCGTGGCCATCGAGCGCGCCAAACTTCTCCTGGAAGCGGACGAGAAAAAACTCACCGGCAAAATGCGCGCCGTGCTCAACGGCGGCGAAGTGACCGGTGCCGTCTCCGCCGATTGCTCGCGCATCGAGGACGTGCTGGCGTGGCTGGCCAAGCGGCCGCGGCCGTGCACGAACGAAGCCGGTGCGTTGCGGAATGTACTGCGCAAACTCTTTACGACTCCCGACCAACTGACCACCGAGATCCTCTCCGCCGATCTGCCGCGGCGCTGGAAGCTGATGCACGAGGAGAAATGCAGCGGCAAATCGCAAAACGACGCCAACCGCATCATGCGCTCGGCCAACAGCCTTCTCCACCAGGCCAAAACCGTATTCAGTGCCGAGCGCCTGGCCGATATGCGCGCGGCCGATTTCGTGTTCCCCGACATGACCATTTTCTTCAACGAAGTCAAAGCGCGCCGGTTCAAGCGCCTGCCCAAAAAAACTTTCGTGCCCGTCTCGCACCACCTCGTTGCGCGCATGCTGAATGGCTGGCAAAACCTCCCGCGCAATGAGTTTCTAGCCGTAGGGCTGATGCTTTCCTGCGGCTTGCGCAAAAGCCAAGTCGCCCAAGTCCGTTGGGACTGGTTTGGGGTGGAGGAACACCGGCCGGTCCTGGCCGGCGATGCCGATGTAAAGAACCACAAAGGCCGTGTGCACGTGTTCCCGATCAACCCGTTCTGGCGCGTCATGCTGCGGCGCGTGAAGCTGGAGAACTGGACCGGCAAGGGAGAAGACTGCGTGCTGGCCGGCACGGCGACCGAGCGGCGCGAGCTGGTGTATAGGCGCATCGGGCGCTGGATGCGCGGGCTGGGCTGGGCGATGCAGAAAACCAATCATGCCTTCCGCGACTACGCTGGCAGCGTGGTGGCGATGAAATACGGGCTTGAAGCAGCCAAGGAATTTCTGGATCATAGCAGCGTGAAGACCACCGAAAGTCATTACTCATCGTTCATCAAGAGCCACGCCACGCGCGACCGCTCCTACATCAAATGGGCATGAAATGCCTGGACGAAGATTAGCCCCCGCCTTCTTCAAATCCGCTACCAAAATGAAAACCGCAAATCACCCCCACCAATCCATGCAGGCGGGCACCGCGAACGCCGCTCCTGGCGAATTGACGTGACTTCACTTTTCCGGGCCAGCTGATGTGTTAGTCTGGGACTTAAGAAAGGACCAGACAATGAAAGGCAAACGGTATACGACGGAAGACAAGATTCGCATCCTGCGGGAGGCGGATCGGGGCCAGAAAAGCATCCTGTAAATCTGCTGGCTATGCCTTCGATGGTTCGAATCCATCACCTACCACCATCCTTTTTTTACAAGGGGAAAAGTGGATTTTAGCCAAGTAATTCAATGGTTTTAACTGCGTCGCCGTTTTTGAACCTTTGCGTTTCTGTGCTTTTGCCGACTCTTGTGTTCCTTTCCATTAGACCTAAAAAAGTCATACAATGATTTCGGCGGCCCCAATTTGCCAAGCACACACAAACGCACATCCAGCGCAACGTAGCGCACAGCATTCGACATTATGGCGGGTGTCGGGGTTGAAATGTCTTGAAACAAACCTGGCAGCGCGGTGCGGCATCTACCGCTCGAAAACATTAAGATTTTGCACTGGGCGGCAGCGGTGGCGGGTCGTTGTAGTTCTCCCACACCCGGTTCAAGGCGCGGATGCTCACGGCTCACCTCCAGGCGTTGGGCTGGCCGGCGGCTGCGCTGGCGTCGCGGCGTTTTTTTCAGGTCCAGCAGCCCACTTTGGCGGTGGCGTATCCTGCCACGTCCCAGGGGCCTTTGCGGAACAATCCCCGCTCAGCTCACCCATCGGGGTATTTCCCTCCGTCCGGTCTTTCGACCTCCCCTCCCCCTCGGCCGGTCCCGCGGCCCCGCCCGGCGTGGGCTGGCCCTCGGGCTGGCCAGGTGGCACCGGCTTGGCACCATTTCCGGCCCTTTGGCCATCCTCATTGGATAACCCGTTGGCAATCAACGCCTGCGGTTTTGACTGTAAATCAGTTGCCGGTGGCGATCCGGCCACGCCCTCCTCGAACCAGGCGCGCAGCTTCGCCGCCGCCGCCGCGTGTTCCTCCGCCTCTTTGACACTTTCTTTCTCCCCGACCTCACCGGTGTCCAAGCCCTCCAAATCGCGGGCCTTGTCCAGAATGATGCCCAAGCCAATCGCAAGCTGCTGGAAGTTGGCTTCATGCTCGCGCGTCCGAGCCAAGGCCAACCATCGGCCCGCCGTCGAGCGCAGATGACCGATGAACTCCCGTTTTGACCCTGCTACTTTTTCAGCATCAGTCGCTGACAAGGCTCTAACCGTCCTCGTGGACAATTTCAGGTGCCGGGCAATGTCCTCCGTGGGCCACATCGGTATCAACATGAACACTGCCTCGCGCAACTGCTCCAGCTTCGACACCTGGCCGGCTGTATAATTCTTCCGCAACTGCTCCGGCGTAAAAAGAAGCGCCGCGTCGTCAATTCCGTCAAAAAGCATCGGCGTGTTATTTGCTTCCATAAAATCAACGCTGCAAATTTGCCTGGCTGGGACGCAGCGGCCCCGCCTTGTCCAAGCTGACGAGGTGTCGCTGTTGATATCCGCTCCGTCTCACGTGCCTGTCATTCTCCCACTCCTAGAAATTCTGTGAATACGCAGAAAGGCCCTGGGCCAAACTGCGTATGTGTTTCAATGGCTGGCATAGGTTTTTCTTTTGCCCCTTTTCCTAGCGGGGCGTCGGTTTGTTTTGTTTACGGTTGACGGTATCCGCTCCGTCTCACGTGCCCGCCATTCTCCGCTCTTTGGAAAACCCGCACAGATAGCAAAAAGGCCGGGGACAAACGTCCCCGGCCTTTCGCACCTACAGGTAGAGCGGCGCTGCTGCGCCGCCTGCCGCTTTTCTTTTACTTCACCCGCACCAGCCCGGCCGCTACGGCCACCCGCACCGCCTGGTTGTCCGATTGAATACCCAACGCCGAGGCCGCGCAACAGATCGTCGAGGCCAGGAACAACTCCGAACGCCAGCCTGTGCTCAATCTACAAATCGCCAAGGCGTATCTGACCGGCACCGACAACGGCATTGCCACGCGCACCTGGCAGAACGCCATTCAAAGCCTCACCAACACCAAGCAAGGAGCCAACCAGCATCGCTGGCGGACAGCGGCCAGAGACAAGGCATTCGCGCCCTTGTTGCCGAGGACCATCATCGAGACGCCCGGTGAACTGCTGTTGAAGGTGCGACGGCGAAACTGCTGGGTTTCGCGGAGAGTGACATTCAGGTTTTGATGGCCGTGGGCAAGCTGACGCCGCTGGGCGATCCCGCCCCGAATGCGCCCAAATTGTTTGCAGCCGTCGAGATGATTCGTTTGGCCGCTGACCAAGACTGGCTGCACAAAGCCACGAAGGAGATCTCCAAATACTGGCGGCAAAAGCGCGAGCGGCGTGCAAATCTGGAACCGGCGAACCTTTCAGTTTGACGTTTCGTTTCAATCAGCGTAGCAATCAGCCAATCGGAAAAACCATGAAAACGTACTCTTCCTTTAGCCAGCTCTGCCATTCCCCAATGCTCCGCTGCGCCGCCGTTATGCTGGTTGCGCTGTCTTGGAGCAGCCTCGCCTTCTGCGGCGAGATTCATGACGCAGCCCGGGATGGCAACTTGGAAAAGGTCAAGGCGCTGATAAAAAACAATCCTGATTTGGTTTTCAGCAAAGACGACAAATACAACGGCCAGACGCCATTACACGCGGCGGCAAGTCATGATCATAATGACGTGGTGGAATTACTACTGGCCAACAAGGCCGAGGTCAATGCCACGAACAACGATGGCGACACGCCTTTACACGCAGCGGCGTTTAAGGGCCATAAGGACGTGGCGGAATTACTGTTGGCCAACAAGGCCGACGTCAATGCCAGGGACAACTACGGCTGGACGGCTTTGCACACGGCGGTGCTAAATCGGCACAAGGATATGGCGGAATTGCTGCTGGCCAGTAACGCCGATGTCAATGCCCAGGAAAATGTCGGCAATAAGGACATATTGGAATTACGGCTGACCGGCAACACCAATGTCAATGCCAAGGAAAGCAGCGGCAATACGCCTTTACACTTCGCAGTGGCAATGGGCGACACGAACATGGTGAAATTGCTGTTGGCCAACAAAGCCGATGTCAATGCCAAGGGCAAGGGCGGCTCTACGCCTTTGCATGTGGCGGCGATTAATAACTATAAGGATGTGACGGTATTGCTGCTGGCCAACAAGGCCGATGTGAATGCCAAGGACAACGTTGGCGACACGCCTTTACATGAGGCGGCGAATTGGGGTTATAAGGATGTGGCGGCATTGCTGCTGGCCAGCAACGCTGATGTCAATGCCCAAGTCCCCATTGTTGGCCTAACGCCTTTGCTCATTGCGGCAGGTGGAGGCTACCCGGATGTGGTTAAATTGCTGCTGGCCAAAGGCGCGGATGTGAATGCCAAGGACAACGTTGGCGACACGCCTTTACACTTAGCGGCGCGTGGAGGATTAAACGGAGGATACAAGGATGTGGCGGCATTGCTGTTGGCCAGCAAAGCCGATGTCAATGCCAAGGACAACGCAGGCATGACGCCGTTGCACTATGCGGCGCGTGCAAATTACAAAGATATGGCGGAATTGCTGCTGGCCAACAAGGCTGAGGTCAATGCCGGGGACAATAACGGCCAAACGCCTTTGCACTGTGCGGCAAAAATGGGCTACAAGGACGTGGCGAAATTGTTGTTGGCCAGCAAGGCCGATGTTAATGCAAAGGACAACACCGGCGGGACGCCTTTGCACTTTGCGGCCATAGGGTGCAGCAAGGAGGTGGCGGAATTACTGCTGACCAAGGGAGCCGATGTCAATGCCCGGGACAACACAGGCAGTACGCCTATGCACTGGGCAGCGGTTAAGGGCCAGAAGGACATGGTGGAATTGCTGCTGGCTAACAAGGCCGATGTCAATGCCAAGGCCATTAACGGCGGGACGCCTTTGTACGCGGCGGCACAGTATGGTTACAAAGAAGTGGCGGAATTGCTGCTGGCCAAGGGAGCCGATGTCAATGCCACGGGCAACGCAGGCGAAACGCCTTTGCACATGGCTGCGATTATGGACCACAAGGACGTGGTGGAATTGCTGCTGGCCAAGGGAGCCGATGTCAATACCCGGGACAACCGCAGCGATACGCCTATGCACTGGGCGGCGGTTAAGGGCCACAAGGACGTGGTGGAATTACTGCTGGCCAAGGGAGCCGATGTCAATGCCCGGGACAGCCTTGGAGGGACGCCTATGCACGCGGCGGCTGAAGTGGGCTACAAGGACGTAGTGGAATTACTGCTGGCCAACAAAGCCGATGTCAATGCCAAGGCCAATAGTGGCAAGACGGCTTTGCACTGTGCGGTGGCTAATGGCCACAACGACGTGGCGGAGTTGCTGCTGGCCAAGGGAGCCGATGTCAATGCCAAGGATAACATAGGCCGCACGCCCTTGCGCGCGGCGGTTGCTAATGGACACAGTGAATCGGCGGAATTGCTGCGCCAGCACGGCGGCCAAGAATAAATTGCGTGGAAAGGTTTCACCTAATTCTTCACCTAAAGTTACACCTGGCGAGCAATAAAGGGGCGGTAACGGGGCAATGAGCGAGCGTTGAACGGACGGTCAGAAAAGCAGCTTGAACCCCTGTAAAACAAGGTTATACTAGCCCTTGAAACAGAGTGTGTTAGGCTCGGAACGGTAAAGCTTCCTCGTTCGATTCCGACCTCCGCTTCCAAGTTTTGCTGCATGAGCAGCAAATTTGCCGATTCTGGAAAACCGCCCGGAACATTTCGACCGGGCACTGGCGGATGGTAAAGTGTCCATCCAACGTCTATTTGCGGCGCATTCACAATTACGCGCTGGGCATGGAATGGCTGCTGAAATCGGTCATCCCGCGCCTGCAATGGCCCAAGCCGGTGTTCAAGGCCAAGCGGGCCATCACGGCGGAGGAACATGCCGCGATTGTGGCGCGGGAACCGAATGCGGAGCGGCGGGATTTTTACGAACTGCTGTGACCTATTCAACATTCCACATCAGCCGTCGGGCTCAACCCATCCGGCCTTTTGTCCAACGATTATTCAACCGATTGCTTTTGCGGAATCCGCAGCGTGGTCAATGAGTATGGTGCCATCGTGCAGGTGAACACCGGCGCGACACCGGGGAGCTCGCCTTTCTGCGGCACGACGGCGTCCGGTTTGTCGAGCGAATTTTCGGCGGCCGGATCGGGGTTCGTCAAGGTGATGGTCCGGGCTTTGTTTCCAAGTTTGCCGGCGCCGTTCAGTTTCACCGTCACGGACATGGGCTCGGCAAACGGATTGACCATTTGCAGGACCAGTTCGCCGGCGCGCTGGTCGCGACCGGCGGCGGTATAGAAGGTTGCGACCGGTTTGCGGTCCGCCTCGTGGATCAGTTTGCCGTCGAGATACGCCTTCACATTGCCATCATGCAATTCGATGCGGATATCATACCAACGATTGGTTTCGATTGAGCCGCGCATGTGATTTTCCACCAGGCTTCCGCCTTGCAGTGAATGTTCGGTGTTGCCCCAGCCGCCGAGGTTCCACCAGACGGTGTGGTTGATGTCCGGCGTCTGGAACAAGACGAGGAAACCTTCGTCGCCGCCAAGCTTGCGCGCCTTCAAGGTCAGGGTGTAATTCGTCCAGGCGGGATCCCCCACGACCGCGCGAATGTTCTCGCCGGCAGCATTCTGCCGCAAGGCACCGTCCACCACGGTCCAATCACCGCCCGCCGTTTTCCAGCCCTCCAGCCCTTTCGTGAAATCACTTTCATACAGGACCCGGCCGTCCGGGGCGGTGACCCGAATGTCCTTGTATTCCACCCGCGTGTTCCAGGCTCCCACCCCGACCATGCCGGCATGGGATTCCGTGACGTTCGGAGCCTCGACGTTCACCGGCAAAACCACATCCGGCCGGTTTTGCGCGAATTGCGCCTGAACGTAATACGAGGGCGTCAGCCCGACGCGGGAGTTGTCGAACCAGATCAAATTCGGGTGCCACTGGTCGTGGCCAACCTTGCCAAACAGCGGCGCGTAGGAGGCCATGAGGACCTCATCCACATTCTTCCACAGGCCGGTCATATAAGCGGCTTCGGCGAGAGCGGCGCGAAGATTGTTTCGCTTGGCGTTGCCGTCGTGGGCCGCAAATTCGCCGACGAAAATTTTCGGGCCGTTGCGGTCATAGCTGTCGTAACGGTTCACATTTTCATACAACCACCGTGGTGGCACATAATAATGTTCGTCCACCACATCCGCCGGCGTGCCGGTGCGGAATTTGTTCCAGGCAAACTGCCAGAGTGAATCGTTGGGGAACGGCCCGGCACCGCTGATGATTTTGATCCCGGGATATTTTGCCTTGATGGCCTGATAGAACACATCGTAGCGGTCAAAATAAACCTGCTGCCACTGCTCGTTCCCGACGGCGATGAACTTCATGTTGAACGGCGCGGGATGTCCCAACGCGGCGCGTTTGGCGCCCCAGACGCTGTTGGTCGGACCGTTGGCAAATTCAATCAAATCGAGGGCATCCTGCACGTAGGGGCCGATTTGCTCGAGCGGCACGGGCGGTCCCTGCCGCGCCTGACAACACATGCCGCAGTTGACCACCGGCAGCGGTTCCGCGCCGATGTCCTCGCAAAACTGGAAATATTCAAAGAAGCCAAGCCCATAGGTTTGGTTATATTCCGGCGACCAGCTGTCCTGCCATACATTCCAGTTTTGTTTGCGTTCGGATACGTCACCAATGGTGTCCTTCCACCGGTACATGTTGGCAAAGTCCTTGCCCTCGACAACGCAGCCGCCGGGAAAGCGCAGGAAACCGGGTTTCAGGTCCGCTAACGCCTGCGCGAGGTCGGCGCGCAGGCCGTTGCGACGGCCTTTGAACGTCTTCTCCGGAAACAGCGAAACCATGTCCACATCCACCACCCCCGGTTGGGTGGCCAGTACAACGAGCCGGGCATTTGTGACCGAAGCGGTACTGGCCAGCTTTGCCTCGAATTTCTTCCAGGTATTGCCAATGCCGGTGATATCGGTGGCTGTCAAAGCCCGACCGTCGCCGTCTTCGAGGGCGACGTGGAGTGCCGCCGAATCCCCCGCCCGCCGCCGCGCGTAAACCGAGAACAGATAATTGTCGCCGGCATGCAACACGATGCCGTCGAAACCCGTGTTGACCGCCCCGTATCCGGTATTGCCGGCAGCGACGACATAGATGCGGAGGAAATGAAGATTATTGGCGTTGAGCGGCGATTCGGATTCGACTGTGAGCCGGCCCTTGGCTCCGGCGTTCGTCACTTCACTCCAGGCATAGAGCGGTTCGCGATCCTCGAAGGAGCGGTTCTGCACCAGTTCGGCATAAAGCCCGCCGTCAGCCCCATAATTGATGTCCTCGAAAAACAGACCGTGCAACGTGGGCGGAACCGCCAGCCCGGGGTTGTTCACGTCCACAGTGACTCGCGCCTGGGCGGCACTGCTGTTGAACGGGACGGCAGACGCCGCGGCCAGCGAGAAAACAACCAGAAGAAGGATTGGGTTCATGATTCGGGGTTTCATATGTCTTTTGATGCAATGAGGGGCGGGTTCATTTTACGAGAGGCATTTTCACTTCCGGCCAGCCATGGGCATCCCAGCGGAGGGGCAGGATGGCCAGTGTCGGCAGGCCATGCCGGGTGCCATCATAAAAATGACAGCTCAGCCAGTTTATGCCGTTTTCAGAAAAAATCCCCACCTGACCTGGCCCGATGAAGGAACCGTCGGTCGCCAAAAACAGGCTGCCGCCACCGGCCATCAAATCCGTTCCGTCCTGGTCGAGATACGGCCCGGTGATTTTTTGGCTCCGACCGACCCGGACCTCGTAGGTGCTGTTCGTACCCCGGCAACAGCGTCCCCAATTCACAAAAAGGTAATAAAAACCGTCGTGACGATAAATATAGGACGCTTCGATGGCATCATTAAAGGCGAGCGAATACAGGGGTGAATTGGTGGCCATCCGTTTGCCGGTGTTCGGGTCAAGTTGAATCAATTTGATGCCGCCCCAAAAAGAACCGAAAGCAAGCCAGAGATTGCCATCGGCATCCTGCGAAACGGCCGGATCAATCGTGTTGAAATTGTCGGTGTTGGTGGACTGAACAACGATGCCCTGATCCATCCAATGGAATTGCGGATCGGCGGGGTCCAGCGTGGGATTGGTCGCCACACCGATGGCCGACTGGTTTTTGCCAAAGGACGAGACGGAATAATATAGCAGATAGTGGTCGCCGAGATGAATGACGTCTGGCGCCCAGTAATACATCCAATGGTTGGCCGGGACGGCCTGGGCAACCCAGGCCGGTGCGTTGGTGAAGACATCGGGCCCGGGTTCCCATTTCACCAGATCTGTGGAGTGATAAGAGGGAACACCCCGGCCCGTGTAAAAGATCCAATACTCGTCCTTGCATTTGACAATCGCGGACGGGTCGTGGGCGCGGACTTGACGGCTGCCGAACGTCACCGGTTGTGCTGCCAGTCCGGGCGACGTCGCGGAAACAATCGCCTGCGTTTGTGCGGCAACCGTCTGGATGGGGAATGAAAACCCAAACAAAAGAGCGCTGACGATGACTATTGTCCTTTGAAAATGGCTGAAAAAGGATTCCATTTTCGCCGGCTGGGTCAGGGCATTGGAGCAAATCATGGTACGCAGCAAAGTTTTCATCGTGCCAAGCTGTAACATTGCTGCAGGTCGGATTCGGGTATGAAAGCCTGTAGCGAGGAGCTTCTACAATTCCCAGTAGCAGATTTGCGTGGCGTTGTCATGGTTTTGTTTATTTTTGCAAGCGATAAAACTGGGCGTTGCCGGTGATGGGCAAAACGACCTGCCACTGACTGCCAACGATTTGCGGGGTCACCACCGCGGCTATCCAGTTGCCAACGGCCAGATTTGTCGTTGTCAAAACCGTGTAGCCTGCCGAGGCCACCGGCCACGACAAGGTCAGGCTGCCACCGGATGCGGACGCGCTGATGGCCGGACTTGCGGCGCTCAATAATTGGTTCGGACCGAGCACCTGCGTGGCCGCGATTTCATTTGCAGTCAACGCGCCGTTGTAGATGCGGAATTCGTCAATGGTACCTTGCATACCCGGGTCGGGCCAGTTGTCCGCGCCGATGATATTACGCACCGCTTGCACACCCGACATCGGAATGGTCACGTTGTAATCT
>Ga0187888_1003891_pt1 | contig 11349 bp, 7 predicted proteins | sample June2016WEW_7_40_FD_132987 | JGI IMG/M metagenome (GOLD analysis project Ga0187888, IMG submission 132987) | Peatland microbial communities from SPRUCE experiment site at the Marcell Experimental Forest, Minnesota, USA - June2016WEW_7_40 | ecosystem: Environmental > Terrestrial > Soil > Wetlands... | reverse complement strand
TGACGTTGCCCCGTGTTCTGCGTTCAACGTCCGCTATGCGGTCTATTTCTTCGACTACTACTTTGGGCACTCGAACTGAGATACCCACAGTGTCATCTTTTGTGTCCTGTTTGCTCATATCAGTCTCTCTTGTACTGAGTTAATCACACACGCAGTTCAGAATCAACATGTCTTTTTGGTAGTTACCTCTGGTTACCTCTGGTTGCCAACAATGTCGCTGATTCCAACGAATCTGCTTGTGTTCAGACTGGACTGCTTTGCGGGATACCAGAGGGCTATAACCGGCTAGATCGTCGCTGTACGGGCTTCCTACAGGGCAAAATTCATACAGAAACGTCATCCTGAGCGGTTATTGGCTGGGTTCTGCCAATCGGGGCTGCCGCCAGCCGCGCCGCCAGTGCCTGCCGCTGGCCGTCTGTGAGGTTCGGGGTACGCCTGCGCCGGGGAGCCAGCAGATCGACCGCCAGCCGCGACAGGGCGTCATCCTCGGGATCGAAGGCCCAGATTGCAACGTTTGTCGCGCCTGCTCTGCGGTTCGCGTCGAAGGCGGGCTGGAATCCACACGCATGCCATTGCGATTCAAAGGCTCTTTCTGCGCCTCTGCGATAGCCTTGCGCCTTTCTTCATCCCTGAAAGTCGGCATCGAACTCCTCCAATACTTATTTACACAAATTCGTCTGGCTCAACCTGCGGCTGTGGAATCGTCACCTTAAGTCTGCGGTATCTGCGCCTTGATCTTGCCCGATTCGACAGCCTCGGCATGCGCCCTGCGCTCCGGTGTCCAACCCTCGCGCGCTTTAGCGCAGTACTGCCGCTGGATATCCGCAACTGTCTTACGAAAAATCGTTCTGACTGCGCGGGCGATCATCAAGTGTTCTTCCGCAGGCGCGGCAGCAACCTTGACAGCCAACAGATCGAGTGCTTTCTGCGCGGCAGCGCGATGCTCGTCTGAAAACGTCGCCTTATCCTTGATCACGGATGCGAGGTGGTTCTCGATGTCCGAGAACGAATCCTGCGCGTCAAGACGTTCATAAATAGCCGTAAAATCTTCTTGTGTTTCCATCTCCTCCTCCTCACTTCAAGGCATCCTCGAATTCCGCGACGTAACTCTCAACACTCCGGGGCGCGGCGCGCGGCGCGCTCTCAATCTTCGTCTCGACGGGCTTTGGATCGACAACGCTACGGATGTACTCGTCCATCGGGTGACGCGGCTCAGCCGCAGAAACCCTACCGGGCGTCCCCGGCGCCGGCCATATTCTATAAGTACTGACCCCCTGTCCTGGGGCCCTAGCGGTTCACGGGTTCTTCAGCCCTGGCCTGCACAGGTGTCGCACTTGGGCTGTTTGGGATAGAAATCGCTGTCAACATTTGACGAGACGGTCGCTCCTTTACTTACGGTTTGCCGACGATACGGCCAGTAAAACCGGTTCGGCTTCGAGCGCTTCGCCAGCACAGGAGTGAACGCGCCAGGGACAAAGTTACCAAGTACAAAGCCCTCAGAAGATGATCACTGATAGACCAGAGCATCTCGACTCAACGCGGAATCCACCCGCGCCGTACAGATCGGACCGCGAGCGGCGAAATCACCGAAGGATGTCGGCTTTCCGAACACCTCCATTCCGATAGTGCGTTCTTTCAGTAAATCGGTCTTTCCGGCAAGAGTGTGCTCCACGATGAAACGCAGGAAATCCTGGCATCGTCTGCTCGCGCGGAACTCGGGGCTGGCAAGCAACCGATCAACTTCTTCCCGGACTGCACTCTCGGTGACTTGCCCGGCCGCGTGTTCGCTAACAGGATTTACGTCTTGGGACGAGCCTGGGTTATGACCGGCAGCCATGAGCTTCCCCTAAGTCCGCCTGGCTTGGTGCGCACATCTCAGCACACCGAGTGGCGCTTCCCGGTTAGATAGCGAGTCTCTCAGCGCATCTGCGGCAGAAGGGCGAAGCAGCCGTTTCGGGACTACCGCGCCTGGAGGTACACCTCGGTTGAGGAATCGGCGTTCCTAACATCCGAACCTCGCCACTATCTAGTTGGCTGCGTCCTCAGATGGCGGAGCGTAACTGTATCGAAACAGTTGCGAACTGGACCATTCTAACCAATGCGGCTTAGAATCTCCATTTGACTCAAGCATTTCTATGACTTTTGAGCTTTGGTCGAAATCATTCGTGTCGTGAGTGAGAAGAGCAATGCCAAGCATCTTAAGACTTCACCTTCATCGTGTGCGCTGGCCTGCTGGGAACTCCGGAATGAGTCTGAGGCGATATCGGGCTGTTGTTGCTTGTATCCTCTTAGTTTTTGTCCTTGGTGTGATCGGTTTTTACTCTTCTCGTGCCGAAGCGCCTCGCGCTTCCGTATGGAACATTGTGTCCACGGCGACGCTGGATAGCCGCATTCAGCGTCAACTGCAAGAGTTGGCCACTGAAAACCACGCCGTTGTACAGTTTTCTTCCCACGAGACGAGCCCGCAGAGGACCCAGCCAGAAACACGCGAGTTGGAGTTTGTGTTGCAGGAGGCAGCAAGTGTCGAGAGTCTCTGCGCAGAGCTTAGGCGAGAAGCAAGTGCTTCGCCAGTCGAGCCCACGGTGGACCTGGCAAGAGAAGGGTACATACTGCGCGTCTCCTACGACGGAGATTCCGTTCTCGACGGCATCCACATCAAGGCGGCGTCGGCAACGGGGTTCCACAATGCTCTGCTACGCCTCGCCACACTCCTGGGAGCGGCGCCTGCCAACGTTGCAGGCGCCCTTTTTCCTCGGGCGCAATCGGTGCGGGTAGAAAGGAATGGCAGAGAAGTACTGATCGCCGATTATTCTTCTTTCCCGATCCGAGGTGTTGTGGAAGGATTTTACGGCAGGCCTTGGAGCCACCAGGACCGCCTGGATGTCCTGAGGTTTGAAGGCCAGCATTCCATGAACATCTATTTCTACGGCCCAAAGGACGACCCCTTTCATCGCTCACGCTGGCGCGAACCGTACCCACCTGAGGACTTGGACCGGCTGCGGGAACTCGCGGATGCGGCGAAAGAACAGTTTGTCGACTTCAGTTTCGCCATCAGTCCGGGCCTCTCCATGACTTATTCCGACGAAAAGGAGTTCTCCATTCTTGCGAACAAGCTGCTGGCAGTGAGCAAGCTCGGGGTAACCAATTTTGCCCTTTTCTTGGACGATGTTCCCCAGGATCTGCTCCACCCCCGGGACAAAGCCCGGTTCAAGACGCTTGCCGAAGCTCACGTGTTCATCATCAATAAGCTGTACGCGTATCTGACATCACTCTCACCGCAGAACCGTTTATCGGTGTGCCCCACGACCTACACCAATGAATGGGGAAACCGCGATTACGTGAGAGAAATCGGTGCCGGAGTTGATCCCCATATTCCCATTGACTGGACAGGAACCTTTGTCGGCTCGCGCGAAATCACTACGCAGCAAGCACAAGAGTGGGGAAGTTACCTCCATAGAAAACCTCTCGTTTGGGATAACTTTCCCGGCAACGACGGCCGCCCGTGGCTCTTAATCCTGGAACCGGTCAGCGGCCGCGAATCCACCCTACCCTCGGCGATACTCGGACTTTTTTCCAATCCGATGTACCAGGCGCATGCCTCTTTCCTTCCCTTGCAGACGGTTGCCGACTATCTGTGGAATCCGCAGGCATACGACGGACAAGCGTCTCTGACTCATGCGATGGTAAGCCAGTTCGGGTCGGATGGGCCGGAGCGCCTTGCCCCTCTGCTACGCATTTACGGGGGCGATTCGGAAGATAAACTGGCCTTCGGACGCATTTTCGACGAACACCATTCTCCCATCGACATACCAGCGATTCGTTCACAGATTGCCAGCCTGAGCAGCGCGATTTCGACACTGTCCGGTCAAAAGGAATTTGAAAAATTGACCGACGAGATCGCTCCTATCCGGGATATGGTGCGCGTTCAGTTGCAACGCGTGTTGGACGATCCTGCCTTTCGCCATCTGCCGGATGGCAAGATCCAATGGGATGAGGAGTACGACAAGCTCAGGGCCTTCAGGCTTTCCGCCAAGCCCAACCTGGACGGCGACTTCTCGAAATGGCAGTCCGGTCCTGTATATGCGCTGGACGCGTCTGCACAGATTGAGGACGGCGCCGATCTGTGGACGGGGCCGGCTCAGTTTTCCGCGCGTGTAGCCCTTGCCTGGGACGTCAATAACCTCTATATTGGCGTGGACGTCACCGACAAACAACTTTGGCAGCCGTTCTTGGGCAGAGGAATTCAGGACGGGGATGCCTTTCGCGTAGTGCTGGATACTGCTCCGCCTGGTGAACCCCGCGTGGGCCGGGCGACAGGTGCTTACGACCTGTATTTCAGTCCCGGTAACTTTGCGGACGTTAAACCGAGCGTCTATTGCGAAGAGGACTTCATTCCACCTCGCCCCAGCCTCAGGAGGCACGACTACGGTCGGGAGATTGGAACAGCATGGCGAAAAACTCCAACCGGGTTTTCAGGAGATATCGTGATACCGAAGTCGTTTTTTGCAAATCGCGACTTCTCGCCGGGGCAAAAGATTGGGTTCAGTTTTGGTGCGCAAAAGTCGTTCCCATCCAGCAGTGCGTTCGATGAAGATCTGCCACAGATCAGCTTTTGGTCAAAAAAGGATTCTCTTTTTCATGTCAATCCGGAGAACCCAGTGACCTTCCAGCGGCTGGTGCTGGTTGACTTTCAGGGGCGGCAATAACCCATGGCCACCTCCACGGTTCCGTACGCGGCAGGCTCGGAAACAGCGCGGCGACCGCCGGCGGAAAGACTGTGCTCGCTCGATTTCTTTCGTGGCATGACCATCATCGGAATGGTGATCGTCAATAATCCCGGCAACGGCGAAGTTGCCTACGCCCCGCTTCGACATGCGCAATGGAATGGCTGGACTCCGACAGACCTGATCTTCCCATTCTTTGTGTTTATTATGGGTGCCTCCATAGTGTTCTCGCTGGCCTCGCGGCTCCGGCGAGGGGAGTCGCGCCGCCGCATCGTGCTCCATGTCCTTCGTCGCGGCGCAATCCTGTTTGCTATCGGTCTTTTTCTGAATGGCTATCCGGCATACCCGAGCGAATATCACCTCTCCTCTTTGAGACTGGTCGGCGTCATGCAGCGTCTTGCCATCTGTTACGTGGCTGCTTCGCTGATCACTTTGTGGCTAGGCAATCGGGGCCGCCTGGCTATCGCAACCACTTGCCTTGTCGGCTATTGGGTGCTGATGCGCTTCGTTCCCGTGCCAGGATATGGGCTGCCCACTCGCGACGTTCCTCTCCTGGACCCGGCAGGGAATCTTTCCGCATGGCTGGACCGCGCGGTTTACTCAGCCCATATGCACGGTCACCCTTATGATTCTGAGGGATTGTTGAGCACCGTGCCGGCCATAGGTACGGTGTTGATTGGCGTCTTGACTGGGCAATGGCTGCGCTCGCAGTCCGTGAAGGAGAGCAAGCCGAAGTGGATGTTCGTCTTCGGCATTTTGGGTCTTGTTTCGGGGGAAGTGTGCAACATCTGGTTTCCGATTAACAAGAAACTTTGGACCAGTTCCTACGTACTATTTCATTGCGGATTCGCCTTGGCCCTCCTGGCTTTGTGTTACTGGGTCCTTGATGTCAAACAATGGCGCGGCCGTTGGACCGTTCCGGCGAATGTTTTCGGAGTGAATGCAATTACCGCCTACATTCTCTCTGAGCTCGTGGGAACGGGCTTGGAGCACTGGCCCGTGCATCTGCCGGACGGCTCCTCGATCGTTTTTCGCGACTATGCTTATGAACACTGGCTGCTGCCCATTGCAAGCGCTCCTAATGCGTCGCTACTGTATGCGCTTCTGTTTCTCGCTCTTTGCAGCGCGATCTTGTGGCCGCTCTACAGGAAGCACATATACATAAAGATCTGAATCATGGCGAAAGTCCGGGGAAGGAGGTTATTCTATGAGTGATTGGCGGCGATTCGGCGATTTCATTCTGCGACTACTCCTAGCCATAACTGTGCTGGCTTGCGCATCCACCGTGTCAGGGCAGACGTGGGGTCGATTGAAAGTTCAGGGCAAGCAGATCGTGGATCAGAACGGCCACAACGTCATCTTGCGCGGGCTTGATCCGGGCGAGTGGTACAACATCGAAGCATACATGATTAAATGGCCCGACAATGATAATGGCCCCGTCTTTTATGGAGCTTCCCTGATTAGGAGCACCTTGATCGACTTGATGGGCAAGAGCGCTACGGATGAATTTTATCGGCGATGGGAAGCCAACATCGTAACGGAGTCGGATGTCCAGAAATGGGCCAGCCTGGGCGTGAACTCCGCCCGATTGTCGATCAACTATCACTGGCTTACAACCTCCGACGGCGTCTATCTTGACTCGGGCTGGCAGAGAATCGATCGTTTCGTCGAATGGTGCAAGAAGGCGCACATCTGGGTGATTCTCTGCTTACACGCCGCGCCAGGTGCGCAAAGCGGGTTGCTCATGGCCGACGGCGCGGGTACGGCGAAACTGTGGACTGAAAGCTCCGTCTACAGGCCGTGGACAATCCATCTGTGGCAAGCGATCGCGAAGCGCTATGCGCAGGAACCGACAGTGCTCGGATACGATCTGCTCGACGAGCCGATTCTCCCCGCGGATCAAAAGGATCAATTGCGAGCGTTCTACATTGACGTCACGAAGGCGATTCGGTCCGTGGATTCAGACCATATCCTGTTCGTCGAGGGACATGACTTCGCCATGACCGCCAGGGGAATGGCGAGTCTGGAACCAGCCTGGGACGACAACATGGTGTTTGACTTCCACAAGTATTGGGACAAGAAGAGCGACAGTACGATCCGAGGCTTCCTGGAAATTCGTGACCGGACGAACCGTCCACTATGGAACGGGGAAACGGGCGAAAACAGTAATGAGTGGGCCCGGTACGTGGTTGCGTTGTGTGAACGGAACAACATTGGCTGGAATTGGTGGACTTACAAGAAAGTGGACGGCAAGTCCCAGCTCTACACGATTCATTCTCCGCCGGGGTATGACAAAATCCTGAAATACGTGCGTTCCAAAGGCCCGAAGCCTTCCCCCGAGGAGGCTGCTGCCATCATGCTAGCTTTGGCGGACAATGCCGCCACGGACAAGTGTGCATTCAATGCGGCCAATGCGAGCGCAATCTTCGGCCACGGAGAGTCCACCGGCAACGGCTCTCGCTGAAACACTGGAAGAAGGCTGATCTTTGTCCATGGAGCAACGAGTGGCGCATCCCAGGGAACGGTTCCTAACTACGACGAAACCGTTACGTAACTTGACCAGACCCTGAACGTCAACCACTATGGAAAGTTTGCATGAACGTGCCCCAAAGGAGACCACAATGGCACACCGCAGTGGAAGTACGGACTCCATCCCTATCTTATTGATTCTAATCGCTGCGCTTTGTATTCCGGTCGACGGCCAGAGCCGCCAAGGCGGCGAGATTCGTGGGACGGTCACAGATGAGTCCCAAGCAGTTCTGCCGGGGGTGAAGGTCGTCATCACCAACATCGACACCGGAGTGAGCCAAACGACCACGACCGATGCCTCGGGGCTCTTCGACGCTCCCTACGTCGCTCCTGGGAACTACTCCGTCACATTTTCGAAGGAAGGCTTTAGAACGGTTGTGCGCAATGGCATCGTGCTGCACGTTCAGACGATTACGCTCAATGCTGTCCTCGGCGTCGGGAGCATCGCAGAGAAAGTCACGGTTTCGGCAGCGCCACCCGACCTGGAAACGGAGACCACCGACGTCGACACTCGGCTGAATACAAATTTGCTCTCCGACGCGCCCAGCATCAACCGCAGTTGGATGGATCTCATGGCATCCTTGCCGGGAATCAATCCTGGCGGCGGAGAAAAGTCCACCGGCCAAACGATCGGCATCAATGGCCAGGCTAACAATTTCTCGAATTGGCAGATTGACGGTGGAATTGCAATGCTAGGTCAGTCCTCCAACCCCGATTCAATGGTTCCGCCGACAGAATCCATCGAGGAGGTGAACGTCAGCACTTCCAACTTTGGAGCCGAGCATGGCAGTGGATTCTCGGTCTTCAACGTGATCACCAAGAGCGGGACCAACACCTTCCACGGAGCGGTTTACGAGTACATCGAGAACGATGCTTTCAACGCACTCAATAAGTTCGCGCAAACCAAGCCGCCGCTGCGTTGGAACGAATACGGATTCGACGTTGGCGGCCCCATCAAGAAAAACAAGGCATTTTTCTTTGTTGGATATGAGAGGAATCCGAGTAACACCTCGTCGCCCACGTACGTGACTTATCCGACGACCGGGACCGTAGGATTCACCAGCGGCGACTTTTCCGCCTTGCTGGGCGGGCCGGCGGTTGATGGCAATGGCAACCCCGTCATCAACCCTTGCAACAATCAACAGGTCTTGGTTGGTCAAATCTTCGATCCGGCAACGACGCAGGTGGTGGGTGGGCAAACTTGCCGGCTCCCGTTTCCCGGAAACATCATCCAGCAAAGCCGTATGGACAAGGTGGCATTGGCCGTTCAAAACTACTTCCCCACGCCCAACCTGCCCGCCAACGGTCTTTACAACAACTACTACGTAAACCTGGCATCGCCGAACACGAACACCTGGACCAATTTGAAAATCGACTACGACATCACCCCCAAGAATCGCCTGACTGGGTCGATGTTGCTGGCGCAGTTCAATACTCCGCTGAACGATCCGAACCCGATCAACGACGGAGCCTGGAGCGGGACGGAACCGCAGGGTCAAATCACCGATGTCTGGACGCTCAGTCCAAATCTGGTCAGCGAGTTCCGCTTCTCTCTCAGCCGGGAACACGGAGTTGCGACGATGAATGCGCAGGGAAAGGGATTTCCGGCGAAGTTAGGAATAATCGGCGCACCAGCCGGTGCCGCGGGCGATCTCTTCCCCTCGATGTCGATGGAAGGCCCGCTCAGCACGTCGATCGGCTTTACCCCATTCCCTCCCGCGATCGATGCCGAGAGCACGTTTGTGCCGTCAGAAGTTTTGACCTGGGTGAAGGGAAAGCATGTACTCAAGTTCGGCGGGGAGTTCGACCGCTGGTGGGTCAATACCGGCTGGGGAACAGGAACGGCGGGAAGCTACGACTTCAGTGGCGTGTTCACCCAAAATCCAGTTGACCAGACTCTCAATGGCCCTCCCACCGAGGGTGAAGGATACGCGGATTTTCTGCTGGGCGCGCCGGACCTGTGGAGCGTCTCCATCAATCCGGAGACTGGCGGACGGATGTACAGCGTCCAGGCTTTTGCGCAAGACGAATACAAGGTGAAACCGAACCTCACGCTGACCCTGGGATTACGCTATGTGATTCAGAGCGGCTGGAGCGAGGTTCAGAACGAATTGTCGTCGTTCGATCCGAACATTTGGAATCCCGACAGCCAGGGTCTTCCGCCGGGACCTATGTCGGGCGCGCTGTGGTACGCCGGTCAGAATGGGCGCCGGTCTTTGACCAAGACCAAGCCTAACGTCTTTTCACCGCGCCTGGGTTTTGCCTGGGCTCCGGGGAAGGATTGGTCCATCCGCGGCGGATTCGGAATCTACAACATCATTGCCGGCTCGAACATCACTGCTCCGGGGAACGTTTGGGGGCAAGGCTGGGTTCCGTCGGGTTACCTGCAGAATTACGACACTCCTGTTTTCCAGCTTTCTGCTGGACCGCCGCCGGGGCAAGGAGTCGTCTATCCAACCAACGCGACCCGGACTCCCGACCTTCTGAATGGACAATCCGTCAACTATTCGATTTACGACTCGCCGCTGTCGTACACCCAGCAGTTTCACTTTGACGTTCAGCACCAGCTGAAGGGCGGCGTCGTGCTCGACGTGGGCTATGTTGGCAACCGAGGCGTGAATCTGCAATACACACGCGACATGAACCAGGTTCCTCCCGACAAGCTGGGCCAGGGACAATTGGCGCGGCCTTATCCTCTATTCGCAGAAATCAGCGCCGCCTACTTTGACGGACATTCCAACTACAACGCACTGCAGGTAACCGCCAAGAAGCAGATGGGCGAGGACCTGTCCATGCAGCTCAATTACAGCTGGGCGAAGGCATTGGACACGCAAACCGGCGCCGGATGGGGCGGAGGCGGCGCAGCTGATCGAGTCGGCTACCAGAACGCTGACGATCCAGGATCGAATTATGGCCGAGCAGCTACCGACATTCGCCAAATGTTCAACGGAAATCTGGCCTACCAGCTTCCCTTTGGCAAAGGAAAGCGATTCCTGCAGAACGGAAGATTCGTAAACGCCTTGGCTGGCGGCTGGAAGGTCTCCGCCATCTTCCAAGTTCGCAGCGGCCTTCCGTTCAGCCCATACATCAGTTCAAACGCGAATGAAGGGGCGTTGTCTGGAACCTGGCGCCCGAATGAAATCGGCGATCCGACGACCGGAACGTGTCCGGGAGGTCTGCGTGTCGGAACTATCGGCTGCTGGTTCAACACAGGAGCGTTCGTGCAGCCACCGGCAAATACATTCGGGAACACCGGCAGGGACATCCTGGACGGGCCGAACTGGAGGACCGTAGATCTGTCGGTACTCAAGGATTTCTCTCTCAGCGGAATCCACGAGGGGATGTCGTTTCAGTTCAGCTGCGCAGCGACCGACGTTTTCAATCATCCGAACATTGGTTTCCCCCAACAGGACCTCCTGAACAGCGGCTTCGGCCAGATCAGCTACGCCAATACCAGCCGACAACTGCAACTTGGAGCCAAGATTATTTTCTGATCCATTTCACGAGACGCTTCAGGGCACCATCGTGTCCTTCATGACATCATCATACCCTCTAAGCATAGATATATCAATTACGTAGACTGTAGATTACTATAGATGACTATAGTACTCTATATATGCCAGTAGGTATATTGTAAACTGAGGTGGCATGGAGGCACGATGGAATACCTCAGTCGCGACGAACTGGTCAGATTGTTCAAGGTCGCCCGCAGCCACAATCCGCTGCACCACGTTGCCCTGCTCGTCGGTCTTCTTCATGGGCTCCGTGTGTCGGAAACACTGACGATCCGTGGGCGCGACATCTGCGACGGCAGGCTGTCAGTCAAGCGGCTGAAGAAGAGCCGCCCGACGCTGCACACTCTGCGAATTGACAGCGATTCCTTGTTCGACGAGTCCCCCCTTCTCGAGCTGGCTAAGGCTAGCCCTGAGACTGAACTGTTTCCGTGGTCACGGCAGTACATGGATGTTCTGGTCAAGCGGTATGCTGCCCTCGCCGGCATTCATCCCGCAAAACGGCACTACCACGTCCTGAAGCACAGCATTTGCGTTCTGCTGTGGCAGGAGACGCACGACCTCAACGCGATCCAGGACCACGT
>Ga0187888_1003890_pt1 | contig 11350 bp, 11 predicted proteins | sample June2016WEW_7_40_FD_132987 | JGI IMG/M metagenome (GOLD analysis project Ga0187888, IMG submission 132987) | Peatland microbial communities from SPRUCE experiment site at the Marcell Experimental Forest, Minnesota, USA - June2016WEW_7_40 | ecosystem: Environmental > Terrestrial > Soil > Wetlands... | reverse complement strand
CTGCTTTCGGAGCGGGAGCGGCTCAACGCCGACCTGCAGAAGATCATCGACGACCAGACCGAGCCATGGGGCATCAAGGTGACAACGGTGGAGATCCGTGACGTCGAAATCCCTCAGTCGATGCAGCGGGCAATCGCTCGCCAGGCTGAGGCGGAGCGCGAGCGCCGCGCCAAGATCATCAACTCGGAAGGTGAGTTTCAGGCGGCGGCGAAGCTCCTCGACGCGGCCAACCTGGTCAGCCGCAATCCCGTGACCATCCAGCTTCGCTACCTCCAGACGCTGGTCGAGATCGGGGCGAGCGGGAGCAACTCGACGATCATTGTGCCCCTTCCCCTGGATCTCATCGGTCCACTCCTGGATTCGGCCCGCGGCCAGCGCGCCACGCCGGTCGCCGCCGATCTCCGCGGGGACGGAACGTCCAGGACCTCAGCGCCATAAGCTCCAGGGGCGTCCACCTGTCGGACCGCTGTCCTCCGAACTCCAGCGAAGTCCCGCGGCCTGAAGCCGTCATCGACGATTGATGGATTTGGCGGAGCGGCCCAGGGTCGTCCACCCCAACCGAACGCGCGTTCCGATCCAGCCCACCGCCCGCCGGGCGCGCCGGCACTTGACCAGAGGTGCCCGCCGACCTAATGTCGAGAGGTGAGCCCAACTCCGCGGTCATCTAGATTCAGCGCGCCGAGCTGGGCAGAAGGGATATGGGAGGAGAAGAGGAATGCGGAGATCGACCGTGCGGCTGCGCGCCGCTTTCGCCACCGTCGCGCTCGGGCTGGCCGGCAGCGCCGTGGGAGCTGCCGGGGTGAGCGCGGATACCTCGGCGACCATGACCCAGATACCGGGCACCTACCTTCCCACGACCGCGACGATCACTGGACAGTTCCAGAGCTCACTGATGAGCGTCGAGGTGGTCCTTCAGCCCGGCAACGAAGCGGCTCTCAGCAGTCTGCTGACCAATCTCTACACGCAGGGCAGCGCGCAGTACGGCGACTGGCTGGCTGCGGGTCAGTTCCAGAGCGAGTTCGCACCTCCGGCGGCCACCGTTTCCGCCCTCAGCAGCTATCTCGAGAGCAACGGACTGTCCGTCCAAACAACGTCCTCGCCCTTCCTGCTGCGGGCAATCGGCAGCAGCGCCCAGCTCGAGGCAGCCTTCGCGACCACCATCGACAACTACCAGAGCCCCAACGGTACGAGCTTCTTCTCGAACGACTCGGATGTCTCCGTGCCGAGCGGCCTGGCCTCCAGCGTCCTGGGGGTCGTCGGGCTCACCAACACGGTCAGGCTGCAGAACAACCTCCAGCTCACACCCGAGGCTTCCAGTGAGTCCGGACGTGGAGGCGGCGGCCAGCCGAGCTGCGAGATCCCCTACCCGACCACCCTGGCTCAGCTTGAGGCGATCACCGCCCCTGGACAGCCGTTCAACGGGTACGGCGGGGGACCTGGCTGCAGCGGCCTGACCCCGTCGCAGACCAACAGCATCTACAACGCTCCCAACGCGGGGCCGCGGGCCCAGGGCGCTGGGGCCAACGTGGCGGTGTTCGAGCTCTCCGCCTACAACCACTCGGACATCACCAAGTGGGCGCAGACCTTCTACGGTCCTCGGTACCAGCCGCGGCTCACCGACATCAACGTCGACGGCGGACCGCTGGCTACCAGCACCTCGCAGTGCCCGACAGGCGACACCTGCCTGTATGGCTACGGCGGTGACATCGAAGTCCAAGCCGACATCGAGATGGATCTGACCGTCGCGCCGGACACCAACTCGGTACTGGTCTACAACGCGCCCAACGACTTCACCGGTGCGACCGAGCTCGACGAGTACACGGCCATCGCCAACCAGGACATCGCCGACTCCATCAGCACCAGCTGGGCACTGTGCGAGCCGGACGCCGGACTGGCTTACGCCCAGGCCGAGAACCTCGTTTTCGAGCAGATGGCGGCTCAGGGCCAGAGCATCTTCGCGTCCGCGGGTGACACCGGCGCGTTCGAGTGCATCCGGGACGGCACCTTCGGCGACTTCCATCCGCTCGAGGCCCTCGACCCGGCCAGCCAGCCCTGGGTGACCAGTACTGGCGGCACTTCCTTCGAGAGCTTCGACCCGGGCAGCAACCCCAACCCCAGCTACCCGTACGGGGTCGAGGCGGTGTGGAACACGCTCGACGTCTGCAGCGGGAACAACTCATCCGTGGCCACTGACCCCGGCATTGAGAGCTGCGGCACCTACGGCGCGGGCGGGGGTGGGCACAGCATCTTCTGGCCCATGCCCAACTACCAGCGAGGTCCAGGGGTGATCAACCCCTACACGGTCTACGGCTCGAGCAACTGCGCGCTGGCGGCGAGGGGCCAGCCTTGCCGCGAGGGGCCGGACATCTCCGCCAACTCGGACCCGCTCACCGGCTACGCGGAGTACTGCACGGGGTCGAGCTACCTCTCGCCTCTGAATCCCGCCGGCATCCCCTATGGCAGCGCTTGCCTCGCGATCACCCCCGCGACCCCCGGCGCACCCGGGTGGTTCCACATCGGTGGCACCAGCCTCTCTGCGCCGCTGTTCGGAGCGCTGTTCAGTGACCGGGACGCCTACCAGAGGCACCGCACCGGCAACGCCAACTACCTTCTCTACGCGCTCTACAACAACCCCCAGAGCTACTTCACCGACTTCCACGACATCACCGGTTTCCACCAAGTGAGCAACAACAACGGCTTCTACCCGGTGACCCCCGGCTACAACGAGGCAACCGGGATCGGCACGCCGAACTTCACCGGTTTGATCACCGGCTTCGGCTTCTAGGGTCTTGCGAGATAGGGGTGGGCTCACGCCCACCCCTATCCCCTCCCCCTTGCCAGTTCCGGGAAGTTGACAGGGACACGACCTCGTGAGCTCGCCGCACACCGGGCCGCTGCCAGCCAGCCCGCCTAGCCCACCCGCGGTGCCCGTCGACCGAAGTCCAGTCCGCACGGGGCTGCTGGGAGACGAGGCCTTCCAGCGTCGCCTCATCCTCGCGGGGTTGCTCGCCGTGGAGAAGGACCTCCATCCCGGCTTCATCGTGGACGACTTCCCCTACCTGCCCATCGTGGCCTGGGCGCTCACGCCCTTGGTGCGGCTGCCCTTCTGGGTCATTCCCCAACACTGGGTGGCCCAGTGTTCTCGTGAGCAGAAGCAGCCCTAGAGAGAACCTCGGACTCCCCAGCATCACCAGGGTTGGGCTCATCGGCGGGGCCACCCAGGGGGCCCGGGAGCGGGTCCGTGCCGTCCGCAACGCCGGCTTCGAGTTCCCTCAGCGGCGGCTGACGGTCAACCTGGCTCCGGTGTCCAGTTGGCGCACCACCGGGGCCGACGCGGCGTGCGTGCGACCCCCGCGTTCACCAAGGACGCCCTGCTCAGCGACCCGGTGCCCGGTACTCGACCGTCTTATTGGCGGCGGTGTCGATCTCTTCGGGCGAGAGAAGGACGCGCACCGCGGTGGTCGCGCCTCCTGCCGCGGTGATCGCAAGGCTGACGGCCGCCATGGTGGCGTTGTCCGGCAGGTCGACCACGGCGATCACGTCGTCATCACCGAAAACGAAGTAGTAGGACTCGAGGGTGCCGCCCGCGGCCTTGATGAGTTGTTCGACCGCCGCGCGGCGTGCGGATCCGCCTTCCTTGAGGACGCCCTTCACGCCGTCAGCTGTATAGGACGCCTCGATCAGGTATTTGCTCACCGTGATCCTCCTGGGACGCCGGCCGTGATGGCGGCCACTCAGCGTGCCGTGATTCTGTCAGGTTCGCGACCCAGTCTCGCGCCCACGGTAGAGAGAATCTCGGACTACCCGGATTCTCCCCGTCGTCAGCCCGTTCGTGGTCGATATGTTCCCCCAAACCCACCACGAGGAGTGCGTGGCGGCGCTGACCAGGACGCGGTGACGGCGGGGCGCGGTCAGAGGTGTCGCGAACTGCCAGAGGGCGATGCGCTCGGTCAGAGGGTGATGGTCACCGCCGGGATCGCCGCGCCTGCAGTGCTCATGGTGTGGATGGTTCCGACCACCGTGTAGGTCCCCGGCTGGGAGGGCTCGGGGATGCTGGTGCTGAAGGTCCGCGTGGTCCCGGCCGGGACCGAGATGATGGCGATCGCCAGGCAGTGCGCGAACGGCGACGGCGTGGGAGTTGGCACCCGGCTGCCGCTCGCGGTCTCCGCCCAGGCGGTGAGGGTCGGGTCGCAGCCGCCCACGACCGTGAGAGGCCCCTGCACGGTGACCGCCACCTGCAGCTGGCCGGCTGACGCCGTGACCACGGTGGTCCATCCCGAGGAGTCGGTGGCGCTGCCCGACACCCCGCCCGATGTGGGCGTCGCCGGGGTCGGCGTGGCGCTGGCCGCTCCCGGTTGGGTCGACACCGCGGTGGGCGAGGGCACCGGCGACGCGGTCGAGGCGGCGGTTGGGGATGGGGCGGGGGACGAGCCCTGCCCGCCAGCGGAGGGAGTGACCTGGGGCAGGCCGCAGCCCCCGAGCGCCAGAGCCGCAGTGACGATCAGGAGGGCGGATCGGAGCTTCACGCCCATGAGACGCACCATGGTGGCACAAGGTTCCGCCTCGGGCGTGGAGCGCCAACCGGCTGGTGCGCCTAGCCTGATTGGGACTCGACGGGCGGTGGCATAGTTAGCCGATGAGGCGGTTTGACGTGTGTGGCGGTTGAGGGGCGATCGGCACGCGCTCGTCGGCGAACCCGGGCTCCGGCTCAGGCGCATAGGAGGGACCGACGATGGGTGACGGAACACTCAGGCTGGAACGGCAGTGGACCGCCCTAACCGGGACCGGGGGCGCCGCTCTGGCCGGAGCGAACGAGCCATGGACCATCGCCATCGACGGCACTGCGGTCGGCGCCCTCGCGCCCAAGGAGACGGTCGAGGTGGCCGTGGCGCCCGGGCATCACACGCTGCGGCTCGGGCAAGGTAGGCATCTGAGCCCGGAGCGGTCGTTCGACATCGCCCAGGACGAGGTCGTCAGCTCTTATTGCCACGTCCCAGATACGGCTGGCCACAGCTCCTGGCGGCACTCGTCAAGAGCGATCTCTGGATCACGCTGCACCGAGAGTGAGCCCGGAGTTCTCAGACCTTCCCCCCCGAGCGCGAGATCGGACTGGCGGCCCTATAGAGAATCCCGGCCTGCCGAACTTCGGGGGGGCACCCCTCGGCCCGCCCCGGCTGGTCGCTCAGCACCGGGCGGCGCTCACGGTGGCGTCCGCGGCTTTCTCCCGGGCAAAGGCGGACGGGGTGGGACATGAGCCCTTCACCGGCGCTCCGTCATCCCTCGGCCGGGGCCGGATTCGCCGCGTGCCAGGCCGCTCGGGGGTGGGTCTGGGCTCGGCCGAGTATTGTTGACGAATCAACCAGTTGGGTTATAGTCGGAAAGGTGGCTGAACCGATCGACGCCCGAGAGCGTCGCGAACTCTGTGATCTCCTGATCGAACTCGGCCCGGATGCACCTACGCTGTGTGAGGGGTGGACGACCTCCGACCTGGCCGCCCACCTAGTTCTCAGAGAGCACTTCCATCGCTGGCCGGACGAGCGCCGGGCAGTAGAGAAGGCGAGGGGATGGACAGAGTTGGTCGCCCGGCTGCGAGCGGGGGCGCCCTTGATCCCGTGGCGGGTTCCTGGCATCCGCACCATGTTCAACGGATTCGAGTACTTCATCCATCACGAGGACGCGCGCCGAGCCAACGGCATGGGGCCACGCACGGATCGTCCGGATCTCGATGAGCTGTCATGGCGAATGAGCGGGTTTCTCACCCGCCGCGCTGCACGCAAGACGCGGCCTTTCGGTCTTCAGCTGGTCCGCGCCGATGGCAAACGCCGGCTATTCGGATCTGAACCTGCAGCGGTCCTCTCAGGCCGCGCCACCGAACTTGCGCTCTATCTGGGCGGTCGTCGCTCCGCGGCCGAGGTCGCTCTGAGCGGTCCCGACGACGCGGTCGCTGCGGTCGAGGCCGCACACATGAGGTTGTAGCTGAGAGCAAGATGCGTATTGACTTCTTCTTCGATCCGATGTGTCCGTGGTGCTGGATCACCTCGCGGTGGATCGTCGAGGTTGAACCCCAGCGAGATCTCGAAGTTCATTGGCGCACGTTCAGTCTCCTCGAGAAGAACCGAGACAGAATGCCCGCCGAATATCTTGACCGAGTGAGCGCCGGGCACAATGCGCTACGCGTAGCAGAGGCTCTGCGCGCCGAGGAAGGAGAGCGTGCTGTGGGAATGTTCTACACAGAACTTGGTGCGCGTATTCACCATGACCGTGTCCCAGCCGACGAAATTGAACTCGCAACCGTCCTCAGAAACGTCGGCCTCTCTCGCGACATCGTCAGCGTCGCCGATGACACCAAGTGGGACACGGCGATACGGGCGTCGATGGATGAGGGAATCGCACTGGCCGGCGAGGATGTCGGCGTGCCGCTGATCAGCTTTGATCGGAAGACCGCGTACTTCGGACCGGTGGTGACGCCGGCACCGCACGGTGACGCTGCGCTTCAGCTATGGGATTCTGTCGCAATGCTCGCTCAATTTCCTGGCTTCTACGAACTGAAGAACAGCGCTCGGGCGAAGCCGGAATTTGGCCAGCGCCCAATCGTGGCGCGACTCAGCGGGAGTTCGTCGTGATATCGATGCAGGATTGGGCAATGCTTCATGCGCGTGACGGGTGTCGCATGCCACCGACCGCCCAATCCGCGTGGTCGCTGGTTCGGGATCGATCTGCACTGCTTTCCCGCTTCGACGAAACCAGCCTCGGCTAGCCACGCTTCGCCGGATCGGCCGGGGCGAGGCTCAGTCAAGGCCGCTGTAACGAGAATCTCGGATTGCCCGCGTTCAGGTGCAGCCCAGCCCGACGTTTAGACCCCTGCTTCCAGTTCGAGCACCGGCTGAACGTTCGTGAACTTAGGAATGTCCTGCCCCGCGTGCTCCTTGTTAGATGGACCGCTCCTCCCCTAAGCTCATGCCCTCGCCCCAGGGACATCCAGGAGGAAGAAAGATGCGACGCAGGACCTTCGATGCTCTCCTCAGTGCGGTGGGAGTGGTGCTGACACTGGCCTGATTGTGGCCGGTGCTCTTCTGATGTGGGGGGCCGTATTCACCAACAGCGAGGTGCAGAGTCAACTGGCGGCCCAGAAGATCGTCTTCCCCGCCAAGTCCGCGCTCGAGGGCCCCGCCTATGCCCTCGCGCGCCCGTACGCTGGCGAGCAGCTTCTGACCGGCGTTCAAGCTGAGGCCTATGCCAATGGCAAGATCCTCCCGGACTTGAACAAGATCGGCGGCGGCAAGACGTACTCTCAGTTGAGTGCCGAGTCCCTGGCCCAGCCGAAGAACACCACGCTCTCGGGCTTGGTCGCCACCGTCTTCAAAGGCACAACGCTGCGCTCGGAGCTCCTGCAGGCCTACGGCTTCTCGGTGTTCGGGCAAATCGCACTCATCTCATCCATCGTGTCCTTCGTGCTGGCAGGAATAATGTTGGTGCTCAGTCTGCTCGGGCTGGCGCACTTCCGCCGTACGCCCCCGACAGTGGAGCTCTAGAGGCGGGCCGGCGCGAATGGCGGCACGGCTTCGGGCTGCTCGATCCCCCTCTTCGGGGTGGGGAACCGCCCGGCAGCCCTTCAGGGAATCTCGGACTGCCCAGGCGCGCCGAGCGAGCCATACGTCTGCCAGTCGGCGTCCTCGTCTAGGCCAGTACTCGATGGGGTGCTGCGGCGGACTCGGCTTCGCGGTGCCGGAGCTTGTCGAGCGAGTGCTCGGCGTCGATGTAGCGGATTGTGCCCGAGTACGAGCGCATCACCAGGCTCTGGGTGCGACAGCGGTCGTCTTCGAGAAACCGGACCCCCTCCAAGAGCTCGCCGTCGGTGATCCCGGTGGCTGCGAAGAAGACGTTCTGGCCGGCGCAGAGATCCTCGAGGGTGAGCACGCCGTCGCCCTTGCCCTCCTGCTCAGCCACAGCACGGGCCTCGGCGTCGTTGAGCCAGAGCCGGGTCTGCATGCCTCCGCCCACGCACTTGACAGCGCAAGCGGCCAGCACCGCTTCGGGAGCCCCACCGACGCCCATGAGCACATCGATCCCGGTGCGGTGCTCCATCGCGGCCATCAGGCCGGCGGCAACATCTCCGTCCATGATCAACTTGACGCGAGCTCCGGCGGCGCGGATCTCCTCGAGCAGGCGTTCGTGGCGGGGACGGTCGAGCACGACAACCGTGAGGTCGTCGACGTCACGCTCCTCCGCCTCCGCGACCCGGCGCAGGTTGTTGGCCACGCTGTCGGTGATGTCGATCACCTCGCGAGCCTCCTTGCCCACGATCAGCTTCTCCATGTAGTGAACGTGGGTGAAGTACAGGGAGCCCCGCTCCGCCAGGGCGACGGTGGCGATGCCTCCGGGCAGCCCGCGGGCGACTAGGCGCGTGCCATCTATGGGGTCGACCGCCACGTCCACCTCGGGCGGGTTGCCATTGCCCACCCTCTCACCGATGTAGAGCATGGGCGCCTTGTCCTTCTCGCCCTCGCCGATGACAACCACACCATCCATGTCCACGTAGCCGAGGCTGCGGCGCATGGAGTCGACCGCGGCGGCGTCAGCCTCCTCCTTCTGGTTCCGACCCATGAAACGGGCGGCCGAGATCGCCGCCCCCTCGGTCACCCGGACCAGCTCGAGGGCGAGGTTGCGATCGATGGGGGTGCCGATATCGGCCGGCTGGCCGCTTCCGACGGTCATGGCTCGTGGTGATGGTAACCGGCCTGCACGGCCCCGGTCACACGATGACACCGCCGGCAGGATGCTCCAGCCACAGCCGGCACAGCGGCCACCGGGGCGCTAGGGTAGCGGCCATATTCCGAGGGCGATGCGTTCGCGTTGCCGCATTTCCAGGTCCCCGAAAGGGGTGGTGCAGGGGGGTACAGGCGGGCATTTTGAATTCGCCGGGCGGTCTGGCCAGGCGGGCTAGGGCAGGCTTGGGCGGCTCCGTTGGGACTCTATTGGGCCACGCGGGCAGGGCCAGAGTCCCCCCTGGTCGCGCCGTCTGAGAGGCGCGCCGGCTCACCTCCAGCGGTTGCTGGGGCGCCAGCCAGCTCCTCAAGCGGCCACCCCCAACCCCCGGCCACCCCGCGACCAGCGCACCCTTCCGCGCGGCGTCAGCGCCATTGAATCGCCCGCGACTCGCCGGGCGAGCCCGAGGCGACCACTGGTCGTCCGACTCACACTGGGCTGAACGGGTGGATTGCGCCGATGGCGGTGTATCCTCCCCCACCGTTCCGATGACCACGACGGGCCCAGCGGGCCTGGCCAGCTTCCACGTCTGGAGATCCAGCGCCGAGGCGGCCTGGCCGGCATTCCGGGCGCGGCGGGTCGAGCGCCTGGCCGAGGGTCGGCGATACGCCGGAGCGCCTGAGAAGGTGGCCGAGAACATCATCGAGGACGTGCTCACCGGCGTGGTCGGCTGGGCGCTCTCCGACCTCAACCACCAGGTGGCACGCAGCGACATCCTGGTCACCCACCTCGGCATCCGCCGGCTGGTCATCGAGACCAAGCGCCCGGGCGCTCTCAGCGGGGAGCACGCCGTGGAGGCCGCCTTTCTCCAGGCCCAGGGATGTGCGGAGACGCTCCGAGTGAGCCTGGTCGGGGTGAGCGACGGGGCGCACCTGTTCGCCGGTGACCTCATCCCGGGGGGACGCCGCAGCCGGGCCGAGGCAGACCTCTCCATGGACGCGGTGGACGAGAACCTCTGGTGGCTGAGCCCGGACGGTGTGTACCGCGAGCCCGTGCCCCTCCCACACCCGGCGGCCTGGGCACCCACTCCCACCGAGAAGCCTCCTGAGCCAGGTGATGCCCCCGGCCTCCTTCATCCCAAATACCAGCTGCCGGTGACGTGCTTCGCCTACGTCGGCTCGGTCACCCACCCCCACACGTGGCGACTGCCGTACCTCAACGCCGAGGGTGAGATCGACCACAGCCGGCTGCCCAAGGCGATCCAGGCGGTCCTTACCAACTACCGTGGCGCCCACGTCAGCGGCATTCCGGAGGAGGCGGTGCCCCTGGTTCTCCGTCGGCTCGCCGAGGCAGCGCGCCGGGCAGGCAAGATGCCGCCGGAGTGCCTTGACCCCGCCACCGTCTACGTGCAGCTATCGCAGACGCTCCTCCAGTTCTCCCCCGGAGGCGACGAGGCTCGGCCCAGGTAGGACGACGGACGGTCGACGGGCTCATCGCTGAACACAACGTCGCGGGACAGCTTCCCGGCCCTGACCCAGCCCGACCCGGTCAGCGCTCCCCTGGAGGCCGAGGACCCCGAGGTCCCCGCCCACACCTACCACGAGTGGCACGAAGCACGCTGGCGCTGGCAGATCGGGCCGCTCGCCCCGAGGGCCGCCTGCTCCACCGTCGCCTGACCCATTGGGGGTGTTCTGCGCTTACGCCGCGGCTGCCCTGCTGGCGGCCGGGGTGTTGCTGACGCGTCGCGACGCGTAGCCGCCCACCCTGAGAATCAGGGGAGAGCCCGCCAGATGGTCACCGCACCCGCTGCCAGCGAGCTCCGAGCCGTCCGTGACAGAAACGCCCCGGATGGACATCCCCGATCGATTATTTAACGTATACACTATCCTAGTTAGTTAAGATCAGCCCCGACGACAGAGGAAGAAGGTGACGGTGTCGAGTGGCGCGACCGGTGAGTTTCCCGGCGCCCGATCCGATGGGGCGATCGGGTTGTGCTCTCTGGCCGAGGGGCTCCGGTTGTCGATGATTCACCTCAGCCGCCAGCTCCGGCGCCATGATCTCTCCGACCTCAGCATCGCGCAGGTGTCCGGGCTTGCCAGCGTGGTGCAGTCTGGTCCCCTTGGCGTTGGCCGGCTCGCCGAGCTCGAGAGCCTGCCGTCCTCGGCGGCGACGCGCCTGGTCGACAAGCTCGAAGCCGCCGGCCTCGTCATGCGGCAGGCGAACCCCGGGGACCGTCGCGGTGTCCAGGTCGTGGCGACCGTCGCCGGCGCGGCTCTTCTGGCGCGGTACGCCCGAGCCGGCAATGAATGGCTCGCTGAGCGCCTCGCCGCACTGAGCGAGCCCGACCAGAGAGTGCTCGAGCGAGCCGTGGCCGTGTTGAGGTCCCTAGCATCCGATCGTCCCGGCGCAGCCCCTCCGTCGGGCGGCGAGCCTCGCGCAACGGAGGAACTGCAAGCATGAGTGTCGTGGCACCGGCCAGCTCGCCGCGCGTGGGGCCCCACTACAAGTGGGTGGTCCTCTCCAACACGACCGTCGGAGTGCTGCTCTCGTCGATGACCGCCACCGGCCTCATCATCGCCCTGCCGGTGATATTCCGCGGCATCAAGCTGAACCCACTCGTCCCCGCCAATTCGTCCTATCTGCT
>Ga0187888_1003886_pt1 | contig 11357 bp, 6 predicted proteins | sample June2016WEW_7_40_FD_132987 | JGI IMG/M metagenome (GOLD analysis project Ga0187888, IMG submission 132987) | Peatland microbial communities from SPRUCE experiment site at the Marcell Experimental Forest, Minnesota, USA - June2016WEW_7_40 | ecosystem: Environmental > Terrestrial > Soil > Wetlands... | reverse complement strand
GGAGCTTCAGCAGAACCACCACATCCAAAGACTTTGCAATCATGCCTATACTCTATTCGCGAATGGCGAATGGTCAAGCCCAAAAGCGAATAAATCGGCATTTCCCATCCAGTTAATTTTTGGCTCATTTCAAGCCAACCCGTCGCTATTAGGGAGCGATGCGCAAATCTTCGTCGTCAGCACCCAAACGCGAACCCAAACGCGAACCCAGAGGCCCTGTTTGGCTTCAGCGGTCTTTAGCGGTCTTGAACACGCCTGAACACGGGGGTACAGGATTAGGGGGTCAATCACCCCGTCCGGCCCCCAATTCCAACCCCCTGTGGGTGGCAGAAATTCCGTCGGGAATCGAAATGATTGAGTGGGGGGTTGCGACCAAGCTGTGCTGGCTATTACATCCAGAGCGGAAGGGGAGAATCTGGCTGGGGCACGAAATAGTTCAACAACCTGTTAGCCTATTTCGGCCAAAATCAGCAAACGTGCTTGAAATGCTTGATTTTATTGGTTGTTTGCAATTTTTCGCCTTCTGATTCAAATGGGCAAACCGGCCTCAAATTACCTGGAAAAGTGTACTGCATAGTACTGCACCTTGGCGAAGGCCCAGGAGCAGATTGTGCCCTGTTTTCGGAGCGACTGTGGAGCTTGAACGGAGCCTGAAGAATAAGCCGGGCTCTCGGCAGCGAAGGGACCCGAAAAATACTTTTCGAACGCGAGAATTATCAATTCGCCATGCACAACGCCAAGGGCGCGACTTCCATCGCCAGAACATCCTGAATCCGGCTCGCTGCCAGCCGATGACAGTCTCTGGCCGGAAAATCATCAATGGAGTTTCCCACCTGGACCAAGCCCTCTTCAACATCACCCAGAAACACCGATCCCAGCGGCGGAGCTTTGGCTTTGGCATTGGCCGTTTGAGGACGATGATCTGGTGCCGCAGCGCCAGAACTTCCAACGCGAGTTCGTGCCGAGGTCGGAGCAGAGACCAAGGGTAAATCAGCACCATTCAGAAAAATTCAAACATACCACCAAAGTTTGCTCGCAAATCCCCGCCAGTCAATCATTTCAATTCTCGACCCAATTTCTGCCACCCACAGCCGTTAGAAAATGCTGGAGGTCTGACCGTCATTGTCACATCCCCGCATCTATTTTGGGCGAATGAAAAACGCACATCTTTTTCCAGAACAGTCGGACAACCCCGGCCGATTCTGCCGCATCGGCTCGCGCTGCAGCGGCAGGACGGGGATTAGCTCGGCCATGCGCCGGGGATCATCCGTCGGCACCTCCATCTGAGGAGGGAACCATCCATCCCCACGGCAGCGCCATATCGGTGACATTGAGCGGACGCGATTTGCCGGCGTGCAACACCACGCCGCGCACGAGCGTTGCCTTCTGCTTCAGTGAATCCCGCAACGCGCGAATCCCCGACGTGTCACTGGATGTCACCTGGCTGCTGGTCTTGATCTCCAGCGCCACCAGCTTGTTGTCCTGCTCTAGGATGAAATCCACTTCATGCCCCGCACGGTCGCGCCAAAAGTGCAGTTTTCGACGTTGTGGTTCCAAGGCGCGCCAGGTTTGCAACGTCTGATATAAGGCCTGCTCCAGCCAAAATCCGGCGTCGGTGCGGTGGGCGAGGTCAGTCGAGGTTCTGATCCCCGCAAGCCAGGCCGCCAGACCGCAGTCGGCCCAGAGCAACTTCGGAGCTTTGACCAGAGCCGCCGACGGATTGGTCGCCAGCGGCCTGATGCGGGTAATCAAACAACCTGTTTCCAGCAAGTTCAAGTAGCGGTGCGTCGTGGGATGACTCAGCGCGGCATCGCGAGCCAAATCAGCTTGGTTGAGCAGTTTCCCGGTTCTTTGCGCGGCCAGAGCCATCACTCTTTGGAAATCGGGCAGGCTGGAAACGGCGCTCAACTGCCTTAAGTCGCGTTCCAAATAAGTTTGCACGTATGCCGCAAACCACAAACTCCGATCGGCTTCCGAGGCGATCTGCAAGGCTGGCGGAAACCCGCCGCGCAGCAACCACCCTGGCCAGTCGCCGGCTTCGTCGGGCCATTGCCGCCAATCAAAATCTGGAGAAAACAACTGATCCAGCGGGGCCAAGGCATCCTGGCGCTCCTGCCACTCGGTCGGACAAAACGGCGGTCAGCATGATCGGCCCGAACGCCCGGCCGATCCGCGCTGTGCCCTGGGACTGAATGAGAAACAGGGAGACGAGAATCAGGACCGCGGAGGCAAGAACATAAGGCGAGAATGAAGGGGCGACGATGTGCAACCCTTCCACCGCCGACAGCACGGAAATGGCGGGGGTGACGGCTCCATCGCCATAAATCAGCGCGGCGCCCAGAAGGCCCAGTGCGACGATGACGGGGCGGGGCTTAAGTTTGACACCCAGCAGCGACATGAGGGCGAGGATGCCTCCCTCGCCATCGTTGTCGATGCGCATGGCAAACGAAACATATTTGATCGTGGTCACGATGATCAAGGTCCAGATGACCAGCGAGAGCGTTCCGAGAATTACGGCTCGATCAGGTTTCCCGCCGGTGAGGGCAAGCACTGTTTTCAAGGTGTAGAGCGGACTGGTGCCAATATCGCCGAAAACCACACCCAGTGCGGAGAGGCTCAGAGCTCGGAGGCTCGAGTTGTGTTCAAGCCGGTTACCAGTTATAGGAATCATGTCACTCGGAGGTTGGCTGGAGGGTAAATGAAAAATCCTGATCGAGCAATCGTGCGGTCTTCGGCCAGCAGAACGACGATTCCGCCAACGCGTTCCCCGCGCAGGGCTAGTGGACGGAATTCTGGCAGTGATGGTTGTGCCTTTGACCGGGGTGGACTCGACATCAAAGCTGGTCGACTCAAACGCAATGGCCTCCTGCTCCACCTCGAGTGGTGAGCGAGCTTCCAGATGGAGTGTCACGTCGCAGCTTTGCCGGACCTTGCTCTCAAATGCATGCTGGAGAAAAGCGCCGAAAGCCGGTCGGCCGCGGAAAACAGAATGCCCGAAGCCCCCGTTAATCAACGCGGATCGTGAGCCTTCGCCAAATCACCAATGTGCTAACGCAAATGGCCGGCAGTCGAGCGCAGTTTTACCGGCTTGCGCGGCGGTGGGCGGAGAGGGGTTCTTGCCGCCGCCCGCAACGTGCAGGTCATGATCACGCCGCCTTTGGGGTGATTGCGGATATCAAGGGTCGCGCCAATGGTTTCGGCCCGGTGGCGCATGATTCTTTGTCCCATGCCTTGCGACTTGTCGAAATCCTTCCGCAGCCCTTGGCCGTCATCTTTGACCATCAAGACGACTTGGCCGTCTGTGTGCGCCAAACCAATTACGATCTGTTTGGCCTTCGCGTGTTTGGCGGCGTTGTTCACGGTTTCCTGTGCGATGCGATACAATTGAACAGCGATCTCCAAGGGGAATTCGGGAATCTTCGGCTCGATGCGGAGCTGACACGGAAGCCGGAACAATTCCTTCGTCCAGCTGGCCAGTTCTACGAGCGCGCGCGCCAGACCATGCCGCTGCAACTCCGCCGGATAAAACCCTCTCGCCAGTGTGTACGTTTTCGCGGCGCTGCCCTGCAACATATTGGCCAGTCGCGCCGCCTCCTTTGCCAAGGGAGCCGACTGCTTGCCGGCTGCCGTGGCCAGCGCTTGAGTCAAACAGGCAATGCCCGTCAACTCCTGCGCCAAGTCATCATGCAATTCCTGGCCGAGTTGCCGGCGTTCGCGTTCGCTGACACGGGTGATATCCTCGGCCAGCTTCTTGCGGGCGACGGTTTCGGCTTTCAATGATTCGACTGATCTGGCGAGCTCAGCCGTGCGAACGGCGACTTTCTCTTCGAGTTCTTCGTTGAGCTGGAGAATCCGCGCCTCGATCTTTTTGCGCTCGGTGATGTCGTGCAGGATGACCGAGACCTGAATGATTTTTCCCGTGCTGTCTTTGACCGGAGAGAGGGTCGCGGATACCGGCACGGGCTGGCCGTTCTTTTTGATGCGGACAGTCTCCAGATTAGGGATGGACTGGCCGGCCTTGAGTTGTGCCACGATTCCCCGCTCCTGTTTTACCAGCTCGGGCGAGTAGAGGCGCAGCTCCGACTGCCCGATCATTTCCGCCGCCGTGTAGCCAAACAACTCTTCGGCAGCCCGATTCCAACTGGTCACGATGCCGTCCAACGTTTTGCTGAAGATGGCGTCGCTGGTGGAATCCACAATCGCGGCCAGATGGCCGCGCGCTTCTTCGGCCTGTTTGATCCCATCGATGTTCACCAGCACCATCACCGCGCCGTCAATCCTGTGGTCCCCCGTCCGGTAGGGATGGATGCGCAGCATGTACCAATGCCCCTCGCCGTCCTGCACTTCGCGTTCGCGGATGACAACCTCGCCGATCACATCGGCCAGCAACCGTTGCAACTCCGGTACGGCCACGTTTAATCGCAGGTCGCCGATGGCGCGACCCACGTCCACCGGTATCAGGTTGCAGATCTTGCCGGCGGGCGTATTGAAGCGGCGGATGTGCAAATCGGTGGCGACCACGATCACCGGCATTTGGACGCTGCTCAACACGTTGATGAGGTCGTTGTTCAGCGCGTTGACTTCCGTGTTGCGGGTGCGAAGCTCCTCGTTCAGCGTGGTCAGTTCTTCGTTGGCCGATTCCAGTTCTTCCTTGGAAGTCTCCAATTCCTCGTTGGTGCTCTGCAATTCCTGGTTGCTGGAAAGAATCTCCTCGTTGGCCGATTTGAGTTCCTCGTTGGCGGCGTCCTGCTGTTCGATCATCGATTGCAGGTAGTCTTTGGCCGCGACTAAGTCGCGCTGCAGTTGGGCAATCTCGCGGTCTTTCTCCTCGGGTGTCGCGACCCTGGTCTGCGGCGCCGGCGTTGCCGGCGCGCTTCGGGGCGGCGCGGTCGCTTCCTCAAACAGCACCAAAAAACAGGTCTCACTGCTGCTCGGCAGCTTGACCAGCGTCACCTCGATGTTGATCTCGCGCGTCTGCTGTCCGTCCTGTAGTCGCACCGCTTCGCGGCGCACCGTAGCCTTTTGGGTGCGCGCCTCGCGAATGGCCGTGCCCAGTTCCAGCGCCAACGTTTCCCGCGCCATGCGCAACAGATTGAATTTGGCCTCGCCCACCGGCGGCGACAGATACGCGTCCGTGCGCCCGCGAAATTGCAGGATGTCGAGGTTGTCATTGATCAACACGCCCGCCGGAGCGTATCGGCCCAGCGCCAGGCGGTCAGCCTCCCGCTGAAACTCCGCCAGCCCGGCGGCTTCCTCTTGCGGCGGCGGGGCGAGCGTCGCCTTGCCGGCCTGCGGGTCAGCCGCCGCATGCAGATACGGCAACGTGGTCGTGGTTTTGCGGGAATAAATCTTCTGTTTCTTGTCCACCGCCCCGAATAGCTCTGTATGTTCGCCCACCGTCTCCGATTCGCCCAGCACGAGGAACCCCCCGGGACTGAGCGCATAATGAAACGTCTCGATGACGCGCCGTTGCGCCACCGGCGCCAGGTAAATCAGCACGTTGCGGCAACTGATCAAATCCAGCCGCGAGAACGGCGGATCGGCCATCACGTTTTGTTTGGCGAAGACGCACATCTCGCGCACGGACTTGCGCACACGGTAACCCACCGTCTCTTTGGTAAAAAAGCGCTGCAACCGCTCCGGTGACACTTCGCTTTCGATGGCTTCGAGATACAATCCCACCCGCGCCTTCTCGATGGATCGGCTGTCGGCAATGTCGGTGCCGAAAATCTGCACCGTGGGCCGCTGCGGTTTGTCTCCCAGAAATTCCAGCAACGCGATGGCCAGGGAATACGTTTCCTGTCCGGTCGAACAACCTGCGGACCAGATGCGGATGGTGTCGGGCTTCTTCCGCATCAGCGCGGGGAACACCTCGCGGTGGAGCGCCTCGAACACCGCCGGGTCGCGGAAGAAACTCGTCACGTTGATGAGCAGGTTTTCATACAACGCATGCGATTCCGGGCGGTTCTTTTCCAGATACGACGCATACTCGGCGAGGTCCGTGTGGGAATGCACTGCCATGCGCCGCAGAATCCGCCGGCGAATCGTCGTTTCTCGGTAGTGGTCGAAGTTCACTCCGGTCGCCGTTCGTACCAGGGCCAGAATCTTCCGGTAATGGTCGCTCTCGGGCGCCGCCATCGGCGGCGGCTCCTCGGCGTGCGCCACATAAGGATGCCGGCCAATCCGCACCAATTCCCGCGCAATGCCATCCGGCGGCAACACAAAATCCACGCACCCGCTCTGCACCGCGCTGACCGGCATCCCGCTGTACTTGGCCGAGGCCTCATCCTGGGCAAACGTGATGCCGCCCGCCGCCTTGATCTCCGCCAAGCCTTGCGAGCCGTCTGAGCCCGTCCCCGAAAGCACCACGCCGATGGCGCGCGATTTCAAGTCTTCCGCCAGGGATTTGAATAGAATATCGACCGCCAAATGCGGCAAGCGCGCCTCGCCGCGCGGCGTGAGCTTAAGCACACCTCGCACGAGCGCCATGCTCTTATTGGGTGGAATGACGAAAACGCAATTGGCACACATCGTCATCCCCTCCCTCGCCTCGGTGACCTTCATGCCGGTCGCTTTCGCGAGCAGATCGGTCAGTTTGCTCTCGTGCTTTGGGTCGAGGTGCTGCACCAGCAAAAACGTCATCCCCGTGTCCGCCGGCAACCCTTTCAACAGCGCCGTGAGAGCTTCCAGCCCGCCCGCGGAAGCTCCGACACCAACGATTGGGAAACAACTGACGTTTCCTCCGGAAACAGCAGGAGTTCTTGCCTTTTGGCTGCTTCTTGGCATACACTTACGCTTCACACGCGAAGCCTAATCGCTTCTGTCCACCAAAAGCAAGACATGCGACAACAAGTGGAGCGTTTGCCAGGCGTACCCCGTCAGCCGTATACGTCGTGAGTTCCTCATTGGTGGGGAAGGCGCGATCCACTGGTCCCGACTTCAAAGCCAATACCCCCAAAAAGGCCCAGTGCAACTGGATTAACCATCCGATTTCCGAGGCGTGAACTATAACAGGCTGGAGTGATTGTCTCAAGCGAATAGCCTCCCGTCACTCAATCGTCGCGCCCCGATCATCGAGAAATCCCGCGCCCCATTCCACACGCAGATCGCACCCTGGTGGAACCCAGAATCTCCGCATTGTCCATACCAACCACTCAATCTGTATATGGGGTAAACACCGGATAGCGCTGAAGCCTCGTTTTTGACATGATTTTCCTTTGGATGCCAAACGTATGAAAGCCACCGAGCTTCTTTCGGACGAACTGACGGCCGCGCCGCGTCAATCGGGATATGAGTTAAACATTGTTGGAGTTTATCAAGACCCGCTGACTCAAAGCTGGGGGCTGCCCATGTGCCGCCTGGCGACCGATCTGGTCGGAGAGGATCTCGTCCACAACACATGGTACGACGTACATTCCTTAAGCGATCTCGGAATATTGCTGCCTGCGGTTCGTGCCGCACTTGTGGCGGATGTGATTGTGGTCTCAGTTTATGCTGCGGATGAATTGCCACTTGACCTGTACGTCTGGATTAACGCCTGGCTGCCGCGTCGGAATTCGCGCGAAGGCGCCTTCACGGCATTGATCGGCGCCGAAAAACCACAAGACTCTCAATCTGTCCGCACCCGTGATTATCTGCACGCCGTGGCACGCAGGGGCCAGTTGGACTTTATACCGCTACTGAAACCTGTCTCCGCATGGAGAATATGAATGCCAGGATGTAACCACACCCCCCCTGTTCAAGGCCGGGTGAGCGATCCAGAATCCACTGCGAATCCGGTTCAAGGACCTCAAACGGATTAGCGAAATACCAACGCCTTTTGTTCGGTCATTTCATCGATGGCATACCGCACCCCTTCCCGTCCCAGCCCTGAGTCTTTGACGCCGCCATAAGGCATCGGGTCTCCACGGTAAGTTGGAACGTCATTCCAAACCACGCCGCCGACTTCAAGGTCGGCATACGCCTGAAACACGGCCTTCAGATCACCGATGAAAATACCGGCCTGCAAACCGTAGGAAGAATCGTTGACCCGGGCAATTGCGTCGCTGAAATCCTGGTACGTTTCCAACACGACCAACGGCGCAAAAACTTCCTCGCGGCAGACCTTCATTTCAGGCCGCGTGTTCGTCAATACAGTGGGCTGCAACACGGCGCCATCACGCTGGCCGCCAATCAGTACTTTGGCCCCGCCCGCCACGGCTTCGACAATCCAGCCTTCGGCGCGTTCGGCTTCCCGCTGCGAGATCATGGGACCGAGATCAGTATCCTCACTTAGCGGGTCACCAACTTTGAGTTGGCGGACGCGTTGGAGAAATTTGCCGGCAAAGGCGTCGAAAACAGATTGATGCACAAAAGCACGTTGAACCGAAATGCAACTCTGTCCGGCGTGGGTAAAACCGCCGTAAGCACATCTCTCGGCCGCCCGCTCCAGGTCGGCATCCGAATGGATCACGACTGCGGCGTTGCCGCCCAGTTCGAGCGCGACGCGTTTTTTGCCGGACTTTTGCTTGAGCATCCAGCCCACGGCCGCGCTGCCGGTAAAGGACAGCATCTTGATCCGTTCATCGGTCACGAGCGTTTGGGCGAGTTCGTTGGCGCAAAAGAAGGCGTTAAGTTGGCCTGGTGGCGCGCCTGCTTCTTGAACAATGCGTGCGAGATTCAACGCCGACAAGGGTGCTTGCGGCGCGGGTTTCAAAAGCGTCGTATTGCCACAGGCAAGAGCGGGGGCGACTTTGTGTCCCACCAGATTGAGGGGGAAGTTGAACGGGGTAATGGCGGTGATCGGTCCGATGGGAAAACGTCTGACCAGGGCGGAACTTCCCTCAGAGCTGGCGGCGAGATCCAATGGCAGCCATTCGCCCCGAATGCGTTTGCACTCTTCCAGAGCATCAGTGAATGTGCCGATGGCCCGATTCACTTCAGCCCGGGCAGTTCGAATGGGTTTGGCCGCCTCCAGTGTAATCAAGCGCGCCAGTTCCTCGCGCTGGACCTTGAGCGCTTCCACTATTTTTTCCAGGATGCTGGCGCGTTGGTGAACCGGCATCTTGCGGGTGTCCCGGAACGCCCGTGTGGCGGCGGTGATGGCCGATTCAATGTGGCTGGGCGTAGCCAGCCAGGTCACGCCGACAACGTCGCCACTGAATGGCGACCGAATCTCCACGGGTTGAGCTGAGGTTTCCCGGTGTCCGTCAATCAAAAGTTTGAATTCGCGGTTCATATTCAGCAGGAGCCATCACCCCGTTTTGGCCAGGGCATTGAGCCTTTCTGATAACTTAAAGTTCTCGCCAAAATCCACGGGACAGTCAATCACCGTTACGTTGCCGCTCTCCAGTGCTGCCTGCAAAGCCGGGAGCAATTCCCCGGCCGCGCGCACACGCCAGGCCTGCGCGCCAAAACTCTCGGCGTATTTGACGAAATCGGGATTCCCGAAATCGGTAAAGGCGGGACGAGCAAAGCGGTTGATTTGTTTCCATTTGATCAATCCGTAAGTCCGGTCGTTCAACACCAGCGTGACAAAGCCCGTCCCCAAACGGACGGCAGTTTCCAGTTCCTGTGAGTTCATCAGAAAACCGCCATCGCCCGTAACCGCGACGACGCGGCGGTTTGGATAAACCAGTTTGGCTGCGATGGCCCCAGGCACTGCGATGCCCATCGCGGCGAAACCATTGGAGACGATGCAGGTGTTGGGTTGATAGCAGGGGAACAGCCGCGCCAACCAGACCTTGTGCGCGCCGACATCAGAAATGACGATATCCTCATCCTGCAACGCCCGGCGCAAATCCGAAATGATTCTCTGCGGTTTGAGCGGAAAGGAAGGGTCGTCGCGGTGTTGCTCCAGCTCTTCCCGCAATTCTTCGCGCACCGTCAAGCACGACATCTCCTGCCGCAGACCGCAAATCCGCGCCAGTTCGCGCAAGGAAGTAGAAAGCCCTCCGACCATGCCAACTCCAACGATGTAGGCGGAGTCCACTTCCGACGGGGAAGAGTCTATATGGATGATTGTCTTGTCGTGTGCCGGATTCCAGAAGCTCGGCGCAAATTCCACCAAATCGTAACCGACGGTAATCACCAAGTCCGCCTGGACAAAAGCGCGATTGATGTGGTCCGGCGCCTGCATGCCAATTGCGCCTTGGGCCAGCGGATGCCGATCAGAAATAATGCCTTTGCCCATGAAAGTGGTCGCCACCGGGATGTTCAATTCCTCAGCAAACTCAACCAGGGCCTCCCCGGCACGCGCGCGGAGGGCGCCGTTGCCCGCCATGATGATCGGCCGCCGCGCCTGGGAAAGCAGATGCGCCGCCCTTTCGATCTGTTCTTCCAATGCCGGTCCGGGATGAGGTGCCTGGACCAGCAGTGGAACGGCGTCAATCTCCGCGATGGCGATGTCTTCGGGGATTTCAACGTGCGTGGCCCCCGGCTTTTCCGTCTGGGCCACCTTAAAGGCCTTGCGAATAGCTTCAGGAATCATCGCCGGAATGCGCAGGCTCGTGTTCCACTTGGTAATCGGACGGAACAGCGAGACCACGTCCACGTATTGGTGCGATTCTTTGTGCATCCGGTCCGAGCCAGCCTGTCCGGTGAGAGCGACCAAGGGGGCGCGGTCCAGATTCGCGTCCGCCACGCCGGTGAGGAGGTTGGTCGCGCCCGGACCCAACGTGGCCAGACACACGCTGGCCTGGCCGGTCAACCGGCCATACACATCAGCCATGAAGGCCGCGCCCTGTTCGTGGCGCGTGGTGACAAACTGGATGGAGGAACCAACCAGCGCATCCACGACATCCATGTTTTCCTCGCCCGGGATGCCGAAGACATAGCCGACTCCCTCGTTCGCGAGACATTTGACGATAAGTTCAGCAGCTTTCATGGTTCCCGACCGGCCACCGGTTCATGGCGGCCATTTCTATTCCAATTCAAACTCTAACCGCTTGGGAGCGTTCTGCAAATCGAAGTTTCAGCACTGCTGCCAGACTGAGTGGAACGGCAAACCCGAGGCCTGGCAGCCTGATCAAAATGGCTGGAATGGGAGACGGGACGAACACTTTAAAGCGACGGCAGGCTTTTCCAAAATTTGGTTGCCCTGTTAAGAACAATTTCATCAAAGGCCTGGCTTGAGCCCAACGCGAACGGATCCGGATTTGTCCGTCCGAACACGCTCATTGGGCGTGAATATGCCCCGCTTATGCGCTACCTTTCGCCATGTTTTTGACCGGACTCGGCACCGCAGTCCCGCCGCGGCGTTTCACGCAGATGGAATGTTGGGCGGCGCTGCAACAATCACCCCAGTTTCCGCAACTCGACGCACGCTCCCGCGCGTTGCTCAAGAAAGTGTTGTCCGGCGAAAACGGCATTGCCACCCG
>Ga0187888_1003885_pt1 | contig 11366 bp, 6 predicted proteins | sample June2016WEW_7_40_FD_132987 | JGI IMG/M metagenome (GOLD analysis project Ga0187888, IMG submission 132987) | Peatland microbial communities from SPRUCE experiment site at the Marcell Experimental Forest, Minnesota, USA - June2016WEW_7_40 | ecosystem: Environmental > Terrestrial > Soil > Wetlands... | reverse complement strand
TCTACGTAAGGATTTTCGAAGAGCCCCAGGAGGAACTTGAGCCTCAAAACTCGTCGTACGGCGCGATCCACGAGCGCCATCGAAACTCTGCCTTCTTCGACGGCCTCCACCAACGGACCCATGTAGGCAGGCTCATAGGTAAGATTGAGATCGACGCCCGCCTTCAGAGCTATTGCGCCCGCTTCCTTTTGTGTTGGTACGATGTCTTCGTCAATCAGAGTTCCGAACCCCCCGCCTTCGCTTTCCACAACTCCCTCAAAGCCCAATTCCTGCCGCAAGACATTGTTCATCCACTTTTCCGAGGCGTGCGCCGGTACATCGTCAATCTCAGGATAACCGGCCATCACTCCCAACCCTCCGGCTTTTGATATTGCACCAATCCAGGGAAGCATGGCGCTTTCGCGCAGAGAGCGCTCGGATATCTCCACCGCTCCGCGTTCCATTCCGCCGACAGCGGGATTTTGTGTGGGGAAATCGGTCAGCACGGCAATCACCTTGTCCGGAGCGGCAAGATTCGCGCCTTGCGCGCCGTGAACGATCGCCTCGCCGATGCGCATGCCGAGATAAGGGTCTTCTGTGTAGGCCTCTTCGTTGCGGCCCATGCGCGGATCGCGATCCAACTCCATCACCAGAGTAGAAAGCATGTGGATCCCGACCGCCCGTGCCTCGGCAGCCGCGGCGGCGTAGATCGACCGCACCAGGTCAAGGTCGAAGGAACTGCCGATCGCAAGCCCCTCGGGAAAAATCGTCGTCCCGGACATCATCACGCCGTGCGTTCCTTCTTCGTCCTGGAGCAGAGGGATTTTCAGCCGCGTCTGGGTAGTCGCGATTTCCTGCAGTTCGTTGAAGTACTCGGCCTGCTGGCGTGGTCCCTGATGGAGAATCTCGTTGGACAGCGTGAAGAAGCCCGCGCCTGGTCCAATTTCGGATGTGTAAGTACCGGCAGCAAATTTTCTGCAGGCATTCGTCTTGGAGGAGATGTCTTTCCCCAAAGCTTCCACATAGACGCAAGGCAGATTGAGCTGGCCGATCTTTTCCTTCAAAGTCATCCGGCCAAGCAAATCATCGACACGCTCCTCGACCGGCAGTTTGGAGTCAAGGTAAGCTGGCAATTGGGCGCCGGCTTGCGCCCACAACAAGGAGCCGAATGTCAAAATTGAACCGCCTAGCAGACCCCCCACAACGAGCAATCTCTGAAGCACCATTCTTGGCCTCCCAACAGGTTGGCTTCTTGCGATCCATGACCGCTGAATGAACTAGTCGAGCCGCGCCACGAGCGCGTCCTGCTGAAACGGACAGAAAGCCAACAGCGTGAACTGCCGCTCAGAAGGTAAACTTGAGCGCTAGCTGGCCGATACGAGGTGCTCCGGCGCCCAGAACCTCGCCAAAAGTCGAATCGATAAAGCTGCCGTCGGGACCACCGAATTGTGCGTGATTGAAAGCATTGAAGGCTTCCGCGCGAAACTCAAGAGTCTTCGATTCCGTGATGTGCAAGTCTTTCAGCAAGGCCATGTCCCAATTGTTGGTGCCGGGTCCATGGAAAAAGCGGCGCCTGGCGTTCCCGAACTGTCCAAGGGTTTCCTGGCTAAACAGAGAAGTATTGAAGTATGTCCCGCCCTTTCGCGGGTTGGTGTTGAGCAGGAGCTTGCCAGGAGTGTAATTAGGCTCATCCACGTTGGCAGCCGGTGATGTAGCCCAAGCGCCTATCAGAGATTGGTCGTCTTGTTCGCTAATGGTTATCGGAAATCCGGTCTGGAAACTAGTGATGCCGGAGACAATCCAGCCCCGCGTGAGACGGCTGCGGCCAAAGAATTTGTCAAAGGGCAATTCGTACGAGTAGCTGGCAACAAAGTTGTGCGTCACGTCCCAAGCCGAAAGTGCCGTGCTGAGGTTGGGGTTGAAAGGGTAGACCTGATCGCCGGGCGCGGAGGAGATATCCATAGACTTGCTGTATGTGTAGCTGCCCAACAGCGTCAGCCGACCGGTCGTGTGACGTAAACTGACCTCCAAGGCGTTGAAGCTAGAGTGACCGATCGTACGATACCAGCCGAGGCTTCCAAAATTGACGCCTCCATTCGGCCCAAGTTGATCGCGGGGCATGATCACTTGGCCTGATGCCAGCGTGAAAGTACCGTTTTCTGAAAACGGCCCACACCCTACGCTCATCGCTTCCAGGCACAATGCGGGGTTGCTGGGATTCGCTTCCTCGGTCACGATCAGATGGTGACCTTGGGTTCCCACGTAACTGACGTTCAGAATGGTATCTGCACGAAGAGCTCGTTGCACCGACAACATGTAGCTCTCGGTATAGGGAATTACGTCCTTGTAGTAGAAGGTCGGCGAGCTGGAGATCGGCTCGAATTGCGCCCAATTGATGTTGGCGTCCGGATGGGAGGGCGTTGCATTAATAGCGGTTGCCGGGACGGGAAAACGCTGGCCTTCCGAGTTGCCGGTCCAAAGATCTACGTACGGTGTGGCAAATTCGGCTGGGGTCGGATTGTCATAATAATTGCCGTACGGCGCATCCCCGTTGCCATTTCCATTGGTCCAGTTTTCAATAGAGGTGTAAAACATGCCCCAACCCGCCCGGATGCTCGACTTGCCAGCTCCGCCGGTCAGCTTCTGCCAAAATCCTCCTTTGGCTTTGGGATCAGGAGAGTAGGCCAATCCCAATCGCGGAGCGAAGTTGCCATAGCGGATTGGGAAGACGGTTCTGGGAACCCCGGGATCGCCCGGTACGGTCCAGCCCAGCGGTGCCGTCGGGAAGGTTGCCGATTGCACGCCCGGCACCAGCGCTTCCATACGGTTGTTTTTTTCTATCCAGGGTACTGTGACGTCCCACCGCAAACCATAGTTAAGAGTCAGATTCTTCGTCGCGCGCCAGCTATCTTGAGCGAACGCGCCGTAGTACCAGCCGAGGTTGTGAAGAGCCAATTGCTCCCCCTGGGCGAACCCGCCTCCGGCGACGGCACCGAGGAGAAAGTCTGCAAAGTCTAATCCCGTTTCGGCGGTGCCATTGAAATAGAAATCGCCCTCGTTGGCGTAATAAGACTGGAAGTTGATCTGGAACAGCGTACCGATGACTCCAAACTTCAGACTGTGAGTTCCGACGATCTTGGTGAAGTTATCGAATACCTGGTAGGTGTTCTCATGATTATGGAAATCAAACTCGTTCGTACCGAACCCGAAAGTGTTCAAAGAGATAGAGGGCAAGTTTGGGGCGGACGAACCGATCGGGCAGAGCCCGAGGGTGTTGCATCCTACGGTAAAGCCAAGCGACGCCGGGCTGACGACAGTTGGGGGCGCGGCAACGCCGGAAACAGCGGCGTTGCGCGTATAGCTCAGCCGTAATTCATTAAAACTGGAATTGCTGATGTTCTTGGTAACGCCAAGCGCGAGCAACTGGACTCGTCCGGAACCGACGGTGTCGCCGAACGCGCCAACAGTGAAGGCATCGGGGCTGAAGGAGTAATTGTCGTCGATGTGGTAATAACCTGACACCGTGCCCCAGCGGGTGTAGTCATCGACGCGGATACCAGCTTTGTCGTCTCGGTAGGGAGCATTGCTGGCCGAACCGGGATTCGAATAGCATCCGGTTACGTCGGGACAGATAGAGGTCCCTGGAGAAACGTTCGGTAAAGGAATGAACTTCAACAAGTTGGAGGAGACCGGGTTGAAAGCGGCCGTCGGAATGACGGCATTAGGAAAGACACAGGTTGCGGTCGTGCAACCGCTTGCGTAGAAGGGTTCTCCAACGCTAACGGGGTATCCCAATTCACTGGAAAGCGTGCTGGCGAACGCCGCGCCCGTGACATTTCCCGTCAGGGACCCCGCCTGATCAAGCAGATTACCCTGCCTGTCCGCAAGCGAAGGGACAGCCGTAACCGAGCTGCCCCCACCAGTGGTCTGGCGTGTGCCCTGATAGTCGGCAAAAAAGAACAGCTTGTCTTTCTTCGCTGGGCCACCGAAAGTGCCGCCAAACATATTCTGTGTGTAAAGGCTCTTGGGCCCAACGGAAGCCGGGTTGTAGTAGTTGCGGGCATTCATGCCGGTCAGGCGCAAGAAATTGAAGGCATCGCCATGGAAGTTATTGTCGCCGGACTTGGTGACCAGATTGACCATCCCCCCGCTATAGTGACCGTATTCGGCGTCGAAGTTATTGGTCAGAATCCGGAACTCAGCAATCGAGTCGAGGTTGGGGATCGTGGAGACACCGTTCGCCATCGGTTCTTCCACATTACCCCCGTTCAGCATAAAACCATTGGCGCTCTCCCGTCCCCCGCTAATCGAATATAAGCCTTCACTGGTACCGACGGAGTAACCCGGATCGATCGAGCTGACGAGAGGAGCCGGGGCCACTCCGGGCTGGAGCGACATCAATTGGGTCCAGTCGCGCCCGTTCAGTGGCAAAGTGACCATCTCCTTGCCCCCGATCAGTTCGCCCATCTGGGTGCTCTGCGTATCGACTTGAGCCGCAGTTGCCGAAACCTTAACCACCTGCGTGATGGCGCCTACTTGCAGCTCGGCGTCCACTCGAAGCGCGGTGTTCACGTGCAACACCAATCCCGCCTCCTCAAATTCCGAGAAGCCTTTGGCCTGCACTTGGACGTTGTAATGACCTATTGGCAAAGCAGGAAAGGAATAATAGCCGTCCGCATTGGTCTCTGCGGAGCTCTTGACGCCAGTGTCCACGTTGACGGCCACCACTGTAGCGCCTGGGACGACGGCACCGGTTTTGTCCCTCACAGTCCCAGAAATGCTACCCGTAACACCGCCGAAAGCAGTGAGGGCTAGAAACAGAATAGTGCACATCAACCAAGCCGCTCGCTTCATGACACAACTCCTCTTTGCAGCCTTCGTTGACTATCATCGACTGTTCAAGGCTGGCGAATTACCTCGCACATGCCCACCCTCTCAGAGCCTCAGCAAGAGGTTCGAGCATGCGCGTAGTTAACGCAGTAAACGCGTTTACTTGACCCCATATACTCCCCAGATACGGTGCTTGTCAAGAAGTTTTCGAGAGACCCCTAAACTCGGAGGGCGGGCGAGAGGAGTTGCCAGGTACGTGGCCAAACGCCGGCAGGACTACCTCCCATGACAAAGTACTTTGTGCTAATTCTTTTTCCGACAGGCTCTCAGGCTGACCCGTTTTCACCGACGACCCGACCCGTTTTCACCAGGCTGATCCTTCTCGACCACCCGTTTTCTCCCTCCGTTTTCTCCCTCGACCCGTTTTCTCGTTTTCTGCTGACCCGTTTTCTGCTCTTATCATATTCCATTGTTTTCTCCTTGAGCCGAGGTGTGGAACCCAGCTATCTCAAAATGCTGCTGGCTGTTCAGCCGCCTGGCCTGCGTGCCTCCGCTCCATGATTGCGTTCACCGTGGTCATTCGAGCCGTCAGGGTTTCCCAAGGCGTGCCGTCCATCCGCACCAGGCCATAGTTGCTGTTCTCGCCATTGATGCGCCAGCCCTCCGGCGGCTGGTCGCGGTACATGAACCAGTGGAAGCCCACGCAACTCGGCAAGTCTGCCAGCGTTTCGGCGAACTCGGCGAAACGGTCGGCACGGTCCTGCTGCGTGGCCACGGGTTTGCCCGCGCCTTTCGTGTTCGGAAGCCCGCTATCCATGGCTTTGAAACCGAACTCGGTGACGAGCGATGGCTTGCCGGTAACTTCCGTCAGCATCTTCATCAAGGCGAGCGGTACCTTCGAGTAATAGGGCTGATAGGAGATGACATCGAAGTACCGCCCCGTGCCGCGCAGCATCGCCGGGTCTGGAACCGGGTCGTCCTCGACGCGGCAGCCCAGCACCAAGTGGTTTGGGTCGTATCGCCGGATGGCCTCCCGCACCACGCGCCCATATTCCGCGGCGGCCATCTCCAGAAACACTGACCTGTCAGGCTCTGTGACCCAAGGCGATGGCTTCGTCTCGCGGACCGTGTCCGTAAGGGCGCGATCAGCGAGAAGCGCCTCCGCCTTCTGACGGCCCGGGGCAGAGGGCGCTAATTTCAGGTACGTTTCAAGCAGGCTCTCTTGGAGGACGGGTGGTTCTGGCGTCCACTTCAACTCGTTGTCCGTGTAATAGCCCAACAGCCATGGATTGCCGGCCAACGGTGCGCAGATCTGTTTTGCCCGGCGATCGGCAGCCTCGCGAAACTCCCGGCTGAAGTAGTCAACGACCCTCCTGCCGGACGCGGCTGCCGGCTCCCCTGTCGCTCGCGACATGCCGCACATAATCGAGAAAGCGATGGACGCATCCGCGAATTCCTTGGCCGACCCCGAAACCGTATTGAAATTCCATCCGCGAAGTTGCCGGACCGTGTCCGCCGCCCATTTGGCGAGGTCGGCCGGTGGGGCAGGGGACGAATCACCTTCCTGGTCGGCAGTGACGTGGTTTACTCCCTTGGAGAAGAACACATGGCCTTCGGGCGTGACGAACCACCAGCGGCCCTGTATCTGCTCGACATGGAAGAAACCGGTTTTCTTGCCCCGAATCCGAGTCCAACCGCCGTAACGATCCCATTCAGAGGCCGCCCCCATGCCGCCCGACCAGCGGGCCCATAATGGGGCTGTCGTAACTATCGCGCCGACGCGGCCAACGGTTTCCAAAAAGCAACGTCTAGTCTGCGCTATGGGTCTCAATTGTACGTGTCTCATATTGGTTTCTCTTAATCCTTTCTATTCCCGCAGCCCGTAGAGCGACCCCGTGTGGGGACGGTTGAGTAAGTTGCGCCGTCGTTCCGTAGTTATCGCAACATTGCGCTGTTTGTGTGTACCACATTACAGGAGCGGGTTGCGCTGTCTGTGCGTCACTTATTGTCGCGGCAATGTTCGTAAATTCATCGTCCCACGTCGGGCAGCCATTCGTGCCATAACCGCTTGGCACGTAAGGTGAGTTCGTGACAGAACAGCCAGACTGGGCATACGCCAGACCGGTGAATAAGTGACAACAGAACACGTGCGACAAACTCCTGTCCAACCACGGGCCTTTCACCCCGTGCTTGGTCGCCTGATTTGGATCCTCTCCAGAAGCAGTCGCCGCCTTCATTACGAATATGACTGAGATTCCAAGTATCCTGAGTGCGTTTAATACAGAATAGGGGGCGTGAGCCTGCACCTTTTCCGGCCTCCTCTTAATGAGTGATCGGTAAGAACACGAATTCTTTACCGATTGATGAGCGTGTCAACATGTTTGTAGCAGATAAGGCTTGCCCTGTCTTGCAACACATCCCGAGTTGGGTTAGGCCTGCAACTGCGCCTCCAGGGACTTGATCTTCCACGCGAACCAGTCTCCGACTGCATCAGGAAAGCGCCGGGCGGCTGCGTAACCTGGCAATGGCGAACAAGTGAGCGAGTTATACCGGCGCCTGTGCGTGTCCGTTGCGGCTTCCGGCACACAAATGGAAAGCACTCGCCGCCAGTTATAAACCATATTGCCAACCTCAAGCTCGGGGCGCATTTGCATTTTCTGGTAACGCCGAGTCACTTCAATCTCCGCCCGAACCACATCCGCAAAGGCCACCGACTTGTCACCCTGCACGGAGGCGCCCCACTCGATAAAATTGGCATTGCTTTGCCATAGCAGCAATACCAGTTCGGCGAGGTCCGCGTCACGTTCGGCATTGGCCCGGCAAGAGGCGGGTGTTTGGGCGGCGATTTGCTGACAGATGGCCAAGCCTTCCTTGGCGAACGTCAGCGCCTGCCGTAAACAGTGGCGAAGCGCAGGTATCGCTTCGGGAGTGAGGAGATTGTGAGGGTCAAACCAATAATGGAGGTCTCCCATATCCCTCGCTTGCTTGGCTCTCTCTGGTAAGAACGGGTGCATGGGTGTCAAAGCCAGCATGGTCCCAATCCGTCCGGAAGATTGGTCGACCGATTTGAAGCTAAGTACCGTGGGCATGGCCCGTACCGCACGGTCCCAGGCATCCCAGGCTTGCATGGCTTTCTGTGCGGCCTGGGCTGAGCCATAACGCTCGTTCGCCAGAAAGCTTATCCACTCTTCAACCGAAGCATCGGGACGGTGCTGCACAACTTTGACCAGGTCCAGAATCAATCCTTGATGAATACCGCCGTCGTCGTAATCCCACCACCCGCCGGCTTCCAGTCTCCGCATCTGATCGAATTTCTTCGCCACTTGTCTCACTGCGGGGACATACGGCAGTTCGTAGGCCTCAAACATGCCGGACAGGGTCGGCATCACTAACACGGGCCCGCCATCGTAAGTTTCGACTGCTTTCTTCGCCTTGGCGAAATCCGGCCCAACCGCATCACATGCCAGCGATTGGTCGAAGATGTTGCCCGTCCACTCGGGGTGTTCAGGATCGGGCGTATAGTCGGCGCCGCGTTGCACTCGCGTTATAATTGGCGTTCCCTTCCTCGCCCGCGAGAATATAGCGTCGTAGAAAGCATCCGGCCACCACCAATTGTACGCAACGAGGCGGAAGCTACTCCTTACCTCCGCGCAGGCGGCATCGATGTCGCCGAACAATTCACCCCAACGCTGAGCCAAAGGTTTCGAAGCGCAGCGCGGACACTTGTCGCTGCACAACCGTGCCCGATTGTCCGTCATGCCCAAGGCCACCCTCTCCAATGCTGGCGCTGCCTTTAGCACAGTTTGGAACCCACGCAGTAACCACCTGCGGGCATCGACCTGGCTCACGCAAAACTCCCCCTCCGGCCCCTCCCATTCAGAGGGGAGCAGTTGAAACGTGAACTGAGAGCCATAGGGTTCCCAGAGCTCCATGGCGAGCTTCAACCCGTTACGCGAAACTTGTTCGGAAACCGCGCTGAGCCAAGCCTGGTACGCCTTATGCGAGGGTCCCGCCGCAATGTCGAAAATGGACAGGAACTGGAATGTACTCCCTCCCCGATCCTGCAGGCTCAGGTCCATCTCGTCATGAAAGAATGGATCCGTCTGCAAAATCACATGGGTGTAACCCGCCGCGTGAACAGCTCCAAGCCAATCTGCGGTAGGAAACAGTCCTTCCGCTTTCGGTGGAAAAGCCGCTGCAAAGGGAAACAGCGTATCCTTCCTTTGTCTGGGTGATTGTTCGTTCGCTCTTGCGTTGTCGCGAGCGGATGCCGGCCATGGAGCCGCGGCGGATACGCCGCTAAGCGCCAGTCCCGAGACCGCCGTGCTCAGAAATTTCCTGCGATCGATTAGAAAACGACCGGCTGCATGATCTTGCCTAGGGTCACCTGCCATATGTGGGAACTCCTGTTCTGACGAAGGCTTTTATAGTGTTGCAACTCTGCCGCAGCGATGGACCATGGGGAGCAACAAACGAGGCTCTGTGGCGCGGATCCTTTCCGCCATGTCACAAGCCGAGAGTTCAATCCGATTACTGCAGCTCGGCAATGACGGCTCCGAACGGTTCAAGCTGAATCTCGCTGACGTTGACCTGCGCAGGAAGACCGAACGAAGCGACTAGCGTCTTCGCCGAGGTTTCCTGCACGCCCTTCGACGCCAGGTCCAAATTGACCCTCTGCGCCGACCTGCTCATGTTCAGCACGACCAGCAAGTTCTCACCTTTATAGCTGCGAACGTAGGCAAGTACGTTCGGATCGTTTTCGTTCAGCGCGATGTATTTGCCGTCGAGCAGCGCCTTGTTCGTGTGCCGAAGTGCCAGGACGTTATGGTAGTAGTTCAGTATGGAATTCGGATCCGCCTTTTCCGTCTCCACGTTGTAGTTCTTGTAACGCGGATCAACAGGATTCCACGGTGTCGCCATGCTGAAGCCGGCATTCGTGCCGGGCGTCCACTGCATGGGCGTGCGCTCGCCGTCGCGGCCTTTGTCTTTGGGCCAGCCCAAGCGGCCAATCGGATCCTTTACGTCTTCCTTGCGCTTGGGATCGTTGTTCTCCATCCCGATTTCTTCGCCGTAGTACATCACCGGCGTACCGCGCAGAGTGAGATACAGACTCGCCAACAGCTTGGCGATCTGGTCGTTGTGCACACCATCGCCGTAGCGGTCGTAGGCACGGCAACGGTCGTGATTGCTGAGCACGTAAACTGGCCAGCCACCCGCGCTCTCCACAGCGGCTATCTGCCTGCGAAACTCGGGTGCGGAAACCTTGTCCACCATAGTGAACATGAAGTCCATTGGCAGTTGCAGCTCGTCGGAATGGTCGCCATAGTACTGCTGGAGCTCGGCAGCATTGTCGGTCCACGTCTCACCAATCAAAACTGCATTGTACTCATCTGCCACTTTGCGCAGTTCCTTGAGGGTGGTGTGCACTTCGGGAAGCTTGTCGTTGTACAGATTCTGCTCGTTGGGATCACCATACGCATTCTTGCCGGGCAGAACTGGATTGTCCTTGAGGCCTGGGTCTTCGTAGAGTGTGTCCACCGCGTCCAGCCGAAAGCCCGCGATTCCGCGCCTGTACCACCAGCGAGTAACGTCAAACATCGCGTTCTTTACTTCCGGATTCCGCCAGTTCAGGTCGGGCTGCTGAGGATAAAAGAAGTGGTAATACCACTGGCTTGTTTGCGGATCGAATTTCCATGCCGGGCCACCGAAGAGGGCGTTCCAGTTGTTGGGAGGCTTGCCGGTTGCTTTGCCGTCGCGCCAAATATACCAATCGCGGTGCCGTGCGGTGCGCGAAGACTTCGAATCCAGAAACCACGGGTGCCGGTCAGAGGTATGGTTCATCACAAAATCGAGGATCAAGCGGATGTTCTTATCCTTGCCATGGGCGATGAGCCGGTCCATGTCGCTCAACGTCCCATAGTCGGGGTTGACGTTTTCATAGTCGGAAACGTCGTATCCGAAGTCCACCTGCGGCGACGGGAACATCGGCGTTAGCCACACGGCGTCCACACCGAGCCAATGCAAATAATCCAGTTTCGAGTCAACGCCTTTGAGGTCGCCAATACCGTCGTTCTTTGAATCGGCGTAGCTGCGCGGATAGATTTCGTAAAAGACAGCGTCCTGCCACCACTCATGGCCCTCGGCATCGGTGGCAGCATTTGATACAGATGTTGTAGCTGCGTCTAACGCAAGTCTGCTCTCTTCGACCTTCTTGCTGCTACACGCAAGATCACCGACAATGATAAGGATGATGGTTAGAATTGCAATACGCTTGTGCATCGGTTCTCCTTGGTACACTTCCCATCGGCAGATAGTCCCGAAGGAATAAGGTTGATAACAAGCTCCAGTATGAACACGCCCCAGCTAGTCGAGTTCATTTCTGCTTTCATTTCTGATTACTTCATTGCGTAACTTGGAGAATCAATGGGTGGTCAGTCAACGTTAGCTGCACGGAATTCACGTCGTTGTAAGTCTGCACCTTCGTCGTGCCGACCGTGGGATCGTATATGTCCACTGTGTGATGAATTCCACCTAACTCCACCGTGACTTTGTCGGTC
>Ga0187888_1003884_pt1 | contig 11366 bp, 14 predicted proteins | sample June2016WEW_7_40_FD_132987 | JGI IMG/M metagenome (GOLD analysis project Ga0187888, IMG submission 132987) | Peatland microbial communities from SPRUCE experiment site at the Marcell Experimental Forest, Minnesota, USA - June2016WEW_7_40 | ecosystem: Environmental > Terrestrial > Soil > Wetlands... | reverse complement strand
TTCGGCTGGTGGGCGGTGGAATGGCGTCGAGGTCGGCGGCGGTGGAAGGCTCGGCTTGCGGCTTGACCTCGCGACGAACGGGAGCGCGCGGTTGCGGTGAGGCGGCGTCGGGAAGGGTGTCCCGGCGAATCGCTCCGTCAATCTCGATCCCGTCCTGATCATCGAAGAAGGTCGTCTCGTCGTCGACGATCACCGGTTGTTTCCTGGGCCGGCCGGCTTTGACGACGCGCTCGGGCCAGGCGGTTTTCTCGGCGAGCAGTTGCTGGAGCGAGACGGTGGAGGGCGGAACGGCCAGCGGGTTCTTGATCGCGAGGATCGCGGCGGGGGATACGGGCTGGTGGTAGTAGAGTGTGTTGGCTCTCCCGTCGATCTGGAGCGTGCCCCCCTCGGCCGAGACGCCCGCGAAGATGCCGTGGGTGTTGGAATAGGAGAGGATCTCTGCCTGAAGTCCCGCGTCGGTGCTGGCCTCGAACCGTTTGCCAACAGGCCCGGCCGCGGCCGCGGCATCCACACCCAGCGTGAGCTTGCCCTTGCCCTTGAGGAACCGATCGAGACCCTTCTGGCTCTGGAAGACCAGGACCAGGTCCGTCGACTGGGCGCCAGCCTGGGCTCCGAAGCTTCCTCCCAGGAGGTGAATGAAGACGGGGTTGCTCCAGGCGCCATCCGGCTGACGGACCACCAGTACTCCGCGGCCGAACCGGGCGCCGAAGATGAAGCTCATCTTGAACATGTCTGGAATGATCGCGATCCCCTGCGCTTTGCGCAGTACCATGCGGGGCATCCCCGTTTGGGGATTGCGGGTGATCTCGCTGAGAACCTGGAGCGATTTCCCGACAGTGGCTTCAGGGTCTTTCTGGGCTCGGGCCGGATTGGACAAACAAACTGGCAGGAGGATGGAAAGTCCGACGATCACTGACCAGGAAGACGTTCTCACGATGACCTGACTCCTTTTGGACCTGGATCCCCGGGCAGGGGCCCTGCGTCACGCGTGATCCGCGGATCAGGTACGGACGCGACCCCCTCGTCCTGGCGGCGAACGAGCCGTGCTGGCTTGCTCTTGGCCGGACCGGCGCGGAAATGGCCCCTGACCGGGGCTTGTACCGGTTTCCGAGGGATCGGTCAACGGGAGTTCGTGGTTGCTACGGAGCCAGGGAGCCAGGGAGCCGAGCTCAGATCTTAAGCCAGGGAATACCGAACAGGGTGTTGCTGGTGTGATGAGAGGCGGTGTGGCTGGTCGCCCATGTGGTATGCACGGACTGGCCAGTCCGATGCTGGTTCAAGGACTCGATGTAGTTCTTGAAGCTATTGGCATAGCTACTTATATCATTGCCCAGCTTGTGAAAATCGGCCGTGATCGATGGCGACACGTTGATTCCGAGTATGCTCGGGACCACCCGATCTTCCATAGATTCCAGCCGGGGAGTCGCAATGTGTCGCTTGCGCATGGAACGGAAACTCCTTCTCCGTGTTCCGGGACAGACCCAAGCAGGGTCCTGCTCGTCAGGGAAAGACGAGGTCCTATTACCCCGGCACGAAAGAAACGCATTGTAGGTCAGGCTTTCCAGCCTGACTTACTTCCTTGCCGGGGTAATACTGGCAAGACGTGGTGTCTTCCTCTCTTATCGGCTCCAGAAGTGGGGAAGCTCAACGAATTTAGAACCTGGACTGGTTCGTCCCGATTTACCGGATGATCCGGAGATCGGGGGGAGCCGTCTTGGCGGCGACGCGGTGGTTGCCGGGTTGCTCGGGTGGAGGCGTGAGCGCATAGCGGACGGGAGTCTGGCCTGGCGGGCGCGTGATCCGGACTGGCGGCTTCTCGCCCCGGGCCAGTGCCTGCCGCTGGAGCGCGTATTCGTTGTAGTGGACCGTGAGAATCCGCCTCATCTCCACGATGGCTGCGTCGGTCTCCTCGGCGGAGTGGTCGCTCGAAACGATTAGCTCGGAGAGCGCTCCATCGATGTGAGCGCTCGTGTAGGGGACAACGCCATCGCCCCCCGCGGGCAGCGGCTCCTTGCCGTTGTAACCGATGATCGAGTGATAGGGGACCGCCGCGCTCAACGGCAACTGGTCGATCGATTGGAGCACGGGATTGCCCGTACCCAGTTGTGCCACGCTGGTCGCGTAGCGAGTGCCCCGGAAGGCTTCCGAGTTCTTCACCTGGCCATTGTACTGGGCCAGGGTTTTGCGGATCTGCAAGATATCGTTGGGAACTCGGATCATCTTCGAGGCCAGCCGCCCCACGAGCTCGTCTCCCAGCGGGCTGCCGCGATGCGGCGTCGAGACGAAGACCACCCTGCTGACCATGGGTACCGGCTCGAATATCAAGGCCTGCATCATCAGGTCCTTCAACTGGGGATCCATCTCGATCTGCTCGGGTGGGACCTTGGAGGCAGTGTTCCAGAGAGTCTGGCCGCTGCTGGCGATCGCCAGCCGCGAGAGCAGCCCGCCCATGCTGTGACCGATCAGGACCATCCGGTCGAAGGCCGGGTCCTTGCCCTCGGGATCGAGCTGGGTACGCAGGTCGCTGAGCGACTTGCGGAATCGCGCCCCAGACGCCGGGATCGGATTACCCGTCGAGTAGAAGAACATCCAGAATTGATAGCGCTTTCGTAGCTCGGGATCTCCGCGCAGGTCGTTCATGGCGTTGTCCCAGGCCTCGGGACTGGACATGAGTCCGTGCACGAAAACCACGGGGATCTTTCCCGGCTCATAGGGGTCGAGCAGGTAGATCCCGGTCCTGCCGTCGTACTCCGAGGGGAAGAGGACACCGAGTGCACCCAGCAGATTCAAGTTGGCGACGTGGAACTGGCGGGCCAGAGGGACGGTCATGTCGTAAGCAAGTGGCAGGGCGGGGGCGTTCGATGCTGGCCGCCAGTTCATCGTGGGGTGGAGCACCGGGTCGTGCAGCTCGAGGACTGCCAGCGGTTCGCCGGGACCGGTTCCCGGCCTCAGAGTCGCCGAGGCCGCGCGGTAGAGTGTTTTCGGGAAATGGGCCTCGCAGGGCTCCGTCAGCGCTCCGGTCGTCTCGGTCGCGGGCTCACCCCACTTTCCGGATCGGGTGAGGAACACGACCACCGGCGCACCGACACCCCCCCGACCGACCTGATGGCGGAAACCCTGGACTTCGAATCGGCGGGTCGGCAAGGCCTCTTCCCACCGCGCCGCTTCATACAACCCCACCCTCCCCCGCACGCCGATCCCCGCCCGCGCCAGGAACTCGGTCCAGGAAATGCCCTCGACCATCGCCTGTCGATGGGTCGTCTCCAGCGTGTATTCGATGGCCCGCCGGTAAATTCCCTGGGCTCCCGTGGCGGCATCGATATCAAGCCGTGGCGAGAATTCCTCGCTCTGGACGTACGGCAACGCCTTCAGGGCAGCGTCGCGGTAGTACGTGATCGCCCATTCGGGATGTTTCTTGTCGAGTGCCACGCCAGCCTGGACGAGCGCAAGCGCCTCGGCGGGAGGTGGCGTGGTACTGGATGGGGATTCCAGCGAAGTTTGGTCGAAGATTGGCCGATTGTGGATCACGATCGAGGCGCAGCCACTGAGTACCACCGGCAAAGCTATGACCAGCGGCCAGACCATCCGGGCCACGGCTACTCGCGGGGAGCGGAGGTGGTGGGCTGGTTCGAGGCTCCGCATCTCCCCTCCTTGGGCGAACTTCTGCTGCGCGCGGCACCTCCCTCGGTCCCGCATTACCCCGTCGGCGGACTGGCCGCGAATCATACGGGGATTCGCCGACTTGTCACCGGCAATCTGACGGCACTGCGATTTTATCCTCGCAAAATTATCCCATGTTTAGCCCAAGTCAGGTTCACCATATTTCCTAGCTTTCTCGGTTTTCGTGCGTTGACCTGCTCTGTCCCTGGGTCAATGTCCAAAGAAATTCGGAACGGTTTTCCTCTCTCGTTACACTACCTCTTGTTCGGCAAGACGATCGGCGGAATGCGATGGGGAGGTGGAACCTTGGCGCGGCAAGCAGAGGGGCGAGCCGCCGTCTTGCGGCAGATCCATTCCCTGTTCCAGGTCGGTGCGTTCGGTGACTTGACCGATGGGCAGCTCCTGGAACGGTTTATGACTGGCCACAAGGAAAGTGCCGAGCCGGCGTTCGCGGCACTGGCGGCAACCCTGGAAAACGCCCCGAGTCTTTCGCCTGGTCCTGGCGATGCCAGGCTGCCTGAAGGCTCTCATCCCGAGGCGGTCGGGCCGCTATAATGGATAATGGTGGAATCTCGGCAACCACGCAGACGAGTACTCCGGAGAAAGGGTTGAAAATGAATCCCGAAAAGACATCGCGTCGGCGTTTCCTTGACCGGAGCCTGGTCGGGGTGGGATCGATGGCTTACCTGGGCTGGCGTCCAGCGTCTTCGTGGGGCCGGCAGGAGTCTGGGGTGGCCCTGGTCGGGCCGACAATCGACCGCGCCGTGAAGTTCCTGCGGCCGCGGCAGGACGCCAAGGGGGGCTGGTCAACCCAGCGCGAGCCGGGAATCACGGCACTGGTGGTCACGGCCTTGCTCCGCTCGGGACAGGTTCCTCCGGGCGATCCCATGGTGACCCGCGCCTTCAAGTACCTCGAAGGCTTCATCGGTGCCAAGGGAGGGCTATCCGAGGCCCCTCATGCCAATTACTCGACCTCGATCGCCCTGGTGGCGTTCCAGCAGGCCAACGTCAACGGGCGCTATAACCGGGTGATCAAGGGCGGGCAAGATTTCCTCAAGTCCATGCAGTGGGACGAAAGCGAAGGAAAGCCGCGCGACGACGCGTTTTACGGCGGGGCGGGCTACGGCGGCGGCAATAGCCGGCCGGATCTATCCAACACCGCCTTCTTCATGGAAGCCCTGCGCGACACCGGGCTGCCGGCCGATGACCCGAACTTGCAGAAGGCGCTGGTCTTCGTGTCCCGATGCCAGAATCTGAAGAGCGAGTTCAACGATCAGGCCTGGGCGGGAAAGATCAATGACGGCGGGTTCATCTACACTGCGGCACAAGGCGGCAGCAGCATCGCCGGCAAGGAGGCCAACGGCGGTCTCCGTTCCTACGCCAGCATGACCTACGCCGGGCTCAAGAGCATGATCTACGCGGGGCTCGCGCGTGAGGATCCCCGGGTCAAGGCGGCCCTCACGTACATCACCCGCCATTACTCTCTGGAGGAGAACCCGGGGCTGGGGCAACAGGGGCTGTATTACTACTATCACACGTTCGCCAAGACGATGTCGGTGCTCGAGACGCCGACGATCACGGATGCCGCGGGGGTATCGCACGACTGGCGCGGCGAACTAGTCGCGGCCCTGGCGAAACGGCAGCAGGCCGACGGCAGTTGGGTGAACCCCGCCGATCGTTTCATGGAGGGGGATCCGAATCTGGTGACCGCCTATGCGCTCTTGGCATTGGCTTACACCCGGCCCCAGACGAAAAGATCGTAATTGGGCCGACGATTTTACGCTTGCACCTCACAAATCCCCGGGCTTCAACCCCGTTCGCTTGGCGATCCTCGCCAGCATGCGGGGGCCGATCTCGTTGTTGTCGTGGAAGGCGAAGACGAAATCGGGATTGCCAGGATGAGAGAGAACTCGATGGGAGCCGCCGGTCTGGCGTTTCAGGCTCCAGCCGATTTTCAGGAGAGCGGAGAGGACCTGCCGCGCTTTGACGGCTCGCCACTGGCTCATACCGAAACCGAGAAAATCTGGTCGATGGCGGGGGCCATTTCACCATTCTCCAGCCGGTCTGCGATCACTCTCAGGGCAAGAGCCTGGACTCGGAATATCGCCTCTTCTCGAGTCTGCCCGTAAACCATCACTCCGGGGAGCTCCGGAACCTCCGCGATCCACCGGCCATCGTTCTCGCGCTCGACCTCGATGAGCAAGTTCACTGGCAGTCCTCTCATTCCGCGCGAACGGTGTTCTCGAGTTCCCGCTCGATGCGTGACTTCATCTGGCTCAACTCATCGCCGCTGTATTTTCCTTGCGGCCAGGGCCAGTGGATCGAATCGTTGGCGAAGCGGGGGACGATGTGCCAGTGGCAATGGTCGATGGTCTGACCGGCAACGGAGCTGTTGTTGATGATCACGTTGAGCCCCTCGGCGCCCGTGGCAGCCTTGACGGCGCGGCAGAGCCTGGGGAGAAGCGAGCCGGCGTGGGCGGCGATCTCCTCCGGGAGCTCTCCTAAGTGCGCGTGGTGAGAGCGTGGTACGAGGAGCGTGTGACCCGGACTGAGCGGGTTGATATCGAGGAAGACCACGGCCTGGGCCGTTTCGAGCACCCGGGCCGAGGGGATCTCGCCCCGGACGATCTTGCAGAAGACGCAGCGCGCTTCATGCACGGAATGAGACACGACGCGGGACTCCCAGAATGAGCGAACCGGCAAAACCCGGGCCGAATTCGACCCGGGTGGATTTCTTTACGGCTTAGCTTGCGCTCGGTGAGGAGACGACGGCCGGGCGTGTCGGCGCCTTGATTTGCTCCTGTTCGCCGAGGAGGCTGATGACGGCCATTGCGGCGGCATCGCCCTGGCGGACCCGGGCCAGCTTGTAAATGCGGGTATAGCCGCCCGGCCGGCTCTTGTACCGCGGCCCGATATCGTGGAAGAGCTTGTATGCGACCGATTTGCTGGTCAGCACCGCCAGGCAGCGGCGGAAGTTGTTCAAGTCCCAGCCGTCCTTGGCCAGGGTGATCAGCTTCTCGACATACGGCTGAACTTCCTTGGCTTTAGGAAGCGTGGTCTTGATCTTGCCGTGCTCCAGCAGCGCCGTGGCCAGGTTGCGCAGGAGCATCCGGCGGTGTTCGGGTGATCGTTTGAATTTTCGGCCGGCTTTCTGGTGACGCATAGTTCATTCTGTGATCAGTGGCCAGTGGCCAGTGGCCAGAAAAGCGGCCCACAAACCAAGGCTCAGGGTTCTGGAATCGACTCGTGTTGTGAGTTGCTGGCCACTGGCCGCTGGCCACGTCTCTCCAGCTCTCACCCTGTTGATGCTGGCCACTGGCCACTGGCCACTGGCCACTTCGCTGCAGTTCTTAGCCTTTGGCCGGCACGTTCATGCCCAAGTCCAGCCCGATCTCGTGGAGCTTGGCGCGAACTTCCTTGAGCGTGGTCTCGCCGAAGTTCCGGACGTTCAGGAGCTGGTCTTCCGAGCGGCTGACCAGGTGCCGGACCGTCGTGATTCCCTCGCTCTCCAGGCAGTTGGTGGCGCGGACGGAGAGCTCAAGTTCCGCCAGGCTCATGTCGAGCTTGCGTTCCAACTCGGCATCCAGTGGCGCGTGCTGATGCCCGTCGTAGGGGCTTGCCTCGGTGGAAAGGCCCGGGCCCGGCTCGTTGTACTGGACGAACGGATTCAAGTGCTTGCGGAGGATCTTGGCGGCCTCGACGAGAGCCATCTCCGGGCCGAGGACACCCGTCGTCCAGATTCGCAGGATCAGCTTGTCGTAGTTGGTTCGCTGGCCGACGCGGGTGTTCTCGACGTGGTACTCGACGCGCTGCACCGGGCTGAAGCTGGCGTCGATCGGGATGACGCCAATTTCGAGGTCGTCGGTGTGGCCCTCGGCTGCCGTCCGGTAACCGCGGCCGTTCTCGATCGTCATTTCCAGGTGGAACGGCACGTCATCGGTCAGCGTGCAGAGAATATGGTCGGGATTGATGATCTCGACCGACTCGTCGTGCAAGATATCGGCGGCCGTGACAACGCCCCGGCGATCCCGATCGATGCGGATGGTCCTGGGGTGTTCGGAGTGATTCTTCACCACCAGGAGCTTGACGTTGAGCACCAGGTCAGTGATGTCGTCAACCATGCCGGGGATCGACGAAAACTCGTGCTGCACGCCCTGGATCTTGATCTTGGTGATCGCGCTGCCCTCCAGGCTGGAGAGCAAAATGCGCCGCAGGCTGTTGCCGACGGTGTGACCGAAGCCGCGTTCGAAGGGCTCAACGTGGAACTCGCCGAAGGTGTCGGTCAAGGTGTCGCGGCTGCAGATCACCCGGCTGGGTAGTTCGAGGCCACGCCAACGAATACGCATCACTGTGTCCCCCCAATAAGCGCTCGACCGACCTCGATCAGCGGCTCAACAACTCGATGATCAACTGCGGTGTCACGGGTAGCGAGATATCCTGTGTGGACGGCATGCGGGTGACCCGTCCCTCGGGAGGATCGACGCTGAGCCGGTCCAGCCATTCGGGAACCGGGGGAGCCCCCCCGGCCATGTTGCCGGAGACCAGCTTGCGGGAGTGGTCGCGGTTCTTGACCTGGACCTGGTCGCCAGGGCAAACCAGGTAACTGGGGATGTCCAGTTTCCGGCCGTTGACCAGGATATGTCCGTGGCGGATGATCTGCCTGGCCTGGGGCCTACTGGCGGCGAAGCCCAGCCGGGTGACCACGTTGTCGAGCCGGCGCTCGAGCAGGGACATCAGGGCGTCGCCCGTATTGCCGGCCCGGCGGTTGGCCTCCGCATAGTACTTGCGGAACTGCCGCTCGAAGATCCCGTAGTAGCGCTTGACTTTCTGCTTCTCGCGGAGGCGGACGGCGTACTCGCTGGCCTTGCCCCGGCGATACTGATGCATGCCCGGCACCCCTTCGCGACGGTCCACGGCGCACTTTGGGGTATCGCACCGCGTTCCCTTGAGGAACAGTTTGGTTCCTTCGCGGCGGCAGAGCCGGCAAACCGGTCCAGTATTACGTCCCATGGTTAATCAGCATTCCTCGGTCGGATCGAATTCGTGAATTTACGCTCAAGCATTCGTTGCGTTTGCATGCCGGCACGGTCGTTTCCGAGCCGGCTGCTGGATCAAGGTCGAATCAGGTCGAGCTGGGCTCGCCAGCCCGCCGCGGCGGGATCGCCCGCCAGCGAGCCAGCCCTTGCCCGGGACAATGGGTCCGGAGCTCAGACGCGGCGCTTCTTGGGCGGCCGGCAGCCGTTGTGTGGCAGCGGTGTGACGTCCTCGATGGCTTTGATCGAGAGCCCGGAGGCCTGGATGGCCGTGATGGCGCTTTCGCGCCCCGATCCGGGCCCCTTGACCTTGACCTCGACCTCCTTGACTCCATACTTCGTCGCGGTCGCCGCCGCGGTCTCCGCCGCCCGCTGCGCCGCGAACGGCGTGCTCTTGCGGCTGCCTTTGAATCCGACGGTCCCGGACGAGGCCCAGCACAACGCATCGCCATTGGGGTCGGTGATCGTCACCGTCGTGTTGTTGAACGTCGCCTTGATGTGCACGACCGCCCGGCTGACGTTGCGTCGTGTCTTCCGCTTCTTGGCCTTGGCCACGGCTCCGGTGCTCCTGAATCAATCTGATCCGATCAATACTCTGGTCGTTCTTGGTTCGTTCACGATCATGCCGCGAGTCTCCGGAACCAGCCCCCGCAAGGGGCCGGGCGGCGCTCGCCGTGCCCGGACCCTCGGATCTGCCCCTGCTGGTCCCGGCGGACTGGAAATACCCGTGCCTGCTCCGGGGAACTGTCGGGTGTGGCGACACCCGACGGCCACGGCCCCGGGGTCGCTCGAGAGCGTCCACCCAAGCTGGAGGCGACTAGCGCAACTCCTTGACGCCCTTCTTTCCGGCCACAGTCTTGCGTGGGCCCTTCCGGGTCCGCGCGTTGGTGCGCGTGCGCTGGCCCCGTACCGGCAGACCTTTGCGGTGCCGAAGGCCCCGATAGCAGCCGATATCGCGAAGCCGGGCGATGCTCTGCTGGACCTGGCGACGGAGCTGGCCCTCCACCACGTACTCGTTGTCCAGCAGCGAGGCGAGTTTGGCCAGGTCGTCCTCTGTGAGGTCGCGGGCTCGCTTGTCGGGATCGATCCCGGTCCGAACGCAAAGCTGCTCGGAGAGGAAGGGACCAATCCCGTAAATGTAGCGCAACGAGATCACCGTGCGCTTGTCGTTGGGAATATCGACACCCAGAATACGAGGCATCCCTTGCGGTCTCCGTCGATCGATACCTTGGCGATTGTAAGCTGATGAACCGGGTGGTAAGACAACCTGGACAGCACGCCGATTCGGGCCCGCGGGGAACCCGTGACCGTCTAGCCTTGTCTCTGCTTGTGGCGCGGATTGGTGCAAATCACATAGACCTTACCCGCCCGGCGAACGATCTTGCAGTTCTCGCAAATTCGCTTGACACTTGATCGAACTTTCATGGCACTGACAGCTTTCCTCAAATCTTCGGCCGGCCTTGATGGAAACCCCGGCCTCCCCCCTGCCGTCGGGCCGGCGTGAGCCGAAAGGTTCGGAAACACAACCGCGCTCCAGGGTCGACTGGCATGACGCGTCGGTGCCCGGGCCTCTTCTGATCGTCTCGGATTCCATTTCGGCTCCGGCGCGGGGCCGAAAAGTCTACTCTAGAGGGGTGATGACGAGTCGTCACATCCCGGGCCGAATTGAGCTAATATACTCACCCGCCCGAACGTCCGCAAGAGCGCATCCGCCGTTTCGAGGGCGCTTTTCCTATTTCTGAGCGGCCTCGGCGGCATCTCGTGAGACCCTCGGTGTTGACGTAAAGGCTTCTGCCCGAAACACTTGGTGAGAGGCTGCCGGCAACTGGGTGATCGGCCGGTTCACATCGGGAAGTCCAAATGGACAATCCCCCCTGGACGTGGTAGCATGACCAGAGTCACCTTCGATGGAGGACACCATGCCCCACCTCACCGTTCCGGAAGACACCTTTCGGCGGCTCGCCGCAAAAGCGGCCGCCCTCAACATCTCCGTTGACGACCTCGTCCAGCCGGCTCTTGACCGGCTTGCTGAGACCGGCACCTCTGCACCGGAGCCGCCGCTCCCGCTGACTGGCGACGCATGGCACGCCGAGCTCAAAGCCTGGAAGCGGGACGCTGAGAGCCGGGCCGGTCGATACCCCCCGGGGTTCGGTCTCGACGACAGCCGGGAAACCATCTACCGCGAGCGGGAAGACGCCCAACTTTGATCCTCCTGGACACCAACATCCTACTTCGGTACGCCAGCACCACGGACCCAGCCTTCGCCACGGTGGACACAGCGATCAACACCTTGCACGCCAGCGGCGAGGTGCTCTGCGTGGTCCCTCAGAACGTCTACGAGTTCTGGGCCACTGCCACTCGGCCGGTCGCCTCTAACGGGCTCGGCCTGTCAGTCCCTGAGTGTCAGGTTCAGGTCGCTCGGATTAAGCGCTTGTTCTGCCTCATCCCCGACCAGCCGACGCTCTTCGTCGAGTGGGAAGTGCTGGTCGGAGCCCGCACTTGTCACGGCCGCGTGTCATACGACGCCCGGCTCGTTGCCGCCATGAGGACTCACGGCGTCACCCGGCTGCTCACCTTCAACGGGGCCGACTTCGCTCGGTTCCCGGGCCTCACCATCCTCGACCCGGCCACCTTCGCAGCCCCAGCCGCCCCGACGAGCACAACCCCATGACC
>Ga0187888_1003873_pt1 | contig 11386 bp, 11 predicted proteins | sample June2016WEW_7_40_FD_132987 | JGI IMG/M metagenome (GOLD analysis project Ga0187888, IMG submission 132987) | Peatland microbial communities from SPRUCE experiment site at the Marcell Experimental Forest, Minnesota, USA - June2016WEW_7_40 | ecosystem: Environmental > Terrestrial > Soil > Wetlands... | reverse complement strand
CGCGGCCGCGCCGCTGCCCGCCCAAAAAAAGCCGCCGCCTCCGGCCGCGCCGCGGGACAGGGTCATCCTGATCCACGGCTTGGGACGCTCTCCCCTGAGCATGATCTGGCTGCAATGGACCCTGGAGCGTGCCGGCTATCAGGTCACCAACCTCCGCTATCCGTCGCGCGGCTCCGACGCCCTGCCAAGAGCATCGGAGCGCCTGGATCAGGCAATTCACTCCCAAAACCAAACCATCCCCGGCCAAATTCATTTTGTCACCCACTCGCTGGGCGGCATTGTGCTGCGCGACTTTTTGGCGGGGCATGCCCTCACCAATCTTGGGCGTGTGGTCATGCTGGCCCCGCCTAATCACGGCAGTGAACTGGCGGATTATTTGAAAAAGTGTTGGCTGGGCCGGTTCATTCTCGGTCCGCTGGGATGCCAATTGGGCACCGCCGCCGCGGACTTGCCGGCGCGGCTGGGGCCGGCTGATTTCCAACCCGGCGTAATCGCCGCCGACGGCCCCGACATTCCTTGGAATTGTCTTCTGTTCCACGGACCGAGCGACGGATTAGTCTCCGTGCAAAGCGCCAAACTGGAAGGCATGGCCGATTTTCTGGTCGTCCATGGCAGCCACACCTGGATCATGTGGCGCGCGGATACCGCGCGGCAAGTGCTCTCCTTCCTGCGACACGGCCGTTTCGCGCGGCCGGAGAAACCATAGGTCGCAAGCGCGATGGCCGCGCCGAAAACTCCACAGGATTATCCCCCAAACTGGAGGCCGGGGTCTTCCTTGAGCATCACATCCAGGTTCGGCCAGCGCACGTCGTTTATGGCGTAAAAGGCGTTCAAATAGACGGAGACTTCCTCGGCCGGATATTTCGACAGCAGCAGATCCACCGCCGCTTTGAGCGCGGCCTGGTCCATCGTCGCCGGGAGATCGTCCACCGCGCCATCCTTGTGCGCCACGCCCAGCTTGTCCAAAAAGTCCTTGAGCATCGGTAGCTTCTCCCGCATCAGCCAGTCGCGCAGCAAGTTGGCCGCGATCAATTCCAGGCGCGGGCGGCTGAGCATGGACGCCATTTCGGCGTGGCGCGCGGCCCGCGGGGTGCGCTCGTAAAAAGCCGGACGGAGCTTGCGCGCCTCGGCCACGGCGCAGAGGGCCGCGCGGTAGAGCTCCCGGTTGTTCTCGTGCGCGTGTTCCAGGATGTGCGCCGCCAGGGGCGGCGACATGAAGCCGAAAATTTCGTGAGAGCTTAGCATAAATGGTTTTGTCCGCCTGGATTAGCGGCCTCCCCAGACCCAGTCCCCGTTTCCCCCGGCGTCGGTCGGCACGCCGCCGTTGTCCTTTTCGTCCCAGCCAACGGAATAAAGAACGAAATTCCCCTGTCCGATGTGGCGGTAGAGCAACGGCCCCCCGTTGATGGGGTCCACCGGCAGTACGGGGATGAACTGCGGGGCAAGTACGTCGAGGCTGTCGGGATACAACCCGCGCCCCAGGCGGAAGCGTTCCAATGCGCAAACCACCAGCGTCTCATTGACCAGCGCCTGGACGCGCGCGGCCGCGGGCAACGCCGCCACTGATTGCGGCGTCGTCAGCTTTGCCAGCATGGAAAGAGGGGAACGCTGAGTGAAATTGGTCAGCATTTGCTGCCGGGCCTCCTCCACCTGATGCGGACGAACGATGCCCAGGGTGCGATCCACCGAGTTAATCGCCCCCTGGCTCAGGGTGGCCATGCGCTCGATGTTCTGATAGACCCATCCCGCCGGCATGAATTTGAAGACCAGATATCTGCGATTCCTCATTTTTTCCAAAAGAGTCCTGGAGCCGCCCCCCAGTCCCAGCGCTTGTGCCACCTCCGAACGCGGGGCCGTTGCCAGGAATTGGCATTCCCACGCCCGTTCGGATTCCATCGCGCTCCAAACCAGCGTAAAGATATCCACATGGCTGAGTTGATCTTGCAGCACCGTCAACTGCGGCTCACCCCAGGCCTGCAATCGCAAACCAAACGCAATCGTTTCGGCGTGCAATCCCCTCAACGCGGTGATCCCCGAAGCCCACGCCAGCGTCACGGGCTTGGCGCCGGGCCTGGCCAGAGAGTCCAGGAGATCATCGAGCAGGGTTAAATCGGCCAGGGCCTGGTCCGGCTGCTTGAGGATCAGAAAACACGCGGCGCGATCCGCCAGCGTCTGCGCCACCGCTCCAACTGCCGCAAAATCAATCCCCGGCATCCGGTTAAAATGCTCATAATCGCCTTCCATCCGCGATTGGGGGCGTTTGACCGCCTCACGAATCAAGTCAAACTGCGGTGAAAACTGGTCGCTCCATTTCAAATAATCCGCCGCGGCGATGGGCGCGCGCCCCAATAGCACACGAACCGTATTGCCGGCCGGTTCGACGCGCAAAGCCCCTCCGCCGGGAAAAAGCCGGGCCATTTGCGCTTTGGCCGGAATGCCATCAGGCGGGACGGACAACCGCATCGGCCCTAATTGCAGGAACAGGTCGGAGCCGAGCGCGAAACCTTCGGCTGCCTGGCCGACCGGGGCCACGGCCTTTTGGAGCATCCCCAGCACAATACTCACCGAATCCGGCCCGGCAGCCTGGGCATTCAAATCAGCCATCTTGATGAGCGCCGCGCCGCCATTGGGGTCATCCACCCAGTGGAGGTTATTATTGCACACCAAAGCCAGCAATGCGGCCTGTGCCGTCACATTCGACCAAACCCCGGTCACCGCCGACGCCGGGGACAAACCGGCCTGTGGAGTAATCTGGACCTTCAGACCGGCCCTGTGGGCAAGCTGCTGGAGGGCGTTGCTCAACGAGATTCCATCAAATTTGAAGGTGTCATAGCTGACCAGCCGCGAATCCTCCAAATTCGTCGCGCCATCCTGGGCCAGCCGGATAAGCCACTCGGCGACCAGCACCGGAGCGTTGCTGTTGCCACGCTCCCGGGCCAGTTCCGCGAACGAATCCAAAGAAAGCCGCCTGGAGAGTTCATTGCTGCCATTGCCCACGAACCACTCCTGCATTTTGGGCGCCTTGAAAAAATCTTGGTCGTCGGGCGCCGCCGGTGGAATATAAGCGGCCCAGTCCACAACTTCCTGTTGGGATGCCAGCGCGCTTTTTCTGGCGGCCCAGGCGCGTTTGCCCCGCCAGTTTGCTTCCGCGTAGAAAATCACGGTCAGGACCGCCAAAACCGCCAGCCCGATCAATCCGCCGCGCGCCATGCGTCCCAGGAAGGGGCGCTTGGGCGGGGAGCCGGTTTGTGCTGCGCTATTCATAAACTGAATTCGGCCTTTTTAGCCGGTTTCATCCGGGGCGAATGCTAGTCCGGCAAGGGTCTGGTGTCCAGAGGGCAAACTTGTCTCTTGAACTGCGCCAAGGCCTCGCTTAAACTCGCCTTTGGTTGATGAAAGCCATGAGATTGTTCTGTGTTTTGGCCGCCGGCGCGTTTCTGGCCGCCGCCCGCTCCACAAGCGCGGACGACTTTGACAGCATCGCCGTCGTCGTCAACGGCTCCGTCATCACTTCCCTCCAGGTCCGGGAGGCCATCGCTCCGACCCGCCGCCGCCTCCGGGAGAGCATTCAGGATGACCAGACATTTTACGCCAAGGCCCGGGAGTTGCAGACCAATGAATTGGAGGCATTGATCCAGCGCAAATTGATCCTCGACGATTTCAACAAGGCCGGCTACGCGACCAACATCCTGGAGAGCGTGGTGGAGGACCAGATCAAAAAAGACATCAAGGAGAATTATGCCGGCGAGCGCTCCACCTTGATCAAAACACTTTTTGCCCAAGGAAAGACCTACGAGAGTTACCGCAAGGACCAACGCGAGCAGTTCATCATCAACTACATGGCCTACCACAATACCGACATCCGCAAGGTCCTCATTTCCCCGCTCAAGATTCAAACCTACTACAACGAGCATCAGGATGAATTTAAAGCCGGCGACCAGGTCAAGCTGCACCGGATCGTCATTACCCAGCCTCCCAACGGACCCCCGGGCGCCGCCAAACAGGTCGCCGCGGAGATCCTTCAAAAAATTGACAGCGGCACTCCGTTCACCGAAATGGCCTCCGTTTATTCTTCCTTCTCCCGCGCCGAGGGCGGCGACATGGGGTGGGTGGAGCGCAAGGAACTTGTGGCCGCCCTCTCCGACGCCGCTTTCTCCCTCAAGGCTGGGCAGCACAGTCAGGTCATTGAATTGCCCGACAGCCGCACCGGCGACACCACCTGCTATCTGCTCATGGTGGAGGAAACTCGCCCGGCCCGGGTCAGACCGTTGTCCGAAGTCGCGCCCGGAATTGAACAGACCCTCAAGGACAAAGAGAGCAAACGCCTGGTAGATCAGTGGATCAAGCGTCTGGAGGCCAAATCGAAAATCGAATTCTTTTAAGGCGAGGAGGCGCCAAATCCACCGGCCCTCCCGCCTTTCCCACTGCCTCAACCCCATCGCATTGAGCCAATGACCGGCTGGATTTCCATCTCTCTGGGCGACCCGACAGGGATCGGCCCCGAAGTCACTCTCAAGGCCCTGGCCGCCGAAGCCCCCTGCGACGACACCCGCTATCTATTGATCGGCGACGCCCCATCCACGCTGCGCCTCAATGAGCAACTGGGCCTGAATCTCGGACTCAAAAAATATTCCGGCAATGACGCCAAAGGCCGGTTTTTTCTGCACAACCCGCTGGGCCAACCTCTTGCGGAGGGCCTGGCGCCCGGTTCTCCCGCCGCCGCCCAAGCCGCCCTCGCAGCACTGACAGACGGAGCCACCCGCTGTATGCGCCAGGAAATGGACGCCCTGGTCACCGCGCCCTTGAGCAAAGAGGCGGTGCTGCGGACCGGCCGGCTGTTCATTGGCCAGACCGAATTCCTTTCCAGCCTGGCTGGCGACGAGCGCACCGCCATGATGTTGCTCGGCCAGGACGATCGCAACCGCTGGCTCCGCGTGGCCCTGGCCACCACCCACCTTCCCCTCAAACTTGTCGCCGTCCAATTGCGAATCGAAGCAGTGGAAAAAGCCATCGAACTGGCCGCCGGAGCTTGCCGTGATTTGGCCCTGCCCCACAGCCGCATCGCCGTCTGCGGCCTCAACCCTCACGCCGGCGAAGGAGGAAAACTAGGCGACGAGGAAATCACCATCATCCGACCCGCCGTGGAAAACGCCCGCAAACGCAACATTGATGTCACCGGCCCCCTGAGCGCCGACACGCTGTTTTACTATGCCTACCGCGGCGATTACGAGGTCGTGGTCGCCATGTACCACGACCAGGGATTGATTCCATTAAAAATGGTCGCGTTTGAGAATGGCGTCAATTGGACGCTGGGCTTGCCCTTTATTCGGACCTCCCCGGACCATGGCACCGCCTACGACATCGCGGGCCAGGGCAAAGCCGACCCGTCGAGCATGCGCGCCGCCATCCGCCTGGCCAAGCGCCTGATCGCCAACCGCGGCCGCAAAGGCGCCAATCCGCCCCCCTGAACTACTGTCAAGCTTAGAGCGCCTCCAGTATTTTTATGGCCAGCCTCTGGCCGGAGGACCCCAATATGCCGGCGAATTTGGGCGTCGAGTCCAGCGAAAGTTCGACTTGACGCGCGCCCTCCTGCCGCAAAGGCACCACGTCGCCCGGTTTCAACTCCGCCAGTTGCCGGGCGGTCAGTTCCATGGCGTGCCAACGCGCCGTGACCTGGATGGGGACATCGTTAAATGCCGGATTCCACTGCGCGCCCGCCGCCGGCTGGGCCGAGGCGGCTTTGTCCACGCTTTGGAGGTCCGCGCTGAGCTTTTGCATCAGGGGATCCAGGATGCACTGCGGAAATGCGATCTGCACCTGCCCCACCGACTGGGCAAACTTGGTTTCCAGTCCGATGCTCAACATCATGGTTTCTGAGGAGGAGGTTTGCAGGAAGCGACCGGAGGTCTCATTGCGGATGAGCGCTGGCCGAAGTTGGAGCGTGTCGGCCCAGGTGTTGCACCATTCCCCAAGCAGGACGGTCACCACTTTGGCCGTCAGTTTGGCCTCAATCTGCGTCAAGTCGCGCGGTTCCTCCTCGCACACCGCCGGTCCCCCCAGTTCCCGGTCCACGATCGCCAACGCCAGCCGCGGAGGAATGTCCAGCAGGCAGACGCCCGCCATCGGTTGCAGTTGGAACAACGTCAGATGCGTCGGACTGGAGAGCGCGTTGACCAACTGCTGGTAGCGCACGGTTTCCAGCTTCGTCAACTGCACGGTGCATTCCATGCGCAGGTGACTCGACAGCCGCGCCGTCAGGGAAGTGATGAATGCCTCGCAACGGAGGCGCAATATTCGCAATTGGTCGGCCGAGAACGACGAGAGTTGCGGAAACTCGTGGTGCGAAATCATCAACGGCCCGCCGCCGGCTTCGCCCTGCGGCGCATTGACTTCCGCGCTCACCGTGTCGCCCCCGCCCACCATGGCCAGAAGCCGCTCCACCTCCGATTGCGACATGGTCTGCGAGGCTGAGCTGGTCGGCGTGGTTTTTGGCGGGGCGGCTTCCATAATTGGCGGGGGGTGGGTGGATCGGGTTAATTCTTGCGGCGTAAATCCTCCAAATCAATGGTCCCTTCGTTTTCCATCCGCCTGACAATCTCAATGATTTCCATTTGCGCGGCCTCGATCTGGCTGACTTTCAGCGAATCCAGGAAGCTGATTTCCTCCCGCACATTGTCCGCGGCGCGTTTGGAGATGCACGAGAGCAGTTTGCTTTTCAGCCCGCCGGACGCGGTCTTCAGAGCGATGGCCAGAGAGCGGAAATCAACTTCCTGCAGAATCTTCTGCAGGGTCTTTCCATCCAGCCGCTCCAGTTCCTCGAAGACCAGCATTTTTTTCAACACCGCATCGCCCAATTCCGCGTTGCGCTCTTTGAGGGAAACCAGTATCGAATCGGTCACGTTTTTGGGAAGCGCGTTCAGCACCTCCGCGGCGACCTTGATGCCCCCGGTGTGGCTCAGAGGCCGGCTGTGGCTCCCCGCCAGCTTGGAACGAAGCGACTCGGCGACGCTTTCAACCACTTCCATGGATGTGGGCGCCAGGGTGGCCAGCCGTTCGATCACTTGTTCAAGCTGATCCGGCCGCACCAGGTTCAGCAGTTGCGAGGCCTTTTCCGCCGGCAGGTAGCTGGCCACCAAGGCGATGGTTTGCAGTTGTTCGTTGCGCAACGCGTTGTAAAGCGCGCGCGGTTCCATTTCCACCACTTCCTGCATCGCCGCCACCGACGGCCGCTGCGGGGATACCCGCCCCAGAATATCCGATGCGCGGAACATCCCCACCGCCTTCTCCAGAATGGATTTCACCCGGTCCACCCCGCCCGCCACCGCGGTCACCGCCTGCACCGCCACCGGCGAGAACTCTTGCAAAATCTCGCTCTGCATCTCCTGCGAGATGGCGGAAAACTTGGCCATTTCTGTGGAAACCGCCTCCAATTCCGATTCATCCAGTTGTTCCATGATGTGGGCCGCGTTGTCCGGGTCCAAAATCAACAGAAAACCGGCGAGTTTCTGAAGCGGTGTCAGCTTGGAAAACTCCGTCGCTTCCTGGCTTGGGGCTTCGGCGATGGCATTCATTGTTTTCTATTTGACTTTTATCCTGGCGTGGCCGCCCCACAATTCTGCGCGGCTTTGCTCTCCGACTGCACAATCTTGTGGGCGCCCGCTACATACCTTATCGGCGGAATCCGGCGATCATTGAGGAGGCTTGCGGAGGGAATCGGCCGTCGGGCGGCCCCTTTTCCCGGCCCGTCAAGTTTTCCCGCCTTCTGCCGATACCCCATTAGCGATGGACTCCTTGGCCGCCATGAAACGCCTTGCCATCCCGCCCCAGGAGGGCGTTCCCCCTCTCGGCGGGCCGGCGCCGGGGTGCGGGCGGCGGCCGGGATCATCCCTGTCGCGCTGTCCGATGCTCTACCTGGCTAATTTGCGATGGACTTTGGGCCATCCCCAGCGTCGCGACAAGGCGCTTTGGCAAAAGTGACCGCGCCCCTCATCCGCCCCTTTCCAGCTCGTGCAGCAAGTGGTGGACAAACGCCACATTGTCGCATTGCAGATAACGCATCTCGCCCCCCATCCGCGCGTAACTCTTGCAAAATCGCAAATAATACGCCGGATTGTCCTTGGGCGGTTCCCCTTGCGACCAATCCCACCGCCCGCCGTCCTGCAAATCCACCACATATATCGTGTGCCCGCGCACCGTGGGGCGCCCGGACTGGAGGCGCAAATTGTTGACACAACTGAGGCTCTTTTCAAACACTTGAGGCCCCATCACCGCCGAGCCGACGGAAAGCACGACGCCCTCGTCCAGCCCCTCCACCGCCGCGCCGAATCGCCGTAAATCCATTTCCGCCGCCCGGCCAATCGCCGCCCCGTTGAACATGGGATGGTTGGAAATGATGTCGTAGCCCACGCCGGGGTGAACCGTCAGCGCTATGTCCCGGCGGAAGCTTTGCGCCAGCACCGAGCTATCTTTCCAGGGATGCCGCACCTCATGCCGGCCCGAGGCCAGCCGATGGACCCTCATGGCTTGCAGCAAATCCGCCCGCGCCGGGGCGAGCGGGTGGCTGGGTTCCATGCCAAGCGCCCCCTCAAGCGATTCCGCCGATGGAAGCGTGATCCCATCCTCCAAAACAAATTTCCCAACCGCGCCCCCAAATCCCAGCCCCTCCAGCGCCCCGCCCAGCAAGGCCAGATGAATGTTGCGCCCCGTCTCCTCCCACGCCCCAAAAGTCCCGGTGGCCACATTCTTTCTCACGCTTTCGGTGGAAAGTCCCTGGAAGGCGAATTCCCAATCGTGAATCACCCCCGCCCCATTGGTGGCCAGATGAGTGATCCAGCCCTTCTCCATCAGCCGGATCAAAATCCCGCCCGCCCCATTCTTGATCAAGTGCGCCCCAAAAATCAGCAGGACCGTGGCTTGCAGCTTTCTGGCCCGGACGATTTGCCGCGCGCATTGGCCGATCAGCGCCTGATTGGCGGGAGCGCAGGCCGGAGGCGGCGAATCCGGCTCAGCCAAAACATCCTCCAGCCGCGCCTCGCTGGCTCGCTGGGCGAGCGGAAAAACTTTCAGCTTCGTCAGGTCAATCGGTGGCTTCATCAGTCGCGATCCAATTCTTTCACCCGCCCATTGAAACCGGGCGGCTGCCGGAAATTGCCTCCCCGCCGGCCAGGCGGTCAATGACCAATTTCCCCGAAGCCCTTTCCGCCTCGCGAAATAAATGTCAACAATCAAGGCGTCCACCGCCAAGCCCGGCCGAGGCGATGTAAGGGAAACCCCTACAATTTGCCGTGAGGCTTGGGAGCCGGGGCGGGAAGGAAAAGTGGCCCGGCCATTTTGGGCTTTTTTAACCGTTGACAAATCTCCACAAAGTTCTAAGGTGGAGTATGGATTTGGTTCGGGTAGCGGTACGTTTCTTCAGCGGGGTTCCCCACCCCCACCTCCTTGGCGTCTGCTGCCCGAACTTTTTCCTTTGTCCGCCATTGACGGGGAGGGAGTATTTCACTAACCTCCATGTTCCCCTTTCGGGGGTGTAGCTCAATTGGTTAGAGCGCTGCCCTGTCACGGCAGAGGTTACGGGTTCGAGCCCCGCCACTCCCGCCATTCCCCCCATTGTGACCCGTTGTGACAGGAAGCGTCAAAACGTGACAATCGCCAACGTTTACAAGGGGTTTGACCACTTCCGGCCCGGCGCTCGTTGTGACAGGCTGCGCCACGGTTTGACCCGCCGCGACTAAAATCTGTGAGGCTCCTTGTGAGGCTTGTTCCCCGTAGTTGGGCAGACTGTCAAACGCCACCCAGGTGCCGAGCAGATTTTCATCCGTGTAAATTTTATCCGTCAGCCGCCGGTCGCTGTGCCGCATCAGAGCCATTGCCACCCGGCTTGCCACCCCGCCCCGCGCCAAATTGGTGCCGAAGGTGTGGCGCAGCGAATGAAACAGCGCCTTCCGTCCGAGGGCATCCTGGAGCGGAATCCCGGCCTTTTTCAAATCCCTGTAAAACCGCTCGATTCGTGGAATGCGCGTAAAAACAAGTTCTTCCTCATGTGTCCCGCTGGTTTTGAGATCCCCCAGCGCCGCCGCCAATTCAGGAAGCAGGCGCATGTCCGCAGGTTTGCCATTCTTGGTTGTGGACGCCCGCACCTGGACAAACGGTGTCACCGCATCCAGATGCACATCACCCACTTGAGCGCCCCCAGTTCCGATCTCCGTAGGCCCGTATCGACCGCCATCAGATAAACCACCCGCCGCTCGCCAGCCACCGCCAGCAGTCGCAACATTTCGTCATCACTGAATGCCCGCACCTCATCCGCCTTCCCGCCCTTCGTTCTGACCTTTTCAACCGCCAACAGGAGATTTGACCCGGCGCGACCGATCTTCACCATCCAGTTGAAAAAGCATCGCGCCGCTTCCAGGTAATCATTCGCCGTCTTATCCTTCAATTCAGGGTGCCCCCGCAACCAGGCTTGGAATGAATCCGCCGTTGCGTCCTTTGCCGTGTGCCAGCCGCAATCGGTAATCAGTCGGCCAACGCGGAATTCGATGTTTGCCAAGTATTTTTCCGACTTCCCGCGCCGCCGCATATCTCCCAGGAAGTCCTGTAGATGCTCCGACAGCTTCCGTTGCGCCGCATCCCTGGTGGCCTTTGGCGGGATGAACCCGGCCCGCTCATGCTCGTTCTCCCGTAACCGCTCGCCCCGCACTTTTTCGGCCACCTGTTTGTCCGACGTGCGCAGAGAAACGTCCTGGATTTTGCCATCTTCCGGGCAAAGCCGGAATTTCCAGCGCCATATCCGCGACCCATTGGGTTTGTAAATCGTGTTGATCATGCTGATTTCCTCTCTGTGTTGCGCTCCATGTAGCTCACCAGGTCGTTTTCATAAACGCAGGCGCATCCACGGACATGCACGAGCCTCAAACCCCCTTCCGCAATAATCCGGTAAACCGTCCGAACGCTCACCCCCAACCGGCCTGCAGCCACCTTCAGCCGAACCAACACCGGAGCACCAAGATTCATATTCCTCGTTTCCGTCAGTCCTCTCCTGAATCTGTCCATTTCCCCCTTTTCGCCTTGTTCTCTTTTGCCTTTTTCACGGACCGCGAGGAGATCATCACAATGTACTGTCCATCATGTTTGTAAACGCTCTTTTCCAGAATTCCCCGGTCAGAAAGGAAAAGCGCCGTTTTGTGCAGGTATTGGCTGGCTCCCGGCAGACGGGGAAGACCACCCTGGTCCGGCAGGTCATGGAGGCGTCAAAGATACCCGCCCATTGCACACTGTCCTTGAAGCAGTCTTTGCCCATGTTTTCCAAACCCTTGGCCCCGTCAATCAAGAGCACGACCTTTCCCGCGGTTCCCAAGCCCCGGCGCAAGGCGTCCTGCCGCAGGATGGG
>Ga0187888_1003862_pt1 | contig 11415 bp, 7 predicted proteins | sample June2016WEW_7_40_FD_132987 | JGI IMG/M metagenome (GOLD analysis project Ga0187888, IMG submission 132987) | Peatland microbial communities from SPRUCE experiment site at the Marcell Experimental Forest, Minnesota, USA - June2016WEW_7_40 | ecosystem: Environmental > Terrestrial > Soil > Wetlands... | reverse complement strand
CCAGGATTACCTGCTCGCGGTTCATCCCCTCGGTGGCGCGCTTTTCCTCGATGGCCTTGCGCACTTCGGGCGGGAGCGTCTCGGTATAGATTTCGGTGACGGTGTGGCCCTCGAAGTCGATCACCGGCGCCAGCATCTTCTTGATCTCCGCCGTCTTGACCGGCTCCAGGGGCTGGTGAAAGAGGATCGCAATAGACGTGCCGCCGGGCGCGTTGGAGTTGCCTTGGGAAATGGGGGTCGAGCCGGCCATGCCGACCACTTGCACGTTCCGATACCACTTTTGGCCGCCCTTAAAGCCGCCGTTGATCTGGAGCACGATCTTGTCGTCTTCGATGTCGATCTTGGTGATCTGAACCAGGTCGCCGGTGCGCGCGGCGGGGCCGCTCTGCTTGGCGATGTCCACCCACTGCGTTTTGTCGTATCCGGTCTTGGCGTCGAATTCGAGCGGTTTCTTGGAGCGCGGCAGGAGCACCTTCGCGGTGCCGTATTCGGCCATCAGCCCGCGGGTCAGCTCGACGCGGTCTTCAAAGCTCAGCTTGTTGCCGGCCCAGGAGAGCGACGGCAGCAGGCTCAAAGCTGCGGCGGTGGCGAAGGCTCGCATACGGCACTTTCCGCGGGCGGGTCGGTGAGCGGCGAGGGCTGCCGGCGAATGGGCGCCTTCCAGATGTAAGCGAACAGCGCGAAGAGGACCACGGAAGTCAGCAGGCTGGCTTCCGGGCCGTAGTCGCCGCCGCTCCAGAGGTTGCCGGCAGTCCACGACATCTCGTAGCCCGTCACCTTCATTCTAAGCCCGCTGACGTTCACGCCGAACAGCGGCAAGGTAAAGTTCCAGCCGAAGTGGAGGCCGATGGGCAGCCACAAGTCGCGGCTGCGCAGGAGAGCGTAGCCGAACAGGATGCCAAAACCGGCGGTGTTGGCGATACCGAACCAGGTCGCGCCGGGGTTGCCGGAGTGCAGCAGGGCGAAGACCACGCCCACCGGAAGGATGGTGGCGTAGGGTCCACAGCGGGCCAGCAGAACTTGAAAGCCATAGCCGCGGAAGAACAGTTCCTCGCCCACGGCGCCGGCGGCGAGGAGAATGATCAGGTAGACCATGGCGCCGGCGGACGGTTGCTCCGCGGGCGTGCGCACGATGTGGGCCGCGCCTACCAGAAGCGGCGGCGCCAGCACCAGGCAGGCGGAGCCAACGCCGCCGACGAGGCCGAACAGGAGGTTGTCCGCCGAAGCCCGGTTCAGCCACAGCCCGGCGTCGCTCACGGGGCGGTCCTCGTAAATGCGCAACGCCAGCCAGTTGGCGAACACCGCGGCCAGGAAGCCGGTGGCGATGGTGCCGGTGAGGTATCCGCCGACCCACAACAGCAGCGGGCCGAAGAAGAAGTACGCCGTGGCGAAATAAAGCGCCACGTAAACGGTCACCTGAATGGCGATGCGCAGCGGGTCGTGGCGCGATGGCATTCTGCCCCATTGTATTCTAATGTCCATGCGTGCATTGTTGTTTGCAGCTTGCGCAGTGGCCTTCGGGCAACCCGCGGACCTGGTGCTGCGCAACGGAAAGATCGTCACCATGAACGCCGCTCAGCCCGCGGCCCAAGCCATGGCGGTGCGCGGGGACCGAATCGCGGCGCTGGGCGGCAACACCGACGCGGCGAAATGGATCGGGCCGGGCACGAAGGTCATCGACTTGCACGGCATGCTCGCGATTCCGGGCTTCATCGAGGGGCACGGGCATTTCACTGGGATCGGCGAGTTTCGCCTGGGGCTGGACCTGCGGGAGGCGCGCACGTGGGACGAAATCGTGGCGCAGGTGGCGCGCGCCGCCAGACAGGCCAAGGCCGGCGAGTGGATCGGGGCAGGGGGGAATTATCTCACCGTTCGTGCCGTCAAGCGGCAGATGGATGGCGCGCTCGGCTCGCGCGGCGCATGGCTGGTGGAACCGTACGCCGACCAGCCGAACAGCCGCGGGTTGAACACGGAAGACCCGGCCGATATCCGGCAGACCGCAGAGCTGGCCATCCAGCACGGGTATCAACTCTGCATTCACGCCATTGGCGACCGAGCCAACCGCGAGGTGCTGGACATCTACGAGCAGGTGTTTCGCGAGCATCCCGAGCAGAAGGATTTGCGCTGGCGCGTGGAGCACATCGCGGCCACGGACGTGGTGTATACGATTGTGGGCGGGAAGATCGCTTTTCAACGGTGATTGATCGGGATACACACCTCCTGATATCCTTAGTTTTAGTCGATTACTTAATCTGAACAGGAGAAAAAATGGCAGTGAAAGTTGGTATTAATGGCTTCGGTCGGATTGGCCGGAATATTGTTCGCGCAGGTCTACACCGCAATGATATGGAATTCGTGGCGGTGAACGATATTACCGATACGAAAACGCTGGCCCACTTGCTGAAGTACGATTCCGTGTTGGGACCGCTGAGCGTGGATGTCACGGCGACCGCCGACAGCCTCACGGTCGGCGGGAAGACGATGAAGGTGTTCGCCTGCAAGGACCCGGCGCTGCTCGATTGGGCGTCGGTGGGCGCCGAGATCGTGATCGAGTCGACGGGCAAGTTCACGGACGCCAAAGAAGCCTGCAAGCATATTCGCGGGCCGGTCAAGAAGGTCATCATCTCGGCCCCCGCGAAGAATGAAGACCTGACGTTGGTTCTGGGTGTGAACGACGACGCTTACGATCCGGCCAAGCACCATATCATTTCGAACGCGTCGTGCACCACCAACTGCCTGGCGCCGGTGGTGAAGGTGCTGTACGACAAGTTTGGCATCCAGAAGGGGTCGATGACCACGATCCACAGCTACACCAACGACCAGAACGTGCTCGACTTCCCGCACAAGGACCTGCGCCGGGCCCGCGCCGCCGCGATCAACATGATCCCCACGACGACCGGCGCCGCCAAGGCCATTGGGTTGGTAATGCCGCAGTTGAAAGGCAAGCTGGATGGGTACTCCTTGCGCGTCCCGACCCCCGACGTTTCGGTGGTGGACCTGGTGGTGTTGCTGGAGAAACCGGCCACCAGCGAGGAAGTCAATGCCGCGATGAAGGCTGCCGCGGCGGGCGCCATGAAGGGCATCCTGGCCTACACGGAAGATCCCGTGGTGTCCTCCGATATGCTGCACAACCCCAACAGTTCCATCGTGGACGGCCAGTTGACCAAGGTGCTGGATGGCAACCTGTTGAAGGTGGTCGCCTGGTACGACAACGAATGGGGCTACTCCTGCCGCGTGATCGACCTGATCGCGTTTCTGGTGGAAAAGGGCCTTTAATAAGAAGCGTTTTCCTGTAACTTTCGCCCCGGCGGGAACCATCTTAGCTTGCATGAGAACACTACTGTTGACTGCCCTTCTGGGCATCTTTGCATTGGCAGCTTCGGCCGCCGACGTCACCGGGAAATGGACTGCGCAGGTTCCGGGACGCGGCGGCAACACGGCGGAAACCACCTTTGTATTCAAGGTTGACGGCGCCAAGCTCACGGGCACGATGGAAGGCGGCCGCGGCGGCCCGGCGGAGATCACCGACGGAAAGACCAGCGGCGACGACATTTCCTTTGTGGTGGTGCGGAACTTTGGCGGGAACGAGATGAAGATGGTGTTCAAAGGGAAGGTCTCCGGCAGCGAGATCAAGTTTACCCGCGCCATGGAAGGCATGGACAACGCGCCTCCGCCGATCGAGTTCACGGCCAAAAAGGCGAACTAACTCCGCACCGGAGGGAAGTATTAGTATAGGGTCCTGTGCTGCGCTCCTTTTTTGTCGCCGCCATCATACTGGGTCCCGGGTTTCTTACCGCGGCCCAGCATAGCGGCTCGGTACGCGCTGCGGACCAGTTCCTTCCCGGAGCCACGGTAACCGCCCAGCAAGGGGGCGCCAAGGTAGTAGTCTACACGGACGCAAATGGACGTTACGTGCTGGACCTGACCCCCGGAGTCTGGGAGATCCAGGTTGAGATGTTCGGGCTCCAGACCCAGCGGGGCGAAGTCACCGTAGGGGACGAACCGAGCAACAAAGACTGGACGCTGGAGATGCCGCGGTACGGTTCAGCGGCAGCGCCGGTGGCGGCGGCCAAGCCTGTACCCGAGCCGAAAAAAGAAGCGGCGCAGCCAGCGCCCGCTCCCACTCAGCGTCCGTGGGCGGGGCGCGGCGGCGGCGCACGGGCAGCGAATGCCGCGTCCGGAGGGCGGGGAGCCGGAGGGCGAGGACCGAATAACCAGCAAGGCCCAGGCTTCCAGAACATGTCCGTGACGCCTACCGAGGAGGGCACACAGGCGCTGGCGTCAGCCGCGATCGAAGCAACGTCTCCCGACCAGGCGAGTAATGCCGACGCCGATCCGTCGTACGTGGTGAACGGCAGCATGAGCGGCGGCCTGGGAGCGGCGGCGGATGAACAGGCCAGGCGCGACCGGATGATGGGAATGATGATGGGCGGACGAGGCGGGCTGGGAGGCCCCGGCGGTCCTGGAATGATGGGCGGCGGTATCGGAGACATGGCGGCCATGAGCGGCGGGACCAGTGCCGATCCGCTGGGCATGAACGGCTTCGGCGCCGCAGGTGTCTTGAACGGATTCGGCGATGGCCTGGGCGGCGCGCCTGGTATGGGCGGGGGCGGTCCTGGTGGCGGCGGTCCCGGAGGCGGCGGTGGTGGCGGAGGTGGTGGCCGCGGCGGAGGTGGTGGTTTCGGAGGTGGTGGACGCGGAGGAAGAGGCGGCGCCAACGCACAGCGGCGCGGGCCGTTTAACGGGCAGTACGCGGCCTTCGGCAACCGGCGGCGCACGCAACCGGCGTACACCGGTTCGGTATTCCTGATCGTGACCAACTCGGTGCTGAACGCTGCGCCGTTTTCATTGAACGGCCAGGCGGCGCCAAAACCATCGTCCGGCTCGGGCCGGTTTGGCTTCAATGTCGGCGGGCCGGTGCGCATTCCCAAGCTGGTTACCTCGGACAAATACTTTTTTTACGTGAATTACACGGGTAACAGGACGCGCAGCGGAAACAGCCTGACGTCGTCGGTGCCGACACTCACCGAGCGGAATGGCGACTTTTCGCAGGCCCTGACCACCACGCCGGTCACGATTTACGATCCGCTGAGCGGGTCGCCGTTCCCGGGCAATGTGATACCCACCTCACGATTCAATCCGGCGTCGGCGGGGCTGCTAACCTACTTCCCGCTGCCCACCTACACCGGGATCGTGCAGAATTATCATCTGGTCACGTCCACTCCGAGTGTCAGCGACAGCATCGGCGTGCGGCTAAACGCACCGGTGACCACCAAGGACCGCCTCAATTTCAACGAGCAGTACAGCCGCAACGACTCGCAAAGCCAGCAGCTTTTCGGGTACAAGGACACCACCAGCGGCTACGGCTTGAGCGCGTCGGCGGGCTGGAGCCACAGCTTCAAGCCGCGGTTCAACAGCAGCCTGAATATCACCTTCAGCCGGAGCATCAGCAAGCTGGCGCCATACTTCGCCTACACCGACAACGTGGCCGGGGACCTGGGGATCGAGGGAACCTCCCAGGACCCCATCAACTATGGCCCTCCGACCCTGTCATTCACGAATTTCGGCAGCCTCTCGGATGGATCGGCCTCGGTGAGCCGCAACCAGACCACCAATGTGACGGAAACCATCACCTACGTGGCGCGCCGGAAGCACAATCTGACGTTCGGGGTGGGGTACCGGCGGTTGCAGCAGAACAGCCTGTCGTACGCCAATGCGCGCGGGTCGTTCAGCTTCAGCGGATTGCTGACCAGCCAAATCGATAGTCAAGGCCAGCCGGTCGCGGGAACGGGCTTCGACTTCGCCGATTTCCTGCTGGGCTTGCCGCAGACCAGTTCGTTGCGGCTGGGCGACTACAACAATTACTTCCGCAGTTGGGCCACCAACTGGTACGCGCAGGACGATTGGCGCGTGCGGCCGGGCCTGTCCTTCAACGTGGGTCTGCGGTATGAGTACTTCGCTCCGTACACGGAGCTGCAGGGGCACCTGGCGAACCTCGACCTCAGCCCGCAGGGGAACGCGGTGGCGGTGGTAACGCCGGCTAACAGCATTGGGCCTTACTCGGGCAAGTATCCGTCCAGCCTGATCAACCCGGACAAGAACAATTACTCGCCGCGGCTGGGCTTTGCGTGGCGGCCTTCGCAGAAGCACGCGCGCGTGATCCGCGGCGGCTACAGCATTTTCTTCAGCGGCTCGTCCTACGGCGGGTTCGCATCCAGTATGGCGGCGCAGCCGCCGTTTGCGACCACCGCTTCGCTCACCACCAGCACCGCGAATCCTCTCACGTTGCAGAACGGCTTCCCGGCGGAGCCGTCGCAGACCGTCACCAACACCTACGCGATCGACAAGAATTACAAGCTGGCCTATGCGCAGACGTGGAGCTTTGCGCTCCAGCAAACCTTCGCGCGCGGACTGGTGGTGGAGCTGGAATACATCGGCACCAAGGGCACGGGCCTGCCCGTTACCTTGGAGCCCGACCGCGCGGCGCCGGGATCTTCGCCGCTCACTGCGCAGCAGCAACTGCAAGTCGCCAACGCCACCGGGTTTACTTACCTGACCTCGCAGGGGGATTCCATTTTTCACGCCGCACAGACGCGGATCACGCGCCGATTCGGGCGGGGAGTGTCGGCCAACGCGCTGTACACGTTCTCCAAATCCATCGATGACGCTTCGAGTTTTTCCGGTGGTGGCGGCACGGTGGTCCAGTTCCCCCAGGATTTGCGCCTGGAGCGCGGCCTGTCGAGCTTCGACCAGCGGCATAACCTGTCAACGGGCTACATGGTTTCCTCGCCGGTGGGCATACATGGCTGGTGGCGTAACGGCGGCTGGAAGACCAAGGCTTTTGCAGGGTGGACGCTGAGCGGCAACTTCACCGCCACTTCCGGCACGCCGATGACGGCGAAAGTGTCGGGAAACCTGTCGAACACGCAAGGAACCGCCGCGTTCGGCGCCGGGCGCGCGCAAGCCACAGGAGAAAACATTAACGCCGGCAACTTCCCCTACTTCAACCTCAACGCCTTTACCACGCCGCCGGCGGGCCAGTACGGCAACGCGGGACGGGACACCATCCCCGGTCTGTTCCAGATCGGTTTGAACGGTTCGCTCAACCGTGCGTTTCGCTTCGGAGACAGCCGGCGCCAGCTCCAGTTGCGCCTGGCTGCCAACAACGCGCTGAATCACGTGGTGGTGACGGGCATCGGCACCACGATTAACGCGTCCAACTACGGGTTGCCGACGGCGGCGTCGGGGACACGGAACGTCACGCTGACGCTGAGGTTCAATTTTTAGGTATGCGAGTTTACGGTCTCACGGCGCTCATGGTGCTCTCGGCGGCGGGACAGCAGCCACCGGCCCAGCCCGCGCAGCCGCCGCGCGGAAGAGTCACGTTCACGGCGAACGCCAATTTGGTGATCGTGGACGTGACGGTGAAGGACAAGTCCGGCAAGGCCATCGACAGCCTCACGCAAAACGACTTCACGGTGCTCGAAGACGGCAAGCCGCAGAAGATCTCGGTTTTCGAAGTTCAAAAACTCGGCATGGAACCGGCGCTGCCGGAAAAGCCGCCGACGCTCGACGACGTCAACGCCATACCGGAGCCTCCCAAGACCATCATCACCACGGAGACACCCGGCAAGATCCAGTATCACGACAAGCGCCTGATGGTGATGTTCTTCGATTTCACGTCGATGGGGATTCCCGAGCAGTTGCGCGCGCAGGATGCGGCGCTGAAGTTCATCGATACCGAGATGACCACGGCGGACATGGTGGCCATCATGCTGTACACGACGGTGCTCCAGGTGAAGACCGATTTCACCTCCGACCGCACGCAGTTGAAAGACATCATCAATTCTCTGCCGATCGGCGAGCTGAGCGACCTGGCCGACATGGCGGACACGGGCGACCCCAACGAAGAAGACACCGGCGCGGCGTTCGTGGCCGACGAGACGGAGTTCAACATTTACAACACCGACCGCAAGCTGGCGGCCATCGAGGACGCATCGAAAAAACTGTCGGCTTTGCCGGAGAAGAAGGCTCTCATTTACTTCGCGGGCGGCGTCACCAGGACGGGGGTCGACAACCAGGCGCAACTGGAAGCGTCGATCAACGCGGCCGCGAAAGCCAACGTGGCGATTTATCCCATCGATGCGCGGGGACTGATGGCGGATCCTCCGGGAGGCGCCGCCAGCACAGCGGCCTCGCGCGGCACCGGCATCTACAACGGCTCGGTATACAACTCGCAGCGCGCCAACATCAACAATTCGCAGGAGACGCTGGCTACCCTGGCGTCGGACACCGGCGGGAAGGCTTTTCTGGACAGCAACGAGCTTTCGCTGGGAATCGTACAGGCGCAGCAGGAATACCGCAGCTATTACGTACTGGGCTACTACTCGACGAACCTGGCGGCGGACGGCAAGTACCGCAAGATCACGGTGAAGCTCAACAACAACCAGACGGCCAAGCTGGAGTTCCGCCAGGGATACTACGCCGACAAGGTGTGGGGCAAATTTAACGCCCAGGATAAGGAGCAAAAGCTGCAGGAGGCGATGAACGCGGGCGACCCGGTGACGGACATTCCGCTGGCGGTGGAGGCGGACTATTTCCGCATCACGCCGACGGCGTACTTCGTTCCAGTTTCGGTGAAGGTTCCGGGGTCGGTGATCGACCTGGCGCAAAAGCGCGGCGGCGGCGAGACCGAGTTCGACTTTCTGGGCCAGATCCTGGACGACCGCAAAGTGGCCGTAGGCACCGTGCGGGACTACATCAAGGTCAAGCTCGAAGCGGGCGAGGCCGCCAAACTCAGCCACCGGAACTTCCATTACGACGCCGGCTTTACGCTGTCGCCGGGCAAGTACCGGATGAAGTTCCTGGTGAGGGAAAACCTGAGCGGCAAAATGGGCACGTTCGACATGCGCTTCGTGGTGCCCGACCTGGCGGCCGATTCGGCGGTCCTGAAAACCAGCTCGGTGATCTGGAGCAACCAGCGGGAACCGTTCAAGGCGGCGGTGGGCGCGGCGGAAAAGGAGAGGGCAGCCAAGAGACTGGCAAGGCCGAACCCGCTGGTGGTGGGCGAGGAAAAAGTGGTGCCCAGCATCACCAAAGTATTCCGGCGCGACCAGAACATGACCATCTCGTTCGACGTGTACGATGCGGCGCCGGATCCGGCCAATGTGCGCGCGCGGCGCATCGCGGTGAGCATGAGCCTGTTCAACGAGAAGGGCGCGAAAGCGTTCGAAGCCGGCCCGCTGACGGCCACGGACCTGGCGGCCACGCGGCCGAACGCGGTGCCGGTCGAGTTGCAGGTCCCGCTGAAGGGCCTGGCGCCGGGGCGGTACACGTGCCAGCTCAACGTGATCGACGAAGTGGGCCGGAAGTTCGCGTTTCCGCGGCAGGCGCTGGTGGTGCAGTAGAGGTATTATCCGCTCGAATCAATGGGAACGGCTGTGCAACATTTCCCGTGCGCAGTTATAGCCGGGGGCGCCCATGACGCCGCCGCCAGGGTGCGCGCCGGACCCGCATAAATAAAGGCCGCGGACGGGGGTGCGGTAGCGTGCCCAGCCCGCCACGGGGCGCATTGCGAACATTTGGTCGAGGCTCATTTCGCCGTGGAAGATGTTGCCGCCGGTGATGTCGAAGCGGCGCTCCAGATCGAGCGGCGTCAGAACCTGGCGATGCTCGATGATGCTGCGGATGTTGGGAGCGTACTCCTCAATGAGGGAGATCACGCGGTCGCCGAATGGTTCGCGCAGGCTGTCCCATGTGCCCTCGCGCAAGGTGTAGGGGGCGTATTGCAGGAAGATGCCCATGATGTGTTTTCGCGAGGGCGCGAGCGAAGGGTCGTACATGGTGGGGATGGTCAGTTCGAGCATTGGGCGTTCGGAGGGGCGGCCGTACTTGGCGTCGTCCCAGGCGCGCTCGACGTAATCGATGCTGGGGCAAATGTGCATGGTGGCGCGGTGGTGCGATCCAGGGGCTCCGGGATACGCGCGGAACTCGGGCAGCCCATTGAGCGCCAGGTTGATCTTCGCGCTTGTGCCTTCGATGCGGTAATGGCGAATGGCGGCCAGGAAATCGGGGTCGAGATCACGCTGGTCCAAAAGGTGGAGAAAGGTGAGTTTGGGGTCGAGGTTGGAAGCGATTGCGCGGGCTTCAATTTCTTCGCCGGTTTCCAGCACCACGGCGTAAGCGCGGCCGTTGCGCACCAGCACCTTGGCCACGGGCGCATTGGTGCGGATGGTGGCGCCCGCAGCGCGCGCGGAGGCCGCCATGGCTTCCGCCACCGCGCCCATGCCGCCACGCACGAAGCCCCACAGTCCGCGATGTCCGGCTACGCCGCCCATACAGTGGTGAAGCAGGATGTAGGCCGTACCCGGCGAGCGCGGGCCTCCGTTGGCGCCGATCACGCCGTCCGTGGCGAGCGTGACTTTCACTTCTCGGGATTCAAACCACTCGTCCAGAAAGTCGGCGGCGCTCTGTGTGAAAATCTTCACCAGCGCCACGGCGTCTTTTGACCTCAGACCGCGTAAGCGCACGGCGAGTTTCAGGTAGTCGAGGAAATCGCCGGGCCCAAAGGGCACCCTGCTCGGCGGAAAGGGCGGCGGAGTAGTCAGCAGCAGGCCCTCCACCACTTGCGAGATGCGCTCGAGTTGGTCTTCGTAGGCGGGATAGACCTCGGCGTCGCGGCGGGAGAACCTGGCAATCTCGGCCAGCGTTTTGGCGCGGTCCTGCCACATGAAGAAGTGGCGGCCGTCAGGGAAGACGGAGAAAAAGGCGGGGTCTTTGGCGTCCACCTGGTAGCCGAAGCGCTGCAATTCCAGTTCGCGGACGATGCGCTCTTGCAGGAGGCTGGTGAGGTACGCGGCGGTGGAGACGCGGTAGCCGGGCCAGATTTCTTCGGTGACCGAACAGCCGCCTACAAGCTCGCGGCGCTCGAGGACGAGCACCTTGCGGCCGGCACGCGCTAAATATGCGGCGGCAACCAGGCCGTTATGGCCGCCGCCGATGATGATGACGTCGTAGGTGGGCATCCGCTCAACGTTTGCGGAACGCCACCACCGCCAACGGCGGCAGCGTCACCGCGATGCTGTAGGGGCGGTTGTGCTTGGGCACCGGGCGCGACGAGACGCAGCCGCCGTTGCCCATGTTCGATCCGCCAAACAGCTCGGAATCGGTGTTCAGAATCTCTTCGTAGAAGCCCTCTTCCGGCACGCCGAACTCGTAGCCCTGGCGCGGGACGGGAGTGAAGTTGCAGCAGAAGAGAAGGAAATCGCTGGGGTCTTCGGCGCGGCGGAGGAAAGCGATGATGGAGGCCTCCCAGTCGTGGAAGTCTACCCATTCGAAACCGGTGTAGTGGAAGTCTACCTGGTAAAGCGCGGGGCTCGAGCGGTAGAGGCGGTTCAATTCGCGCACCAGGGCCTG
>Ga0187888_1003861_pt1 | contig 11416 bp, 6 predicted proteins | sample June2016WEW_7_40_FD_132987 | JGI IMG/M metagenome (GOLD analysis project Ga0187888, IMG submission 132987) | Peatland microbial communities from SPRUCE experiment site at the Marcell Experimental Forest, Minnesota, USA - June2016WEW_7_40 | ecosystem: Environmental > Terrestrial > Soil > Wetlands... | reverse complement strand
CACAGCCCCTGACAGCAATTGGGGCTCCAAAAAATCGTCGCCCCGGACGGAATACGAACAGTGCGGAAGGTTTCTGTTGCGAGTTCTGCAAGTGGGTCACACAACTTCCATTAAAATCGTCTCAATCCTCCCAACCACCTGCAAGGTTTTCCACAGAATTCCCGCTTGACGCCGTGCTACCAATATGGCCGGAAGGATTACCGATGCATCCCGAACCGAAACAACCAGAAACCAAGCCGCGCGACCCGCGCGCGCTCAACGCCTACCGCCACGGCCTCACCGGCCAAGTCCACATCCTCACCCCCGAAGACCGGGTCGCCTACGACAAACACTGCCGCGACACACAGGAGTACTTCAACCCTTCCGGCGAATTCGAAGCCGGTCTGGTCCAGTCCATCGCCGACGGACGCTGGCAACTGCAGCGCGCCGTCGCCATCGAAGATGCCATCTTCGCTCTCGACGCCGTCGCCGTCCAAGCCGATTCCGAATACTATGAAGCCATCGTCGCCCTCACCCAGGGCAAAACCTGGCTCGCCCACGACAAAAGCCTTGAACGGATCGCCCTCTACGCCTCCCGCATCCAGCGTCGCGTGGAAAAGGACATCGCCATGCTCCGCCAGCTCCAGGCCGACCGCAAGGCCGCTTTCGAGCAAGCCGTCGAAGAAGCCGAAGCGCTCACCCAACTCGCAGAAAAAGCGGGAGAAACCTACAACCCCGCCACCGATTTCCCGCGGGAGCTGCTGCCCCCGAAATTTGATTTTTCAAATCCGGAAATCGTCCGCTTGATCGCCCACAGTCGCCGCCTCAAAGCGGCCCAGCAGTCGACGCCCAACCCCGAAAAACGCCTCAAAACCGCCGCCTGACCTATGCCTACCACCCGCTAAATCGCGATCCGCGCCTCGAAGCCACACCTCGATTGTTCACGGGAACGTGAAGTCTGCCCGAAGGCCGGCGCTCTACACCCGCAGGAAGATCTTGCGGCGGTACATCCAAAACAGGAACAGCCAGTAGATCAGCAGCACGGCCATGCCGCGCAGCAGCGGCTCCAGGCCCGCGCCGAAGAACTGGAAGAAATGCGCGCCCAAATGAATCCGGAACGAATCGATGAGGAAGCGCTCCCACAAATGAGCGATCAGGTAGGCGGCGATGGAGTTCATGCCGATAACGACCAGCGGGAAGGCCCACTTGCGGTAGCCGCGAACATCGATGATCCAGCAGAACGCGGCCAGGAAGAGGAAGCAGATGCCGCCGCTGAACAGAGTCCAGCTTGGGGTCCAGATGCGCTTTACCACCGGACAAATGCCGGTGAAGTGGAACAGCAAGCCGGCGGCAATGCCGATGGCGCCGGCGGAGACGAGGCGCCGCATGGGGATCCGCGGCGCGGCGGCGCGGAGCCACTGGCCGGCGAAAAGGCCGAGAATCATCGTCCCGAGCGTGGGAATGAAGCTGAGCGTCAGGTAGCCGCCGCCATTGAATACGAATGGGCGGGTGCGCGGGAAGAGATTGAGGAACCGCTGGTCGAAGGCGTTGCCGAAGTTCGCGTTCTTGTTCCAGTGCGCCGCAAAACCCGTATAGAAATGCTGCCACGTGGCCGGAACGCCGACGGACTGGTAGTCGAAACCGGGGCCGGGCGCCGGATAGAGTGCCCACGCGAGCCAGTAGCCTACCAGGATGGCGGCCAACGCTACGACCTGCCATTTGGGCGGTCGAAACCCGAGCAGGAAGAGAAAGGGGTAACCGAGCCCGATCTGCGTCAGCGTATCTTCGAAGGTGAAGTAAGTTTGCGTGCTATAGAGGGAGCGGAGGAAGATGCCCAGCGCGACCAGCAGCAGCGACCGCCACAGAGCGTGCACGAACATGCGGCCGAAGACGCCGCCTTTGGCCAGCCGGCTCGAGATCGAGTACGGCAGCGCGACACCCACCAGAAAAGAGAAGCCCGGCTGAATCGTGTCGTGCAGCGAGCAGCCGGCCCAATCGGTGTGCGTCTGGTGATAGGCCAGGAAACTCCAGAAACCGCTGCTGGGGAATGCCTGCGCCACGCGGGAAAGCTGGAGAACTTCGGCCATCATGAGCAGCATGACCAAGCCGCGATACGCGTCCACCGCGATATTGCGGGGCGAGGTTTGCAGGATGGGCGGTGACGCGGGCGCCGCCATGACGGGCGCGGATTGCAGAACAGCCTCCACGATGGGCCTCCTGGGATTGCAGTATAGTCCCAGGAGTGCGCCAACGGGAACCGTCAGTGAAGCCGATACGGATGGTCGGGCGCCGCGATAGGGTCGGCCACTTTGGGCGGCTCGATCGCCGCAGCCCCGTCCAATCCTTTGCCGGAGACGTTGTGAATCCCGATCAGCGGCCCGGAAAAACCGGTAACTTTGACGTTGCGAATGTCGGCCTTCTTGATATTGGCCAATGAAATCCCCTTGGCGCACGTGCCGGTCACGTTCATGAGCGAGAAGCCGTCGAGGGGCTTATTGGGATGGATGCGGACGGCGTCCACCAGGACCGGGCAATCCGTGACCCTGACATTCGAGAATTTGAAATTTCTGACGGTGGGAATACCTGCGTCGCCTGGCACGGGCGCCTCGTCCCGAATGCCGCTCCCGAGCACATTCACGCTGAGAAACCCACCGGCCGTGCCCGCCACGTCGAGGTCGTTGGCGGTGATGTCTTCGATGAAAGCGCCGCGCCCCGGACGGCTCTTGATGTAGATGGCGAAGGTGCGGGCGTGGGTGAACTTGCAGTGCTCGATGCGCACGTTTCGGATGCCGCCGGAGGTTTCGCTGCCGATGCCGATGCAAGCGAAGATGGAATCCGCCATGGCGCAGTTGGTAATGACAATGTCTTCGCTGGTTTGGAGGAGCGTAAAGCCCTCGCTCCCGCGGCCGGATTTTATCGAGATGCAATCGTCGCCGGTCGCGATGTCGCAGCCGTCGATCATCACGTGGCGGCAGGAATCGATGTCGATGCCGTCGCCGTTTCCGCCGGTGCTGCGGATGGTCAGGTTCTTGATGACGATGTTCTCGCAATTGGTGGGGTGAATCGACCACATCAGCCGGTGCGTGGTGGAAAAATCTTCCAGCCGGATATCGCGGCAGCCAATGGGCTCGATCAGGGCGGGATGGCGGAGCGGGTTTTCGCGATTGGGACGGCCGCCGAGCGCGGGGTTGCCCACGATCTTGCCGGGCCCGGCCACGCCGATGTGACTGCTATCGATGGCGTAAATCAGGCCGGCCCGTCCCTCGATCCATTTTCCTTCCCAGCGCACTTCGGTGACGGGATAGTCGTCGAAATCGGGCGTGCCCAGAATGGCGGCGTCCTTTTCCAGGCGAAGAAGCGTGTTCGACCTCAGAGCGATGGCGCCAGTGAAATAGTTACCGGCGGGCACCAGTACTTCGCCGCCGCCGAAAACCGAGCACCGATCGATGGCCTGCTGGATGGCGCGGGTGTCTTTGGTCTTGCCGTCGCCGGTGGCGCCGAAATCGCGGACGCTAAGGGTAATTCCGCTTTTCGGTGGGCTCGACTCACTGCTACGGCGCCGGTCCGGAGCGGCTGCGCGAGCCAGGCCGAGCGCGGCCAGCGAAGCGGACGCCTGCAAGAAGCGGCGCCGCATCAACTCCCGATTTCTGATCATGTTCGGTCCTCCGATCCCGCATCAATAAAACGGATCCGGCGGACCGCCGCTCGACCCGCTCTTTTGCTTGCCGTTCCACTTTACCGATCCGTTATCGAGAACCAGCGGCTCGCCGATGGCGGCGTCGATCTGGGCATTCTCGAACACCACTCCGGTGGCGTCCTCCACCAGGAAACCGCGCGTGCTCTGGATTTTGACGTTGGTGAAGGTGATGTCGTGGGCCATCTGTTCGGGCAGCCCGAGAATCCGGCCGGCCAACGGCGAACGCGTGACGGTCAGGTTCGTGACGTGGATATCGTGAAAATTGGGGATGTTTTGTGTCTGCCCCGGAGCGGCCTGGCGGGGACCGACGTCGGTGGCCAAGCCGGCGTTGCCGTTGTAGAGCATGTTGATGTCGAAGGGACGCCTGACATTTTTCATCACGATATCCGAATAGCGGATATCGTGAACTTCGCCGCCGTTGCCGCGGTAGGACTTGATGCGTAATCCATTGTCTGTCCCATCGAACGTGCAGCGGCGAACGATCACGTGGGCGAAGCCTCTCCGCGTGCCGCTGCCGATGGAAATGCCGTGGCCGTGGAGGCAGGTGAGGTCCTCGATGAGGACGTCGTGCGCACCGTCTTTCAAGGCCACATTGTCATCGCCGGTATCCAGTTCGCATTTGCGAATCACGATGCGCTGCCCGCCCGGGTCGATGGCATCGGTATTGGGAGCGTCGCTGGGCGCGACGATGCGGATGTTTTCGATGGTGATGTCCTGCCCCTGCGGGACCAAGTGAAACATGGGCGAATTGGTGAGCGTGATGCCATCCACGTGCAACCGCTGGACACCGTTGAGAACGATTAGCATGGGCCGGGGAACGATGGTGCGGCCGGGTGGGTAGCGGCGCGCGGCTTTGTCGGACCACATCCAGAAGATAGCGCCCGATCCATCGATGGTGCCGGAACCGGTAATGGCCAGGTCGGTGGTGCCGGGCGGGCAGGAAATCAAGGGAGCGACCCGGCCTCGTCCGGTCCCTGCCCGGCCGCCGGTTTGCGGGCCCGCCGGTTCCACGCGGGGCAGGTTCGGGTCGGGAATGCCGTACTCCTCGAAAGTATCCGGCGCCTTGACGATGGCGCCTGCCTCCAGGTGCAAGTCCATGTGGCTGGCCAGCACGAAAGGCTTGGTCTTAAACGTTCCGGCGGGCACGATGAGATGGCCGCCGCCGGCTTTGGACACGGCAGCCACGGCGCTCTGGAAAGCTTCCGTGTTCAGCGTCTTGCCGTCGCCCTTGGCGCCGTAATCCAGCAGGTTGAACCGGGCATCCGGAATTACCGGAAGAGCGGCCGTGATTTCGTCCGGCGCCGCGGCGGCGGCCGACATCAGCGCCAGCGCGGCGACCAACGGGGACAGTTTGTAAGTCATGGTTCCCTCGACGCGCAGATCATAACAACATTAGAGGCGGTGTGGCGAAATCAACCGAGCCGCGACCGTCAGGGAGCGGTTGCCGGCGCCGGTCGATTACGCTCCTTTTTGGCCCGAGCCGTCAGGCGATAAGATAAACGTTCCCATGGAGAAACGGCTTAGCGCCGGCGCCGCGATTGGAATCTGGGCGCTGCTGTTTGCGGCGATTCTTTCGGCCTACTGGCCCGCCATTCACGGCGGCATGATCTGGGACGACGATCGCCACGTGACCGGCGCCGAACTCGAATCGTTCCACGGGCTGTGGCGCATCTGGTTCGATCTCGGCGCCACCCAGCAGTATTACCCTCTCTTACACAGCGCCTTCTGGATCGAGCACCGCATATGGGGAGATGCCGTGCTCTGGTATCACTTGGCGAACCTGGCGCTGCACGCGACCGCGGCGTTCCTGGTCATCCTCATCCTCCGGCGCCTTTCGCTGGCGGGCGCCTGGCTGGCCGGCTTCCTTTTTGCGCTGCACCCGGTATGCGTGGAAGCGGTAGCGTGGATCTCCGAGCAAAAGAGCACCCTTTCCGGGGCTCTATGCCTCGCCGCGGCCCTGGTTTATCTCGATTTCGACCGCACGCGCCGCCGGCTTCCCTACCTGCTGGCTACGGGGCTGTTCGTGCTCGCGATGCTCTCGAAGACCGTCACCGGCACGCTTCCCGCGGCCCTCCTGGTGGTGTTTTGGTGGAAGCGCGGCCGAATCGGCTGGCGGCGCGACGTGATGCCGCTCCTGCCCTGGCTCGCGGTGGGCGGGGCGGCGGGGGTAGTCACGGCCTCGGTGGAGCGAACCTTGATTGGCGCTCAGGGCCCGGATTTCGCCCTATCGGCGGCCGAGCGCTTCCTGCTGGCGGGCCGTGCGCTATGGTTCTACGCGGGCAAGCTGCTGTGGCCGGCCAACCTGATGTTCAGCTACCCGCGTTGGAGCTTGGACACGCGGCAATGGCAGCAGTATTTGTTCCCGCTGGGAGCGGTGGCGGTGGCCGTCGCGCTCTGCTTCGTCGCGCGCCGTCACCGCGGGCCGCTGGCCGGGTTTCTGATTTTCGCCGGCACGCTTTTTCCGGCGCTCGGTTTCTTGAACGTCTATCCCTTCATCTTTTCTTTCGTTGCCGATCATTTCCAGTACCTGGCAAGTTTGGGAATCCTGGCTCCCGCCGCGTTCGCTCTGGCCGTGGCGGGCCGGCGCATTTGGCCCGGCGAATCGTCTGTACCGCGAGTCTGTGCCGCCATGGCGTTGCTGGCCATTCTTGGCGCGCTGACTTGGCGGCAGAGCGGCATGTACCGGGATGCCGAAACGTTCTACCGGACCATATTGGCGCGCAACCCCGCGAGTTGGATGGCGCACACCAATCTGTGTTCGCTGCTGTTATCCAGATCCGGCGGCGTGGCGGAAGCGATCGGCCAATGTGAAGCCGCCCTGCGCATCCGGCCGCATTACGCCGAAGCGCACAACGACCTGGGGAGCGCTTGGGCGCGCCTGCCGGACCGGATGCCCGATGCGATCGCCGAATTTCGAGCCGCGTTGGAAAGCAGGCCGGATTTTGCCGAGGCGCACTTCAATTTGGCCAACGCTCTGGCACAAGCTCCGGGGCGGCAGGCGGAGGCGATGGCGCAATATGAAGCCGCCCTGCGGATCCGGCCGGCATATCTGGAGGCGCGTATGAACCTGGGCACGGTTCTGCTGCGCACGCCCGGCCGATTGCCGGACGCGATTGCCGAATACCAGGCGGCGCTGCGGCTCAACCCGCATCTCGCCGAAGTACACAACAACCTGGCCAGCGCTCTGGCCCAGATCCCCGGACGGCAAGCGGAAGCGATCGCCGAATTCCGGGCCGCGCTCGAAGCAAATCCCGATTACGCCAAGGCGCATAACAACCTGGGTAACTTGCTGGCTCAAATCCCGGGCCGCCTGCCGGAAGCGATTGGCGAATATGAGGCGGCGCTGCGCGCGGATCCCGCTTACGCCGAGGCGCACTACAACCTGGCACTGGCTCTGGCCAAAGACGGCCGCGCGCGGGAAGCCATTGCCCAGTTCGAGGCGGTGCTGCGGACGGAACCCGATTCGGCCCGAACGCACTATAACCTCGGTGTCCTGTTGCTGAGAACCGGCGGCAGCAAGGCGGAAGCGCTGGCCCACTTCGAGGCGGCATTGCGGCTCGGTCCCGATCCGGATCTGCGGCGCCTGGTGGACCGCCTGCGCGCGGCCCAGCCATAAGACCCCGCAAGCAAGGTTAGTGCGTTGTTGCCGCGAAAAAATCAAATTCTTGCCACGGATGAACACAGATAAACACAGATAAAGAACCAGTTGCTTTATCCGTGTTCATCTGTGTTCATCCGTGGCTATTTCGCTTCGCGAGCTTTTTCTAGGATTTCTAAACGATGCGTTTAGAAAAATACGTTTGACTCCGAATGCGAGAACTGATACTTTCGTCCCGAAAGCTTTGGGGAGGTGTCTATGTCGCGCCTTTTTGGGTGTTTCATCGTTGGTGTGTGCCTGCTATCGGCACAGGAATTCCGTTCGACCTTGACGGGCATCGTCACGGATTCCAGCGGAGCGGTGGTTTCCGGAGCGCAAGTCGCCGCGATCGAGGAAAGCACCAACACTCGCTACAACACCGTCAGCACCACGGATGGTCTCTATACGTTTCCGCTGCTGTTGCCGGGCACGTACCGGCTTACGGCCGAGCTCAAAGGCTTCAAGAAATACTTGCAGAACGGCATCGTGGTCGGCACCAACACGCGCGTGGGGCAGAATATCGCGCTTTCGGTCGGCGAAATGAGCGACTCGGTCACGATCACTGCCGATGCCGCGCCGCTCGAAACCGTAAAGGCGTCGGCCGGCCAGGTCATCACGACGCACGAATTGGAGAATCTGCCTCTGGACGGCCATACGGCCATGGACGTGGAGTTTTGCGGTTTCGGCGTGGTGTCGCAGGGCAACCGCGACGCCAACGGACCGTCTTCCCAGGGCGGACTCGCCACATTGTCGATGGGTGGCGCTGCGTCTGGAGCCAATGCAGTGATGCTCGACGGCGTCCCCAACATGGGTACCCAAGGCACCACGGCCATCCGCGCCGCGTTTCTGCCGCCCCCGGATGGCGTGGCGGAAGTGAAGACGGAAGCATTCGCCATGGATGCGGCCGTGGGCGGCGCCGGCGGCGGCACCATCGAAATGGTGACCAAAGGCGGCACCAACGCGCTGCACGGAGCCCTTTCCGAGTACAACAATAACTCGGCTCTTCAGGCCACACCGTTTTTCGTCAACGCCGTGGGCGGCACTAAAGCCGTCAACATTACCAACCAATGGGCCGTGACCGTTGGCGGGCCGATCTGGATCCCCAAGGTGTTCAACGGAAAAAACAAAATCTTTTTCTTTTTCGCTTACGAAGGCGAGACCAACAACACCCCCACTCAGGCCTATACCAGCGTACCCACCGCGGCCGAGCGCCAGGGCGATTTTTCGCACCTTCTTTCACTGAATAACAGCACAAAGAATTACACGCTCTACGACCCCAACACCGGTGTCCTCAACGGCAGCGTGGTCAACCGCACGGCGTTTCCGGGGAACATCATTCCGCAGAGCCGCTTGAATCCCATTGGCGAAAATTTTCTGAACAACTACATTCCGCTGCCCAATTTCCCGGGCACGTATGACGACACTAATGACGAAACCTCCCTCGAACCGGTGAAGAATCCGTACCACTTCTTCTCCGGCCGTACCGACATCAACCTGAGCAGCAAAAACAAGTTGACTATAGTGGGCCGGCAAAGTCTCTATGTGCAGTACGACAACGACCCATTCCACAACATTGCCTTCCTGAATTCCGGCTTGGGCCGCGATATCTGGGGCGCCATGGTGGACGACATCCATACGTTTTCGCCCACCATGGTGGGCGATTTGCGAGTGGGCTTCACCCGGTACGACGCTTACTATTTTCAAGCCAGCACCGGGCCCTGGCCGGACCTGCAGACTCCGGCGGGCGGATTCGACCCCACCACTCTCGGATTCCCGTCCTACGTAGCCAGTAACGCCAGCCGGTTGCAGATGCCCACTTTCACGGCGTCCGACGGCTACTACTTCAATGGCAACGACAGCGGACACTATACCAACCAGCCGTACAACGTCTATCAGCTCTTTAATAGCTATACGAAGGTCCATGGCGACCATACCATTAAGTTCGGCGTGGAGATCCGGCTGCAGGATTTCACCAACATCAACTGGGCCAACTCCACCGGAGTTTTCACGTTCGACACCGGCACATGGGTGAAAGCCAACAGCAGCAGCGCCTCCGCCCCGACCATGGGCGGCTCCATGGCCGAATTCCTGTTAGGCCTTCCCACCAGCGGCGCCTATCCGATCAATGCCGAATCGAAAGCCGACGCTTACTATGACGCCTTGTTTTTCCAGGACGACTGGCGGATCCGGCCGAGCCTGACGTTGAACCTCGGTTTGCGTTGGGAAAAGGCCACGCCTACCACGGAGGGCCACAACCGCCAGACGATCGGGTTCGATGCAACCGCCGTCAACCAGGTCACGCAGGCGGCGGAGACGGCCTACGCCAAGAATCCGATTCCGCAGGTTCCGGTCAGCCAGTTTTTGCCAACCGGCGGGTTGGAGTTCGCCAGCGGGAGCAATCGCGATCCCTATACGACTTCCAACAAGGCTTTTGCGCCCCGAGTCGGCTTCGCCTGGTCGCCTCACGCGCTGCACGAGCGGACCGTGATCCGCGCTGGGATTGGCATCTTCAACTACAACTATGGCACGGTTACGCCCAACCAGCAGGGATTCAGCGCATCGACGTCGTACGTTACCACCAGCAACAGTTACTTGACGCCGGCCACCACGTTGAGCAATCCCTTCCCCAGCGGAATCTCGCAACCGATCGGCAGTTCTCTGGGTATTAACACGTATCTCGGTCAGAGCGTTACGGTTTTCAATCCGCACTTTGCCGACGAATACAGCCTGCGGTGGGATTTCGATATTCAGCACCAGCTTTCGCAGAATACGTCCATTGAAGTGGCGTACATCGGCAACCACGCGAACCATCTCACCACCAATTACAATTTCGACTCCCTCCCAGCGCAATATCTGAGCCGGCTGCCCAGTCGCGATGCCGCCACCATCAGCGCGCTGAGCGCGATCGTGACCAATCCCTTCGCTGGTTTGCTTCCGGGCCAGAGCCTGAACGGCTCCACGACTTCGGTTTCGAGCCTGTTGAGCCCGTTTCCGGAGTTCACCGGCGTTACGGTAAACAGCTTGAACAACGGAGATTCGTACTTCAACCAGCTCGCCGCCAGGTTCAATAAGCGATTGAACAATGGCCTGCAGTTCTTCGTGAACTATTCCCACTCCCGGCTGATGGACCACACCAACTATCTCAACGCCGGTTCACCGGCTCTCGAAAAGCGCGTCGCCGCCGACGACCGTCCAGACTACTTCGTCGTCAGCGGGCTTTACGACTTGCCCGTAGGCAAAGGGAAGAAATTCATGAGCGATGCCAACCGCGTGCTCATGTTTGTGTTGGGGAATTGGCAGACCGGCGCCGAGTACACCTATTATCAAGGGGCGCCGCTGGTATGGGGCAACGACATCTATTACGGCGGCCCGCTCAATTACCGTGCCAACGACGCCAATGGCGCTTCCTTCACTACGTCCGTGTTCAATTTGGTATCGAGCCAGCAGCTTAGCAATAACTTCCGGACTTTCCCGTCGCAGTTCAACACTCTGCGCATCGACAGCATGAACAATTTCAACGTGAATTTGACCAAGAGCTTCGTCATTCACGAGAACATCCGGGTACAGTTCCGGGCGGAATCGTTCAACCTTACCAACCGTCCCGTGTTCGCCACGCCGAACATGACCGTGACCAGCTCGAGTTTCGGCTATATCACGTCCACTACGAATTCGCCGCGAGCCATTCAATTGGCTCTACGTCTGACGTTCTGACCCCTAGGAGCAACCGTGGCGCGGGCGTCCACGCCTGCAGGGCCGAGATTCTTCTCGGCCTTCAAAAAGTCGGCTCGAAAGCCGACTCTGTAAGCCTGGAGGCTCGCGCCACGGGGTTTCGGGCTTAAGTTACCAATTGCCCGGAGATCCTGATCTCGTGGAATTTGGGTTGAGCCGGGCTTCGGTGGTCCAGGAGTGGGACAGGCCATCGTTTTTCGTGGCCTGTCAGGCTCCTCAAGGCCAATGCCGGTCGACAGACGACAAAAAAAGATCGTCTGTCCCACACCTGTCCCGTTAAATTTTTCTCAGCTTCGAGAACCAGCTAGTTTTCATATACTTGCAAGGAAAGCAGCTCAAAACGATTTCATTCGTGATTACCTGAGAGGGTGAAT
>Ga0187888_1003844_pt1 | contig 11463 bp, 13 predicted proteins | sample June2016WEW_7_40_FD_132987 | JGI IMG/M metagenome (GOLD analysis project Ga0187888, IMG submission 132987) | Peatland microbial communities from SPRUCE experiment site at the Marcell Experimental Forest, Minnesota, USA - June2016WEW_7_40 | ecosystem: Environmental > Terrestrial > Soil > Wetlands... | reverse complement strand
GGGGGCATGCACTGGAAGAAGATCCGGGGCAGGCAGTATCTGTACCGCTATCGAGACCGCTACGGTCACGGCGGCAGTCTGGGGCGGCGCTCGCCGCAGACGGAGCAGCTCTTCGCCGATTTCACTCGGGAGCGGCAGGAGTCGAGGGCCCGCTCCCGGGAGCGCTGGCGCCACCTGGCGGAGCAGGCGCGCTTTTGCCGGGCGGCCCTGCTGCCGCGGCTACCCGGGGCCGCCGCCAAGATCCTGCGGCGTCTGGAGGAGCACGAGTCAGGGGACCAGCTCCAGGTCATCGGCATCGCCGCCCTCTACGCCTATGCATTCGCCGCCGGGGTGTTTCTGGCCGGTTCCGCTCTCCAGGGCCTCTGGGGAGAGGCTCGCCACCGCCTCACCCTGGCCGGGGAGATGTCCGCGGACGACCTGCTGCGGCTGCTGCACCGGGCGGATCGCTCCTTTGCTCAGTTGCCGGGGGCCGACTGCCGGGCGGCTAACCGGGACGGCTTCCAGGTGCGCTTGCTTAAGGGCGGGCTAAAGCAGTCCGGCAAGTTCCGAGTGGTCACCGTGCCCGGGGCCAGGGAACCGCTGCCCCCGGAAGCCGGCCAACTCCAATACCTGGCGGCTGCCCCCCAATTATCCCAGGTGGTCATCGGGCAGGACGGCAGGACGGCCACCATGGTGGTTCCAGACCCCCGGGCCTTTGCCCTCCACCGCCTCTGGTGGAGCCGGCGGGAGGACCGGGATGGAGGTAAACGGGCCATGGACCTGGACCAGGCCCTGGTGGTGGCCAGCCTGGTGCTGCGCCATCTCCCCCAATACGATCTTTCCTCCCCCGAGCTGGACATGTTTCCCCAGGACCTGGTGCGGGCCGCCAGGACCTGGTGAAACCAGGGTGGAGCTCTCCGGGGAGTGAGGGTTAATTTGAGTTGCCCGGGGGAATTTGGGGAAAAATCATTTCTGTCCAGCTAGGCCAGAGCTAAGGTTAACTGCTTATAATTGCTAATTGTATCGGTTGTTGTGGGAGGCGGCTCAAAAAGTTCCTTGAAGGTGCAAGTTCTGAATAGGTTGAGTTGTAATAATCGCATTAAATTTTGCAAGGTAATGCCAAGGTTGCACAAGAACTTGAGATAACCAGGCAGCAGATAGACCATGAGGGGCCGCAAAGATTTGGCTCAGCACGGCGTTTTCCGAGTTGCCGATGAAGGCCTTGATCCTGAGGTTTTGTTTGATCCAACGGAAGAAAATCTCGATTTGCCAGCGCTCTTTATAGATACCGGCGATGGTCCTGGCCGAGAGTTTGAAGTGATTGGTTAAAAAGACCTGGCGCTTGCCAGTGTCGGGGTCCCGGTAAGCGATGCGCCGCAAGGGAAAGGCGCATTCACTGGCCTTTACGCCGGTGAGCCGGATAGTCTGGTCTGAGGAGCAACCCCTGAGTTTTATTGACGGGACGGCGCTCCACCACCTCATAGGCGGCATTGCGCTTCTCCTAGGGGGGCGATGATTTTAAAACGGTCATCTATCTCTCGCATCAGGAGAAAACCAACGTCCGAAGTGATCGTGGCGCCCATGAAATCTATCATGATGGATGGCTCCCTGGAGAACAGACTATTCTGACCCTGGCCTGGCTCTTTCCTTTTTTGATGATCGTCTGCATAATAGAAATTAACCTTAATTTGCCTCTAGCCCCGCTTATTTTGCTGGCACTGGTTATCCTGGTTTTAAGGAGACCATATACCTTACCCGGATATCAGAATGGAGACGGTTAAATTCCCGGGCAGGCGGCCCCAGGGTTGTAAGTGGGGCCCCGGATGAGCGCCTGCTCCTGCACCGCTGGACGTGCCGGGAGAAAATGCCTATTTTTTCCTAAACACCTTGTCCGGCAGGGGGGTTATGGAAGCCTGGTTCGATCACCTCATGCTATCCCGCTACCAGTTCGCCCTGACCACCATGTTCCACATCAACTGGGCCATGCTCTCCCTAGGCCTCAGCCTATTCCTGGTGGTCCTGGAGGCCCTATGGCTGGCGAGCGGGGACGATGACTACTACCGCCACGCCCGTTTCTGGGGGAGGCTCTTTGTCCTTAATTTCGCCCTGGGGGTGGTGAGCGGCCTGCCCCTGGAGTTCCAGTTCGGCAGCAACTGGGGGCGGTTCGCGGTGGCTACCGGCGGCTTTTTCGGCAACATTCTGGGCTTTGAAACGACTTTGGCCTTCATGTTGGAGTCCGGCTTCCTGGGGCTGATGCTCTTTGGCTGGGGCCGCCTCCCCCGGGGGATGCACCTGTTTGCCACCTGCATGGTGGCCGTGGGCGCCAGCCTCTCGGCCTTCTGGATCATGGTGGCCAACTCCTGGATGCAGACCCCGGCGGGGGGCCACTGGCAGGAGGGTCGTTTCATCTGCACCAACTTTCTGGAAGCGCTCTTCAATCCGGACATGTTCTGGGGGGTCTCCCACATGTGGGTCGCCTGTTTGGAGACCACCCTGTTCGCAGTGGGGGGCCTGAGCGCCTGGTATCTCCTGAACCAGCGGCACGCCGCCTTTTTCACCAAGTCCCTCAAGGTGGCTCTCCTGGCCGCGGTCCTCATCACCCCGGCCCAGATCTACCTGGGGGACGGCTCCGGCCGGACCGTGGCCCGGCATCAGCCGGCCAAGCTGGGGGCCATGGAGGCGCACTGGCGGACCAACCCACCGGGAACCGGGGCGCCATGGAAGGCCCTGGCCTGGCCCAATCCCGCCGGGGAGGGAAACTCCTGGACCTTTCTCACCATCCCCCGGGGCCTGAGCCTGCTGGTCACCCATTCCTTCAGCGGCCGGGTGCCGGGCCTGCGGGACTTTGCCCCCGAGGACCGGCCGCCCATCCTCATCCCCTTTTACGCCTTCCGGGTGATGATCGGCATCGGTTTCCTCCTGTTTTTCCTGATGCTCTGGAGCGGCTGGCAGTGGCGTCGGGGGCGGCTGAGGCCGGAGGTCATCGTCGGACAAAAATTGCTCCTGGCTGCCTGGGTGGGGGCCGTGCCCCTGGGCTTCCTGGCGGTGGAGACGGGCTGGCTCACCCGGGAGGTGGGCCGCCAGCCCTGGATCATCTATGGCATGATGCGCACCTCCGAAGCGGCCAGCCGGCTGCCGGCGGCGGCGGTGTGGGCCTCGCTGCTCGGCTATCTGGCGGTCTATACGCTGTTGCTCCTGGGGCTGCTGGTATTTGCGGCCCGCATCATTAAAAGAGGACCGGACTTCGAGGCGCCGATCCCCGGGGCCCTTAAGACCGGGCCGGGGGGTGCGGCATGAGCCTGGCAGACGTCTGGTTCGCCCTGTTGGGCTTCATCTTGTTCCTGGCCCTGGCCCTGGACGGCCTTGACCTGGGGATCGGTTTTTTCACCCTGTTTTGCCGGGACGAGGCCCGGCGCGCCACCATGCTGAACGCCATCGGGCCGGTGTGGCACGCCAACCTCACCTGGCTGGTGGTCGTGGGCGGCCTGCTTTTCGGCGCCTTCCCCCTGGCCTACGGCGTGGTCCTGTCCGCCTTATACCTTCCCCTGGCCGTCATGTTGCTGGGCCTCATCTTTCGGGGGATCTCCTTCGAATTTCGCGAGGAGGCCAGGAGAAAACTCCCCTGGAACCTGGGATTCGGGCTGGGAAGCCTGACGGCCGCCCTGGCCCAGGGCTTTATCCTGGGAAGCCTGGTCAGCGGCTTTCGGGTTCAGGGAGGGCAGTTTGCCGGCGGGGTTTGGGATTGGCTTTCGCCTGGGGCGGCCCTGGTGGCCCTGGGTCTCACAGGCGCCTATCTGCTCCTGGGAGCCTGCTACCTGATTATGAAAACCGCCGGGGAGGTCCAGGAAAAGGCTCACCGCTACGCCCGGGCCGCGGCCTGGCTGCTGCTCCTGGCGGCCGTGGCGATCGGACTCTGGGGGATTTTCGGGCAGCCCTTTCTGGCCCGCCGATGGTTGGTGTGGCCATCCCTGTGGCTCACGGCAACCCCGGCGCTGCTGGCCGCGCTTTCCTTTATCCTGCTGTTCTTAAGCCTGCGGAAACCCGGAGACCGGGCCCCCTTTTGCTGCAGCCTGGCGCTCTTCTTTTTCCTCTCTCTGGCCATGGCCGCCAGCCTCTACCCTTACCTGGTGCCGCCGGCGCTGACGGTGGCCGAGGCCGCGGCGCCCCCTCTGATCCTGACGGTCATGTTGGCGGTGCTGGCCCCCCTCCTGCCGGTGATGCTGATCTACAACGGCTACCAGTACCTGGTGTTCCGGGGCAAGGCCGGCGGCGAGGCTTACGGGGAGTAGTTCTACATCCCCCACCCCCCTAATCTCTTTTTTAAGTTCAAAGTTCAAGGTTCAAGGTTCAAAGTTCAAAGTTCAAAGTTCAAAGTTAAAGTCAAAACCAAATGCAAAGGCTCTTTATAAAGGCGGTTTTCTGTTTTTCTAACCTTGAACCTAGAACCTTGAACCTTAAACTTTGAACTTTTTTATTAATCTTTGACGACCACCGCCAGGATGACCGACTGTCTTTGCTCCAGGCAGTCGACCAGGGAAAATCCGGCGTCTTTCAGGCCGCGGCGCAAATCGCCGCCCTCAAAGCGGTCGGTTTCCGGATGCCGGAAGAGGTGGCGGGTCAGGAAATTCTGGTAAAGGGATGGGTAGTATTCCTCCAGGAAGTAGAAACCGCCGGGTTTCAGGACGCGGGCGATCTCGGCCAGGCCGCCCCGCCAGTCCGGCAGGTGGTGCAGCACCCCGAAGCCGAAGACCCCATCCAGGGCGCCGTCCCGGTAAGGGAGGTGGAGGACGTCGGCCACGCTCAGAAAGATGCGGCGTTGTTGCTCCGGTTGCAAGGAGGCCTGGGCCTGCCGGATCATGCGCCGGTCCAGGTCCAGGGCATGCAGCGCCGCGGGCTGAATTTTCTCCAGGAGGAGAGCGGCCCCGGCGCCCCGGCCACAGCCCACCTCCAGGAGCCTGGCGCCCGGGCCCGGGGACACGGTTTTACCGAGCCAGCGGACCATGAGGCGCTGGATCATGACCCGCACCGGGTTGTTGACCAGCAGCCGCTCGGCCTGGTTGAGCTTCATGCCTTCACTGCCAGGTGGATCACCGCGATGCCATTGGTGAGGCGCCGGAAGCGGATCTCTTTGAAGCCCAGGCCTGCCAGGGTGGCCGACACCTCCTCCGGGCGGGCAAACATGCGGATGGACTCGGGCAGATAGGTGTAAGCCTGCCAGGAGCCCACAAAGATCCGGCCCAGCAAAGGCATGAGGTAAAAGGAATAAAAATCGTAGAGCCGCCGGAACCAGGAAGTGAGGGGTTGGGAAAACTCGAGGCACATGAGCTTGCCGCCGGGCTTCAAGGCCCGGTGCATCTCCTTAAACCCCAGCTCGGGATGGGTCAGGTTGCGGATGCCGAAGCCCACCATGGCCGCGTCGAAACCGGCAGCGGCACAGGAGAGGCGCTGCGCGTCCCCCTGGAGAAAGACGATGCGGGCCGCCATCCGGGAGCGGGCCACCTTGGGCCGGCCCGCCTCCAGCATGGCCCGGTTGATGTCGTAGACCAGCACCCGGCCGCGGACGCCAATCTTTTTGGCGGCCAGGAGGGCCAGGTCGGCGGTGCCGCCGCAGATGTCGATGACCCGGTCCCCCGGCTTCAGCCCCAGGAGCCGCACCGCGGTCCGTTTCCACAGGTGGTGGAGCCCGAAGCTCAGCAGGGTGTTCATAAAGTCGTAGCGGGCCGACACCGTGTCGAAATGCCGGCGCACCAGCTTCTCTTTCTCGGCGGCGGCCACCGGCCGGTAGCCGAAATAGGCCAGTTCCTCGGCGGGCTGGGGGGGTGGGTTGTTCTTTCGCAGGTACATCAACCTTTCAGGGCGGCGGCCAAGGCCCGGGGCTGCCAATGGTGCGAGCCGACCGCTTCCTTCTATCAATTCTCATCCTGTCAGGCCACTTGAGGGCGTGTGGGTGAGGCGGCGGTTAGGGAGAAACCCTGGAAACCGGGGTTTCCGGGGCTAAATCGCCTCTTCCCCCATCTCCCCGGTGCGGATGCGGATGACTTCCGCCAGGGGATAGATGAAGATCTTGCCGTCCCCTACCTTGCCGGTACGGGCCTGGGCGATGATGGCGTTGGCGATGGCCTCTACCTGCTCATCCCGGGCCACCACCTCGATCTTCACCTTGGGCAGGAAATCCACCTGGTATTCCATGCCCCGGTAGACCTCCCGCAGGCCCTTCTGCCTTCCGAACCCCTTCACTCCGGTGACCGTCATGCCGGTAACCGCCAGTTGGTGCAGGGCGTCTTTCACCGGCTCCAGCTTAAAGGGCTGGATGATGGCTTCGATTTTCTTCATGGCTGCTCCCCTCTCCGTCCATGCCACCCCCGACTGCCGCAAGGTGCAAGCATGAAAAATGATAGATTTACGGCTTCTATACCTTACCACGCCTTTTCTCAAAGGCAAGCCGTAGTTTGGTAGTGTATCACTTCGAAATCCTTGTCTGGAAAAATCAAGGAGAGAATTTCCCAAGGTTCTAAATGTTTCATCATGAAACATTATCAAGGAATAAAAAAGCGGCCCGGAGGCCGCTGGGGAAATCGTAATTAACTTGCTACACATGTATCTCGATATAAACTCTCGATCGGGAAGCGGATAATTTGTGCTTGTTTCTTCTGAGGCTTACGAAATGTATCTTTCGCAAGTTTTTCTGATAACTCTGGTAAGTTCATGTTTGACGCATAAAACAATCGTATTAACCGATCGATAGAGTTCGGAGGAGTAATTTCACTGCGTTCCCATCGAGAAACTGTTATGTTTTTAACTCCTATCAAATCAGCAAATTCTTTTGCTTTCAAGCCCATAGTTTTTCTCAAAAACCGGATTTCTTTACCAGAAAGCGGATTTTCCTGTGTTAAAAGAATCTTGGCAATCAACTTGTGAAGGTCTTGAATACAGGGGATAAAGGCGAAATTTTCCCCGCACTCACATTCGAACATTTCAATGCCCAATAGCCAAACATTTGGCAATCCAGATTCTGTGTAATGATATTCGCCAATTTTGGTCGTTTGGTTCTTTTGGCAATTTGGGCAGTTTAGTTCTTTCATGACAGCCTATCCATGAACAGTTATTCCAAGCAGGGAATCTTGATCAAGAAGAATGATGACCACGCACAAGGTCTCCCCCTCCAAATCTTCCCCTATAACTTTAAATTTCATATCGGCATTTTCGCCAGGATCGTGAATAACTTTTCCCCAGTTAAGGACATTAAGGATGTCGTTGATATCTACCTCTTTCTCTTCCATCCGCTTTTTGCAATGCTGAGTAAGAGCTATCCCGCGGTCTCCCCGCTGTGCAATCTTTCTAATGCGTCGTTGGATTTCTTTGATATCTAGTATCATCATCGGTTGCCGATAATCAAGGGAAAAATTATCATCATGATTAATTTTTTCGCTTTTGCGATGCCAATTGCCTTATCCTGCCATGGGTAGAAATTATTTTCAATCAAAAATATCAATCAGATAGGGCTGCAATTTCCTCCAAACCCCACACATGATCGGTCAGTCCTGCTTCCATCGCCGGGGTCACTCTCAGGGTCGGTGAATCCTGGCGAAGTTGTAATACATGAAATACAGGGAGACGGCTTGGGCCAGGTTCTCCACCTTCTTTGAAAAACCATTGGTGAGGCGGGTAAACCGGCGCATGGACATCCTCATGGTGAGGTTCTGCCGCTCCGTGTAGCTGGTAGAGATATGCTGGCGGTCGGGGTTGCCGGTCATGGCCTCTTTGCTACTGGCAATAAACTGTTCCGAATTTTTATCTCGCAGCAGGAGGCCGCTTGCACCTGCGGCGAAGGTGATTATGTTTTTACCAGGGGAAACCGAGTCCCCTCGGGTTCAGGTGGGTGGTGGGCCCTTCGAGGCCGGGTGTCCACCCTGAAGGCTTTTTTTAAGTGACTGCTGGAAACCGCTTCCGGATAAAATAATTGCCAGGTTGCATTACCGGGGGCATCTGGGACATAATACCGGATAACAGCCGGCAAGTTATTCCCAAACCGCCGCTGCCTGAAGGATGAGCTGATAGCCTTCACAGGGCTCAGGGCCAGCAAAAGGGGTTTTGAAATAATTTCGAGTTCGATAACCGTTTCCCGAGGAGGTGGAGTATGTCCAAGGTCGCAATCAACGGCATGGGAAGAATCGGCAGGGCGGCTTTAAAAATTATTCTGGAGCGACCGGAGTTGGAACTGATGGCGGTCAACGACCTGATGCCCATTGATAATCTGGTCTACTTGCTCAATTACGATACCGTTTACGGCCGCTACCAGCATCGGGTGGCCGCAACCGGCGAGGCCCTGAAGGTGGCGGGAAAAACCATTAAATATTTGAGCGAACGGGACCCGGCCCAATTGCCCTGGAAGGCCTTGGGGGTCGACATCGTCTTTGAATGCACCGGACTCTTCGCCGGGTCCGATGGCCTGGGCAAACACCTGGCGGCCGGGGCAAAATACGCGGTCCTGTCGGCGCCCCCCAAGAGCGATAAAATCTGCTGCATCGTCTACGGGGTCACCAAGCCCGCGGAAGCCGATCGCATGATCTCCTGCGCCTCCTGCACCACCAACTGCATCACCCCGGTGGTGGAGATCATGGGCCGGCGGGTCGGCGTCAAAAAGGCGACCATGACCACCATCCACGCCTATACCTCCTCCCAGGCCATTGTGGACGCGCCCAACAAGGCATTTCGCCGGGGCCGGGCCGGGGCGGCCAACCTGGTGCCCACCTCCACCGGGGCGGCGAAGGCCACCACCAATACCCTGCCCCAATTCAAGGGGAAGTTTGATGGGGTGGCGGTGCGCTGCCCGGTGCCCGCGGGTTCCCTGGCCGATCTGGTTTTCGTCACCGAAAGGGCCACCACCGCGGAGGAGATCAACGCCATCTTCAAGGAAGAGGCAGCCAGCGAGCGCTATCGAGGCATCCTGGAATATGCGCTGGACCCCATCGTCTCCTCGGATGTCATCGCCAACCCCCACGCCTCCATCTTCGATCCCAGCATGACCCAGGTGGTGGACGGGGACCTGGTGAAGGTCATGAGCTGGTACGACAACGAATGGGGTTACACCAATCAGATGATCCGGGAGGCCCTGCGGCTCACCAAAGAATGCCTGACCTGTTGAGGCGGCGCCGCGGCAGCAGCGATCTGGGAGAAATCCGGCCTCCATTCTCCGGACTCGGGCAGAAGAGGAGATCCGCCCTAGAAGCTATTGCAAAACCTGATTTCACTGTCATCCTGAACGGAGTGAAGGATCTCAAGTCGCTAAAAATAGAGATTCTTCGCTTCGCTCAGAATGACATTTTTGGGCAGACTGGGGTTTTGCAATAGCTTCCATTGTGATGCTTCATAATTGCTATGATATTTCAAACTACGGTTTTTTAACCCCCCTTTGCAAAAGGGGGGCAGGGGGGATTTAAAATAACCTCCTGAAATTCCCCTAAATCCCCCTTTCCCAAAGGGGGACTATAATACCCTTGGAACTTAGGTTTTCTTGATCTAATGCCATACTATTTACGAAGCACAACACTAGAGATATCCCGCCCCAGCCGCTGAGCTGAAGGAAGTACTCCAGGCGGCGCCCACAGCCGTATTTACCATGCCGATCCACAACCAAGATATCGCTGCAATCTTCGAGAAGGTGGCGGATTTGCTAGAGATCGAGGGCGCCAACCCCTTCCGGGTGCGGGCCTATCGCAACGCGGCCCGGGTAGTGAGCGGCATGTCCCAAAGCCTGGCGGACCAGACGGCCCGGGGCGAGGATCTTATCCGGCTTCCCGGGGTGGGCCAGGACCTGGCGGGCAAGATCCGGGAAATTATTACCACCGGGGACCTGGGCCTGCGCCGGGAGCTGGAGGCCCGGACCCCGCCGGCCCTGGCGCTCTTGCTGAACCTGGGAGGGCTGGGGCCCAAGCGGGTCCAACTGCTGCACCAGAAACTGGGGATCACCAGCGCCGCAGACCTGAAGGAAGCAGCCCAAAGCGGCAAGATCAAGGAGCTCAAAGGCTTCGGCCCCAAGATCGAACAGATGATCCTGGAGGGGCTGGGCCAACTCAGCGCCGCCGATAAGCGTTACAAGCTGGTGACGGTGGAGCCCGTGGCCGAGTCCCTGGTGCGGCACCTCCAGGCGGCGCCGGGGGTGGCGGAAGCCATGGCTGCCGGCAGCTACCGGCGGCGCCGGGAGACCGTGGGCGACCTGGACCTCCTGGTCACCTGCCGGGAGGCCTTCCGGGTGATGGACGCCTTCGTCACCTATGAGGACGTGCGCCAGGTGCTGGCCCGGGGTGACACCAAATCCATGGTGGTGCTGCGCAACGGCCTGCAGGTGGACCTGCGGGTGGTGCCCCAGGAGAGTTACGGCGCGGCCCTCCATTACTTCACCGGCTCCAAGGCTCATAACATCGCCGTCCGCCACCTGGGGGTGCAGCGTGGCCTCAAGATCAATGAATACGGGGTCTTTCGGGGAGAGGCGCTCATCGCCGGCCAGACCGAGGCGGAGGTCTATGCCTCGGTGGACCTCCCCTACATCGAGCCGGAGCTGCGGGAAGACCGGGGGGAAATCGAGGCCGCCCAACAGGGCCGCCTCCCCCGGCTCATCACCCTGGCGGATATCCAGGGCGACCTTCACACCCACACCAAGGCCACCGACGGCCGCAACACCCTGGAGGAGATGGCCCAGGCCGCCCGGGAGCGGGGTTATCAATACCTGGCCATAACCAACCACTCCAAACGGGTGAGCATGGTTCACGGTTATGACGCCAGGAATCTGGCGGCCGAGATGGACCAGATCGACCGCCTCAACGCCAAATTGCAGGGCATTATCATTCTGAAGGCCATCGAAATGGATATCCTGGAAGACGGCTCCCTGGACTTGCCGGACGAGATTCTCAAGGGGCTGGACCTGACCGTGTGCGCGGTGCACTACAACTTCAACCTTACCCGGGAGGAGATGACCGAGAGGATTATCCGGGCCATGGACAACCCGTATTTTAACATCCTGGCCCATCCCAGCGGCCGGCTGATCCAGCGGCGGGAGCCTTATGAGGTGGACATGGAGCGGCTGATGCGGGCTGCCCAAGAACGGGGCTGCTTCATGGAGCTGGACGCCCAGCCGGACCGGCTGGACCTGGTGGACATCAACTGCAAGCTGGCCAAGGACCTGGGGGTCAAAGTGGCCATCTCCACCGACGGCCACAGCATCGCGGACCTCAACTTCATGCGCTTAGGGATCGGCCAGGCCCGGCGAGGCTGGCTGGAAGCCGCCGATGTCCTCAACACCCGCCCCTGGCCGCAGTTGCAGAAACTGCTACAGAGGATTTAATACGATTTTAGAAATAAGATATATGTAGTAGGCGATTGTGAGAATCGCACAGCGCATTCTCATAATCGGCATCATGAATTAAGCCTGGGGTTGGGAGGAGTTGGTGCGGTTTTTAGCTATGGGGATTCAATGCAAGGTGTTTG
>Ga0187888_1003837_pt1 | contig 11471 bp, 11 predicted proteins | sample June2016WEW_7_40_FD_132987 | JGI IMG/M metagenome (GOLD analysis project Ga0187888, IMG submission 132987) | Peatland microbial communities from SPRUCE experiment site at the Marcell Experimental Forest, Minnesota, USA - June2016WEW_7_40 | ecosystem: Environmental > Terrestrial > Soil > Wetlands... | reverse complement strand
TTGCCTCAAGACTTCCGCTCGACACGTTCAACTTCAACCGCCTATGCGTCTATCGCGGCACCCCGTTGTGGCAGGAATATATCCGCCGCAACCTGGTCGACGAGGCCCGAGACTGGTTCAAGTTTTTCAAGTGCTCCGAGATCGATCCGACCTGCATCCCGGGCGCGGTGATCAACCGCGAGCGCAGCGCGGGCTTCCGCAGAATATTCCTTTACAAGCTGCTTCATTATCCGCTGCAGACCGTGCGGCTCCTGCGCCGCTTCACGCGCTTCATGGCGATGCGCGACGTGGCTTACCTGATTCTCAAGCCCTTCCTCGGCAAGCCGCGCGGGCCCACGGCGGCTGAGACCCTTTCGCGCACCGTCGAGCATGCGGAGCTTAAGGACTCGGCCGCGGCCCTGACACAAGTCACCGACGCGATGTTCGAGCAGGCGATTGCCGAGTCCCAGGCCGAACGGGCCCTAACTCAGCCCGGATCATGAAGTCCGCAGAAATCGCGGGCGCGCAAGCGGCCCGATGACCGTGCTGGTTTTGGGCGCGCTGATACCCTTATAATAAACTGATTATTCAGCCGAATGGCGGTATTATGCTCCATCAGGTGAGTGGCGCAGGCGGGTTGGGCGTGGTGGAACTGGTGCTGGGCACGGGCCCGGTGGTGGCAGCCGTGTTGTGGGTGCTGGTGGCGTTTTCGGTCGGCAGTTGGGGTATCATCCTTTACAAACTGATTCAGATTTCGCGGGCGCGGGGCCAGTCCGAACGCTTCATCGCGATCTTCTGGGAATCGAAGAACCTCGCTGCGATTCACACCGCGAGCGTCGGCCTCAAGCGCAGCCCGGTCGCGCAGGTTTTCCGCGCCGGCTACCAGGAGCTCCTGCAACTCACCCGCGCCAAGCGCCAGGCGGTCGGAGCGGAAAGCGGCTTCTCGACCGATCTCGGCGGAATCGCAAACGTGATGCGCGCGATGAAGCGCCAGGAAAACGTCGAGCTGACCAAGCTCGAGTCCGGCATCACCTTCCTCGCCACGACCGGTTCGACGTGCCCGTTTATCGGACTGTTCGGCACGGTGTGGGGAATAATGACGGCGTTCCTGGGCCTGTCGGCGTCTCATACGTCGAGCATCCAGGCAGTCGCGCCCGGAATCGCCGAGGCGCTGATCACGACTGCGGTCGGCCTGGTCGCGGCGATCCCGGCGCAGATGTTCTACAACTACTTCATCGCGCGGGTGCGAGTGCTGGCGACCGAGATGGATAATTTCACGTCCGAATTTTTGAACATCGCCGAGCGTCATTTCCTTTCGTAGGCAGCATCGCAATGGCATTCGATTCAGGACAGCGCGGGCAGATGGTTTCCCAGATCAACGTCACGCCGCTGGTGGACGTGATGCTGGTGCTGCTGGTCATCTTCATGGTGACGGCGCCGATTATTCAGCAGGGCGTCGAGGTCACGCTGCCCAGCGTCAAGGCCGAGGCGCTGCCCGGCAAGGAAGAGCAGTTCGTCGTGTCGATCACACGCGACAGCCAGATTTATCTCAATGACGCAAAGCTCTCGGCGGATGACTTGACCGGCAAGCTGAAGGCGATTGCGCAGGAGCGTCCCGACCGCCAGGTTTTCATCCGCGCCGACGACCAAGTGCCATACGGCGAGGTGATCCGCACGATGGCGGCGATTAAGGCCGCTGGAATCGAAAACGTCGGGATGGTGACGGAGATGCCGGCGGCGAACGGGCCCGACGCGGGCGCGAAGTGAGCGCTGAGCGTGGCATCGCGGGACCATAACGGTGACGAGCAGCCGTCGCGAATCGGATATTTCGCGGCGGTCTTCGTCTCCGCGCTCGGGCACGCTGCGCTGTTCGCGACGGTGTTCTTTATCGCGCCGCGCTTTTTGCATCCCGAAGAAGCCGCGCCGCCCGCATACACGGTGAAAATCGTCGATAACATTCCAGCCGGCGACCTCGGAACGCATCTGCCGCGCATCAATCGGCACCCGGCGGATGAAGCGAAGGAGGCGGCGCCCAAGCCCGAAGAATCGAAGGTCAAGACCGAGCCGCCCAAAACAGAACTCGCGCTTAACGACGACAAGAACGCGCTCAAGATAAATGCGAAGGCGACCGACCCTCCAACCGCGACTCCCACGCCAGAGCCAACTATCGAGCCGACCATCGCGCCAACAATAGAAGCCACGGCAGCACCGACGCCTGAGCCAACGCCACAGCCTACTCAGGAGCCGACGAAGCACGCGAAGCCGAAGGCCACGCCCGGCAAGGCGTCGCGCAATGCGCCCAAGTCCGAATCGACGGCGGCAAAGGCAAAGATCGCGGCGACGCCGAGCGTCGAGCAGCGGCTCGCGATGCTGAGACGCGGGTTGCTCGCGGAGCACGTCAAGGAGCTGGCGAAGAACCCGCCTGAAGATGAAGATGACGACGATTCCGCGGACGACAGCGCTGCCAGCGGTCCGGCAGGGGGAGGACCCGTCGTCGCAAGTAACGCGAGTGAAGGAGCGGGCTACGGAGTCGGCGCCGGCAAGGGCAGCGTCGGGATTCTACAGGACCCGGAATTTATCCTGTACTATAAGACCGTGCAGGAACAGATTAAGAAGTCGTGGACGTTTACCGGCGGATCGAACGATCTGACCGCGACCGTCAATTTCGCGATCGGCCCCGACGGTGCGCTGACCGCCGTGAAGATTGGCACGAGTTCGAACGACTCGGCGTTCGATGATTCCGTGATTCGCGCGATTCGCCGGGCAGCGCCGTTTCCCGCGCCGCCGGAAAAGTTTCGCGACCAGTTTTCTTCCGGGATCAAAGCCTTGTTTCAGCTCGGCGAACTCAAGTCCTGAGGTTGCGATGCGGCAGGAGGTGCGGATGAACTTTTTCAGTGTTTGTTTTTTCAGTGTTAGAACATGAAGCGGGGGATTCAAGTTTGCGCGATCGCGTGCGCGATTGTTGTGGCGTCGATGACAGGCCGGGCCGTCGCGCAGCCCGCTGGTGGAGGGCCGATCACAATCACGATCGCGGGACCCGGCTCACAGCTCTCGACGATCGCGGTGTCGGGGCTCAAAAATCTCGGCGGCGACGACAACCATCGCGTTGGCAGCGCGTTTGTCGGCACGCTTCGGCGCGACCTCGAGCTTTCGGGCTATTTCAGAATTATCGATCCGCACGCGTACATCGAGGATCCGCAATCGTCGGGCTTCGAGCTCGGCCAGTTTAATTTCGCCGATTGGCGATCGATCAACGCCGACTTTGTCGTCAAGGGTTCGGTCTCCGCCAGCGGCCCGGACGTGAAGCTGACGGCCTTTCTATATGACGTGGCGCAGCAGCGGCGCATGATGGGCAAGAATTACAGCGGCGACGCGGGTGACGTGCCGCGGATGGCGCGCCGATTTGCCGACGCGATCCTTGAAGCTGCGACCGGGCAGCGCGGTCCGTTCGATTCCAGGCTCGCACTCGTCTCGACGCGCGGCGGTCGTTTCAAGGAAGTCTATACGCAGTCGATAGACGGCCAGGACGTGTTCAAGCTGACCGGCAATCCGACGATCAATCTGTTCCCGAGTTTCGATCGCAGCGCGCGCTACGTGCTGTATCTCTCGTACAAGAGCATGGCGCCGGCGCTTTATCTGGCCGACCTCAAGGAGCAGCGCGAAGCCAAGCTCGACAGCCCGCACGGCCGCGTGATCGGCGGAACGATCTCGCCCGACGGCGAGCGCATCGCCGCCGCGATCGAGCGTGACGGCGCCACCAATCTGTATCTGATCACGCGCGAGGGCGCCGAAATTCGCCAGCTCACTGACACCAACGGAATCAACGTCAGTCCCGCGATTTCACCCGACGGCGCCACGCTTGCGTTCACGTCGGATCGCTCGGGCTCGCCGCAAATTTACGTCATGAGTCTGGCGGGCGGTGCGCCGAAACGATTGACCTATAGCGGCGATTACAACACCACGCCCGCGTTTTCGCCCAAGGGCGACAAGCTCGCGTATCAGAGCCGCAACAACGGACGTTTCGACATTTGGACGATTCCGGTCGGCGGCGGCGAACCTGTGCAAGTGACGGATGGCAACGGCTCCAACGAGTATCCGAGCTGGTCGCCCGACGGACGCTATCTCGCGTTCAGCTCGACGCGCGGCCACAACTCGCGAATCTATATAATGATGGTCGGCAACCGGAAAATTATTTCCGCTTTGACGGAGGGTGATGGTAATGATTCCTGTCCAGCGTGGTCGGGGTGGTTGGGTGAGTAGTCATTCGACATTGGCCAAGGCGATGGCGATTGTGAGTGTTGGGGTGATGCTGGCGATTGCAGGATGCTCATCGAAGAAGCCGGCGCCGATAAATGGCGGCGAAAACAATCCCGGCGGAAGTCAACTTGGTGAAAATGGGGTTGGCAAGGGCGGCGGCAACTCGCTCGAGGACTGGAAGAACGGAAAATTCGGCGCGCAAGGTCCGCTCAGCGACATTCACTTCGCGTACAACGAGTACACGATTCAAGAGCAGGACGGCTCCGTGCTGAAATCCAATGCGAGCTGGCTGCAAGCGCATCCGCAGACGCGGGTCCAAGTCGAGGGTCATTGCGATGAGCGCGGCTCCGAGGAATACAATATCGCGCTGGGCGCCAAGCGCGCGCAGGCCGCCAAGGATTACCTGGTGACACTCGGAATCGGCGGCAGCCGAATCTCGACAATCAGCTACGGCAAGGAGCTTCCGCTCTGCACCGAGCACGACGAGAGCTGCTGGTCGCAGAACCGGCGCGATCACTTTGCGGTAAGTGAAAACAAGGAATAAGAGCGTGCGAAAAACGAACTGGCCGATCGGCGCCGTCGCCGTCTTTGCCGCGGCATTCGCGCTGGCGGGATGCGCCGACCAAGGCGACCTGCAGCAGCTCAATCAAAACGAGTTCACGCTGCGCGGGATGATCGCGAGCGACCGCCAGCAAATCAACTCCCTGAAGCAGCAGATTCAACGTCAGAACGATCAGATCGAGGAGCTACAGCACAGCGCCGCCGGCGCGGGCGCCGCGGGCGCGGGCGGCGGCACGACGTTGTCGATGAACGATCGAGTCGCGAGCCTCGAGGCCGAAGTGAGAGCATTGCAGGCCGGGATGGCGGCGGCGCCCGGCGCGATTCCTCCTCCCGGCGCGCCCGCAGACTCCGTCGGCGCGGCGCCCGGGCCGGGAATGGCGTCGGCAGAGGGACCGTCAGGGGGTCCGGCGCCGCCCGCCGCGCCCGCCGAGATCGCTCCAACCTGGCCGAGCGAACTCGATCAGGAAATTGCCGACGCCAAGACTTCGAACGAGCCGGGCGTGAAGATCTATCGCGAAGGCCTCGACGCGATGAAGGCCGCCAAGTATCCGCTCGCGGTTGCCAGGTTCACCAAGCTGCAGCATGCGTACCCGAAACCCGCGCTGAGCGAGCCCGCCGAATACTTCGCCGCCAACGCGTTGTTTGAAACCGGCGGTTACGACCAGGCGATTTTGCAATTCAACGATCTCGTGATGCGCTTTCCCAAGGGCAAATACGCCGGCGCTGCCTTGCTGCGCGAGGCGCAGGCATTTGTGAAGCTCAACGATCGAATCGACGCGCGCCTGACACTGCAGAAGCTGGTCGCCGATCACGCGGGAACTCCGGAAGCGGAGGCCGCGAACACGATGATGAAAGACCTCGCGAGCGATTAAAGGATCGCCTTCGCGCACGATTGAATGGAAATAATCCGCGACTTGGAAGCGCTCGCGCGCCATCCCTACCCGGTCACCGCGATCGGTAATTTCGACGGCGTTCACCTCGGACATCGCGCGATCTTGAAGGCCGCGATCGATCACGCTCGGCCGGCCGGCGGCACCGCGTTCGCGCTCACCTTCGATCCGCTGCCCGCCAAACTGCTCGCTCCGGCCCGCGCTCCGCGGTTGATTCTGGCCCCCGATGACAAACTCGAACTGCTGCGGCTGTCGGGCATCGACGGCGCGATCGTGCTCAACTTCACGCTCGAACTGAGCCTGCTCTCGCCGCGCGATTTCGTGCGCGACTGCTTGCGCGGAAAGATCGGCGTGCGCGAAGTGGTCGTCGGGCACAGCGTAAGCTTCGGCCACAATCGCGCCGGCAACGCGGCCATGATGGTCGAACTCGGCCGCGAATTCGGTTTCGATACGGACGTGGTCGGGCCGGTCAAAATCGGCGGCATCAAAGTCAGTTCAACCAGGGTACGCGAGTTGATCGGCGCCGGCGACCTGCGTGGCGCCGCCAGGCTGCTGGGCCGTTACCACTTTCTAAGCGGCCCGGTCGTGCGCGGGCGCGGGCGCGGACGGACGATCGGATACCCGACTGCGAATCTCGACTGCCAAACGGAATGCATTCCGCCCGACGGTGTTTACGCCGCGCGCGTCATCCTCGGCGATGGCGCCTACCCGTCGATCGCCAACATCGGGATGCGTCCGACATTTTCGGAGAGCACGCGATCGATCGAGGCGCATATCTTCGATTTCACGCGCGACATCTACGGGACGCGAATCAAGCTCGAGCTGATCGAACGAATCCGCCCCGAGCGCAAGTTCGACAACGCCGATGCGCTCAAGGCGCAGATCGCTCTCGACCTGAGCAAGGCCCGCGAGATCCTTTCCGCGGCCTAGTCGCGCGCCCCGGCCATCAGCAGGCCCAGCCGTTCGGGATCGCGCTCGCCGGGATTCGTCTCACGGATTTTTCCGCGGCTGATAATCAGCAGCCGCCCGCATATCGCAAGCAACTCGTCAAGGTCGCTCGAAATCAGAATCACCGCGCCCCCGCCGGCAGCGAAAGCGAAGTCGAGAATCGTGCGATGGACTTCGGCGGTTGCGGCCAGGTCGAGGCCGCGGCAGATATTGTGCGCGACGATGACTCGCGGCCGCGACGCGATCGCACGCGCTACTTCCAGGCGCTGCCGGTTGCCACCCGAAAGCGCGCTGGCGAAGGTTTCAGGACCGGGCGCGCGAATTCGAAATCGGTCGATGAGTTCGCGGCAAAGATCGATTGCGCGCGAAGTGTTCAACCATCCGTGCGATGTCACCCGCTCCCGGAGCGGACGCGCGAGAATCAGGTTTTCCCACAGCCGCATATCGAGGATGAGTCCGTCGAGGTCGCGATTTTGCGGTATCACCGCCATCGCGCCGCCTGACGGCCCCTCATGCAGATTTATTTTCCCACTGCTCGAATGGCGTGCGCCCGCGAGCAATTCGACGAGTTCGGTCTGGCCGTTGCCGTCAACGCCGGCGATTCCCACGATCTCGCCGGCGGCGACGCTAAACGAAAGCCGGTCGAGAATCCGGCGACCGCTATGATCGTCGAGGGTCAGGTTTTCGATTTGGAGCACGGGATCGCCCGCATGCGACGGCGTCGCGGACGCGGCAGGCTGAGTCTCGATTTCGCCAATCATCAGGCCGGCCAGTTTCTCCTCGCTGGTCTGGGCCGGAGTCGTGCGGGCGACCACGCGGCCGCGGCGCAGCACGGTGAGCCGATCGGCGACTGCGATCGCCTCGGCAAGCTTGTGCGTAATCAGCACCACGATTCGGCCCTCGCCGCGCAGATTGCGCAGCAAGTCCAGGAATGCGGTCAGTTCCGAAGGTGCGAGTACGCTGGTCGGTTCATCGAGAATCAGGACCCGCGGGTTGAAGCTGAGCGCGCGCAGCACTTCGAGCCGAACGCGCTCGGCAACTGAACGATTCTCGACGGTGGCGGCGGCCGGCGGCATTTCGAACCCGAGTTTCGCGGCGAGCGAGCGCGCACGCATCGCGATAGCATCGAGATCGAGCGCGCCGGCGTTGGTGTCGAAGCCGCCCAACGCGAGATTTTCCTCCCACGTCATCCGCTCGAACAGCATCGGGCTCTGATGCACCGCCGCAATTCCGGCCGCCAGCGCCGCGCGCGGTGAGCCTGCCTGCAGCGGCCGTCCATCGAGGATGGCTTCGCCATGGTCGGCGGCGAGCGAGCCGGCCAGCACGTTCATCAAGGTGGTCTTGCCGGCGCCGTTTTCGCCGACCAGCGCGTGAATCTCGCCGGGCAGCGCTTCGAAATCGACAGCGTCGAGCGCGAGCGTACGGCCGAAGCGCTTGGTTATGGCGTTGGCGCGGAGCAACTAGGCGGCGCTCACGCCGTAATGGATGCGCACATATTCGAGCGCGGCTTCGCGGGTTTCGAGCGCGCCGTCGAGTTGATGGTCCTCGACGTCCTTCAAAATTTCCTTGAAGCGCGGCCCGGGCGTAAATCCCAACTGCTTCAGGTCCTCGCCGCCGATTAAACGCGGCGGACGAATCTCGGCTGCGGTCATCGTCGTCATCGCGCGGCGGCAAAAGTGCCAGAAGCCCAGGTGCGAGCTCGACGCCATCGCGTCCATAAACGCGACTTCCATCAATTCGTCAAACCCGTCTTCCGCGAGCATTCTCTTCAACGTCGCCGGGCGCATCCGCGGCGCCATGCAGAGCTTCAGATGATTCTTCACCAGGTACGCGACCCGCTCCTGGACCGCGCGCGAGCGCTTCAGCCGCGCCATGATTTCCGCCGCCTTCACGGCGCCATCCTCGGTGTGCCCGTAGAAGGTGACCTTGTCGCCGGCGACCGCACGGCATTGCGGCTTGGCGATGTCGTGCAGCAGGATTCCGAACGCAACGGTCTCGCTGCATCCGGCGGGAAGCATCGCGACGCCGATCCGCGTATGGGTGTACACGTCGCCCTCGGGATGGAAATATTCGGGCTGCGCGCATCCGGGCATCAGGACGACTTCGGGCAGGATCAATTGCATCAGGCCGCTGTCCATCATCAGATCCATCGCGCGCGCGGCGGCGCCCTCGGTCATCATCATCACGATTTCTTCGCCGATTCGTTCGGCCGCAATCGAAATAATCGTCGGCGCGGCGCGTTTCATCGCGGCCCAGGTCGCAGGATCGATCGTGAAGTTGAGCCGCGCGGCGAAGCGGGCGGCGCGCAGGATGCGCAAATGATCCTCGTCGAACCGGTCGTACGGATTTCCGATCGCGCGGATGATTCCGGCGCGCAGATCGCGCATCCCGCCGACCAAATCGATCAGGCGGTCGGCGATCGGATCGTAAAACATCCCGCCGATGGTGAAGTCGCGGCGGATCGCGTCTTCCTCGATCGCGCCGAAGCGCACGGACGAGGGCCGGCGTCCGTCAGCATATTCGGCATCGGCGCGGAACGTCGCGACCTCGAACAGGTCCTCGTCGATCAGCACGCCGATTACGCCGAACCTCGCCCCGACCGCCACGGTGCGGTCGAACAGTTTCTGCACAACCTGGGGACGCGCGTCGGTGGCGACGTCGTAATCCTTGGGCTCGACGCCGAGGATTCGATCGCGCACACATCCGCCGGCGAAGACGGCGCGAAAGCCGGAATCGACGAGACGGCGAACGATATAGAGCGCCTTTTGCTCTTTGTCGCTCATGGGCGACTCTCCAACCGCGCATTTTATAGCGGCGCGATTGGGAGGCGCCATACGGGGGGAGCGGCTAAATGGATGAGTTCGTCAGGATGCGTACTTCGCCGATTTTTTCTTCGGGGCGAACTGCGTGCGCGCCAGGCGTTCAGGCTGCTTCCTTGCCGCTGCCCGAGTATTCCTTTTTATAGACGCGCAGCAGAGTCGCAAACACCGACATAATCGCGGGGCCCAGGAACAGGCCAAGCGGTCCGTACGCTTCGAGCCCGCCGAGAATCCCGAGAAACAGCGCCATAGTGGGCAGGCCCGTGCCGTGCTTCATCGCCAGCGGCTTGATGAAATTGTCGATGACCGCGAGCGCGATCGAACACCAGATGACCAGGCCGACCGCCGGCGACCAGCCCGACGCAAAGCCCAGGTAGAGCGTCGCGGGAATCCATACCAGTGCAGTGCCGCCGATTGGCATCAGTCCCGCGGCGGACGATGCAATCGCCAGGAACAGCCAGTACGGCACTCCGAAGATCAGCATGCCCAGGCCGATCGTCACGCCCTGCAGCACGGCGCACAGCATCAGGCCGCGCATCACCGACGAAAGCGTCGTGCGCAGCGTATCGAAAATCGCCTTCTTATCATCTTCATGCAGCGGGGTCAGGTCGCGCAGGCTGCGGTAGTAGTAGTCGCCGTCGCGCAGCATGTAGAAGAACGCGAGCAGCGAGATTCCGAAGTCGACAATGAACGAGACGACGTTTTTCGCGGCGTTGGTCGCGTTCCTGGCCACGTAATCGCTGGTCATCTGCGCGGCTTGCAGCGTGAGCTTGGGCAGCTCCTCGTCGAGCTTGTAACCGCGTTCCCCCATCCGTTTGCCGACCCATGCGCCGAATTCGGTGTTAACCGCCCAGTCGTGCAGCTTCGTCACGCCCCCGCTATTCACCATTTCCGTGGCCTGCGCATAAAGCGCCTGCGCCTCAAGCACGAGACGGCCCGAGGCCCAAATTGCCGGCAGAACGACGCCAAGCCCGATGACGACGCTGATGATCGCCGACGACAGCGATCGCCGCTTGACGTACTTTTCGACTTCGATCAGCGCGGGATGCGCCATGAATGCGAGCAGGATTCCTCACGCCAATGGCGTCAGGAACGGCAGCATCAGTTCGTACAGCTCGTAGGCCATCACGGCCAGAAAGCCGAAGAAGAAGAGCTGCACTATGCGCTCGCGATCCATTTTCTTAAGCCGTGACGTCCCTCCGTGCGCGCGCGGTACTTGGCGCGCAAGCTTAGCAGATGCCCCCACTACGGTCGCCTGCCGGCCCACGGTGAATCGGGCCGCGCGATGCTTCGGTTGCCCGCGCGCCCAATATCGGTTACCGTTTGCGTTTGCTTGAAGTATCCAGTCAATACCCCTCGCCCGTGAAGGCACGTAGCTCAGTGGGAGAGCGCTTCCTTGACACGGAAGAGGTCGGCGGTTCAATCCCGCCCGTGCCTACCAGGTCCGTGCCCACAGCCACGCGCGCGAATTTCGCCCCGCCAGTTCATTTCATATGCGCCTGAAGTTCGCTCTTTATCCTGCCATGATTAGAATCTTCGCTTGATGAGTTCCAAAATAACTGTAACGTTGAACGGCGAATCGCGCGTCGTGCCGGTTGGCACTATCGTTCGCGACGTACTGAACGGGATCCCAAGCCGCGATCTGGTGGCCGCGCGCGTCAACGGCAAGGTCGTCGATCTCACGCGCAAGCTTGAACACGACGCCTCCGTCGAGCCGGTGCTGGCCGACTCGCCCGAGGGTCTCGAGGTAATCCGTCATTCAACGGCGCATCTGATGGCGATGGCGGTGCAATCGCTCTATCCCGGCACACAGGTGACGATCGGCCCGGTTATCGAGGACGGCTTTTTCTATGACTTCGCGCCCGCCACGCCGTTCACACTCGAGGATTTGCCGAAGATCGAAGCCAAGATGCGCGAGCTGGTGAAGGCCGACCACAAGATCCAGCGGACTGAAGTGTCGCGCGAGGACGCTATTCGCAAATTCGCCGCGATGGGCGAGAAATACAAAGTCGAGATA
>Ga0187888_1003834_pt1 | contig 11475 bp, 10 predicted proteins | sample June2016WEW_7_40_FD_132987 | JGI IMG/M metagenome (GOLD analysis project Ga0187888, IMG submission 132987) | Peatland microbial communities from SPRUCE experiment site at the Marcell Experimental Forest, Minnesota, USA - June2016WEW_7_40 | ecosystem: Environmental > Terrestrial > Soil > Wetlands... | reverse complement strand
GCTGGATCGTCCAGCGCCTGGGCTACCTCACGCCGGCTCAGGCTCGCCAGCAGCTCCTTGCACTCGGAGCTGCCGCATGAATACACTCAATTCAGTGTCCAAAAAATCCGGAGCTAAACACGGCAGACTCGAAGTTGCATGTAAGCGCTTCAGTATCCTCTTCCCAGGACTTATAAGAAGGCGCTAGCCCCAGATGGCCGGCTGCACGAGATGAGAGTTATCTGACAAGGACAGAGGGTATGGCAAGTCAGTGGACATGGCTATGATTAAAGAACAACAAGTTAACTTCATGCCGCTCGCGGTACCGGATATTGGCGAATCGGAAATCGCAGAAGTTGTGGCGGTGCTGCGCTCGGGATGGCTCACCAGTGGGCCTCGGACGGAGCAGTTCGAGCACGAGTTCCGCGAATACACCAGCGCCGCGCACGCGCTGGCTGTGAACTCATGTACTGCGGGGCTGCACCTAGCGCTGGCGGCGCTCGGAATCGGCCCTGGCGATGAAGTTATCACCACGCCGCTGACGTTTTGCGCCACGGTCAACGTCATCCTCGAAACTGGAGCAACGCCGGTGCTCGCGGACATCGGCGCGGACTTCAATATCGATCCAGCAGCCGTGGCGCGAGCCATCACGCGACGTACGCGGGCCATATTGCCGGTCCACATGGCCGGCCTCGCCTGCGACATGGAGGCGATCTGGCGCTTGGCGCGGGTACACGATCTGAAGGTAGTCGAAGACGCGGCGCACGCCGCCGGCACGTCGTACCAGAAGCAGCGTATTGGGGCGGGCGAAAGTGACGCCGTGGCGTTTAGCTTTTATGCGACGAAAAACCTGACGACGGGTGAAGGTGGCATGGTAACGACGCCGTCAAAGGAACTCGAAGGGCGGATGCGCGTCTTGTCCCTGCACGGAATCAGCCGCGATGCCTGGGATAGATACACGGAAAAAGGGAACTGGTATTACGAGGTGACCGAACGCGGGTACAAATACAACATGAGCGACGTCATGGCGGCGATCGGGATACACCAGCTCCGGAAACTCGACCGGATGAACGCGCGGCGCGTTCTAATTGCATCTCGTTACAGCGCGGCGTTCGATGAGATGGAGGAACTGGAGACGCCGCCTGGGGGAGAAGGCCACGCCTGGCACCTGTACATTCTGCGATTAAATCTCGACCGACTCGAGATCGATCGCTCAATGTTCATCGAGGAGATGCGGACGGTGGGGGTTGGATGCAGCGTGCACTTCATCCCCATCCCACTGCACCCATATTACCGAAAGACTCTCGAGATACTAGACCCGTGCACTAGGGCGCTCGGGGAATATCCGAGGCTGGTGTCGCTGCCGCTGTATTCCAGAATGACCGATGATGATGTGGAGAGGGTGATCGAGGCGGTTAAAAGCATAGTGACGCGGCACAAGAAGAGGCAATGTGCTGTTACTACCACCGAGGCATAGCGTGTGCAGATGGACGGTTATCGGGCAGATGACGAAGAAAGCTTCTATGGTATGGCTGTGGGCTCCGCCTATCAACTGTGGGTCACAAGGCCGGGCTTTCAGGTAGTCGGGCAAGGAGTAGCAGAAGAAACCCGTTGTCGCAGCAAGCGTACTCTTAAGGCCGTTGATGCAAGAGTAGTCGATGGTAGTGGCCGATCGAGGTGCGCGCTGAGTCGAAAGGCGAAAGAGTGAGGCACCGTGGGATGAGGCGTTCGTTTGACATAGCTGTCAGTGGGATTTTGGTTGCAATGATTGCACCTTTGTTCGCGGCTATCGCCGTGGCGGTGGTCCTGGATTCCGGGCTTCCAGTTTTTTATTCACAGGAACGGGTCGGTCGCGGTTTCCGGCGCTTCCGCATCTGGAAGTTCCGGTCAATGCTGCGCGATAATTCTGGACCTAGGATTACCGTGCAGGGAGACAGTCGTATTACTCGCGTTGGGAAGTTCCTCCGGGCAACCAAGTTGGATGAGTTACCTCAGTTTTGGAATGTCTTCGTTGGCGACATGAGCTTAGTCGGACCACGACCCGAGGTTTTCGAGTATGTAGAAATGTATCGCGAACGATACCTGAAGATTCTTACCGTGCGGCCCGGGATTACCGACCTTGCCTCCGTGAGATTCCGGGACGAGGAAAGCGTACTTGCCGCTGCGTCCGACCTCACCGAGTACTACGCGCGGCACGTTCTTCCTGCCAAGCTCGATTTGGCAGAAGAGTACCTGCAGAAGCGCTCTCTCCTTTTCGATATTTCGATCCTTCTGCGGACTTTCGGGGTACTTTGGCGCGTATCGTAATCTGGCTTCAACCAAGATCATCTCCAAGGGTAAATAGGACGCGCAAGACACCAGCGACCTGAGCTTTCCGCCGAAAGAAGTGGCGCACGTAGTCTACGCCCTGCCTGTCTGGATCGTGGTGAAGATCATCATCATGTTGTGGATTACACGGCTCGACCGTGCCTTGTGGCGGTTTGTGTCCTTGGATGACCTGCCGCGCCTCACCATGAGGAATCTGCTCGGTCCCGTCCTCCGGACAGATCTTGTCGTCCAGCGGGAATCTCCAACCGAGTGATTCCGCGCCGTCCCGTTGTGCGCCGAACAGACAGCCGATTCTGTTTCCGATTCATTTGCCCATGATTGGTAACGAAATCAAACCTGTGCCTTCTACCCTGTTGCATTATCGCACTTGGCTGATCGCTTTTTTCCAGGCGCTTCTAATCTTCATTTCACTCGTCCTGGCCTGGCTTCTCCGTTTCGACTTTTCGCTACCCTATCGTGCGCTACTGCTTTCGGCAGCACCTTTTCTGATCGTAATCCGACTCGTGGGCATCGGGAGATTCGGGCTTCTGCACGGCTGGTGGCGATATACTGGCGTGAGCGATGCCTTGGACATTTTGAAGGCGATTACGCTGGGTTCCGTAGTCTTCTTTTTCGTGATGCGGTTTGGCCTTCGTGTCACCGCATTTCCGAGAACGATTTATATTCTTGAAGCAGTGCTCAGCATGGGCCTGCTGGCCGGTGTTCGACTGTTCTCGCGTGTTCTTACTGAATCTGTAAGTAGTGTCGCGACATCCCGCAAGAAGGTGATGTTAATTGGTGCGGGCATGGCCGCGCAGATGGTAATCCGGGAAATCAAACGGTCGCGAAACAGTTACGAGGTGGTCGGGTGTGTCGACGACGACCCATCTAAATTTGGAATCAAGATCCATGGGATTCCCGTGATTGGGAGCGCCGATCAGCTCCCGGCCTTACTCGCTGCGCATCGCGTGGACGAGGTCCTCATTGCTGTTCCTTCAGCCACGGGAAAACAGATGCAGCGATTCGTGAGGATCTGCGAGCAAGCTGGGGCGAGGTTTAAGACCGTGCCAGCACTCCGCGATATCATCACCGGGCTGGGGAGCATCCGAGAGTTTCGCGATGTACATTTAGAGGATCTTCTGGGGCGAGAAGCAGTAGAGATTGATCTGGGATCTGTCAGGGAGCAGATTGATGGGCGTGTGGTGCTGGTGACCGGCGCGGCAGGGTCAATTGGATCAGAGCTGTGCCGACAGATTTTAGAGTACGGTCCCGCTGCGTTGCTCTGTTTGGATCAAAGTGAGACGGGGATATTCCACTTGCAGCGGGAACTTTCCAAACTCAGAATCAGCACCCAAACAATCTTTTGCGTCGGCGACGTCAGTGATCAGGAACGTATGCGCAAAGTTTTTGTGGAACATAGCCCCGAGATCGTCTTTCACGCGGCAGCCTATAAGCACGTCCCGGTCATGGAGCGCAATGTTCAAGAGGCAGTAAAAAATAATGTCTTTGCACTTCTCAATCTGCTTGAAATCGCGGAAGGGAATGGCTGCGAAAGCTTCGTTGTGATCTCATCAGACAAGGCGGTGAACCCCACGAGCATCATGGGCGCCACGAAGAGGGTTAATGAGCTGATCATCTCGTGCCGGCCGGCTAACGGGATGCGATGTGTGTCGGTTCGCTTCGGCAATGTTCTCGGCTCAAACGGGAGTGTCGTCCCCGTCTTCCAGGAGCAACTCCGGACGAGCCAACCTCTGACCATCACCCATCCAGAGATCAAGCGCTTTTTTATGACGGGACACGAGGCCGTTTCACTGGTCTTGCAGGCATTTGCCATAGGAAGCCACGGTGACACCTTGGTCCTCGACATGGGTAAACCTGTGAGAATTTTGGACCTCGCCCGGACCTTGATCCGGCTTTCAGGAAAGTCGGAGCGCGAAGTCGGCATTAATTTCACCGGGCTGCGAGAGGGCGAGAAGCTGACGGAAGAGCTGTTCTACGCAACTGAAGAGGTCCATTCGACACCTTTTGAGAAAATCAAGAGAACCCGAAGCCCACTCGATGGTTGGTCGAAGTTACAGCGCCATCTTGATGAACTGAGAACTTCTATGGGCGTGGATGGCGCGGAGCCCGTCCGTCGCAAGATAAAAGAGATTGTCCCCGAATATTCGTACCAATCGACCGATCTTCCCAATGACAGCGCGGCGCGTAGAATATCGGCCGCTCTCCAACAGGCAGCTGGCCGCGGATAAGAAACTACTTCCTTGGTGATCGACCGGTTAGCTCACGGCGTCCGGTGCACCACTCAAATTTCCGCCTCCATTTCCTCTCTCCTTGAGCGCAAGCTCGGTTCCCGATCTTCCCCGCATTCTTCGCCGTGCATCTTCTGCCGCCACAATATGGCTCAATCGGGATTTTATTTGTCCCGCGATCTCTATTACTAAATTCACCTCGTGAGAGCCTTTCAAGCATGACATTTCGCAGTAGGTCCACCTTCCGCAATCTTCTGATCACGCTTTCCTTTTTCTTGGCTGTTGCGGCCATGCTGCAAGGTTGCGGGGCAGGCAGCAATGGTGTGGAGAATCCGTCTGCACCGATTGCCGTTACCCTTAGCCCGAATCTCGGCGGAGCCACCATAACCCAGCGGATTCAACTGACTGCGAGCGTAGCGAATGATGTAGGCGCTGCTGGTGTAACCTGGTCTGTAAGTCCCGGCGGAACGCTCACTGAGTGGAGGACAACCGTGGCCTCATTCAGCGCGGCAACTGCCGGAGTTTACACCGTCACGGCAACGAGCGCAGCCGACCACACCAAGTCGGCAACAGCGACCATCGGCGTCACGGACCTCCAAGGCGTTTACACCTATCACAACGATCTTGCCCGCGACGGCGCCAATACGCAGGAGTACGCACTCACAACTTCAAGCGTAAGTACCTCGACTTTCGGCAAACTCTTCTCCTGCACGGTTGACGGCGCCGTCTACGCACAGCCTCTATGGGTTGCTAATTTGACCATCAACAGCGAGAAGCATAACGTCGTCTTCGTCGCCACGGAGCACGACAGCGTGTATGCCTTCGACGCGGACGCCAGTCCCTGCGCTCAGCTCCGGCACGTCAACTTGATTGACCCCACCCACGGCGGTACCCTGGGCGAAACCACCGTGCCTTCCAGTCCAAGCGGGTACAAGGTCGGCAACGGCAGTGGCAATATCACGCCCGAAGTTGGAGTAACTGGAACTCCTGTGATCGACCCATCCACCAACACTCTCTACGTGGTTTCCAAATCCATGAATTCAAGTGGAACGTCTTTCTTTCAACGCCTTCATGCCATCGACCTCACCTCTGGCAACGAGAAATTCGGCGGCCCGGCAAATATCACCTCCTCAAACGTCACCTACCCAGGCACGGGTGATGGCGGTTTGACAGTCAGTTTCAATGCACGACAGCAGAATCAGCGCCCCGGACTCGCGCTTGTCAACGGCGTCGTTTACGTTGCTTGGTCTTCCCACGAGGACATTTTGCCATACTACGGCTGGGTGGTGGGGTTCGACGCGTCAACTCTGGCCGTTACAAATGTGTTAAATGTGACTCCCAATGTGCAGCATGGTGGCATCTGGATGGGTGGAGGTGCGCCCTCGGCCGACGCAAATAACAATCTCTACCTCATCACAGGCAACGCCGAATTCGACGTGACAAATGGAGGCAATGACTACGGAGATTCCTTCCTTCAGTTGTCGGGCAGCTTGACCGTCTCTTCGTTTTTCACCCCTTCTGATCAGGCCACCGACGACGCCGATGACAGTGACTTCGGGGCAGGCGGTGCTGCCGTGGTTCTGAATCTGGCGTCGGGTACCTTGAAACATCTCGTCATTGGTGGTGGCAAAGATGGCACTCTCTACCTCTTGAATGGCGACAACATGGGTGGATTGGGAGATTCCAACGCCCGGCAGTACCTCAACATTGGCACCCAGATCTTTGCTACAGGCGCATTCTGGAACAGCAATTTCTACATCGCTGGAATCAATGGACCTCTGATTTCCTATTCCTTTAACAGCTCCACAAATCTGTTCAACACTGCCAATCCGTCTCAGTCTTCTTCCAGCTACGGGTTCCCAGGCGCCACGCCGTCCGTCTCTTCTACGGGCTCAAGCAACGGAATCGTCTGGGCTGTGGACAACACCAATTACTGCACACGGCATTCCCCCGGCTGCGGACCAGCTGTTCTTCATGCCTACGATGCCACGACACTTTCTTCGGATCTGTGGAACAGTGCGATGGTCAGCACGGATGCCGCAGGAAACGCTGTCAAATTCACCGTCCCCACCGTCGCTAACGGCAAAGTCTACGTCGGAACGCGTGGCAACAACACCGGTGGCGTTTATGGCTCTACCAGTGTCTCTGGCGAACTGGATGTGTACGGCCTGAAGCCAAACTAAAGATCATCGGCTGACAGCCTCTGCGGCTTTTCCCAGCCCTGCAAGCATTGGGCAAGGGGATGGAAAATATTTACCTGGGCGACCGTAGGTGGACTTGTTTGTGGTACCGAGCGCACAATATTAGGCTATATAAGTTGGAGAGACACTAGTCAGAGGGAATGCCAGTGCCAGCTGGATAGACAATGATCTCGACATCTCCCCAGCCGGAGTCGGCGTTTGCACCAATCTTCTTCCCCATTCCCAGGGTCTTAAGCTGGGTATCATCGAAACCGAAATTGCCAACGAGGTAGGAGCGTACCACCGCGGCGCGAGCCTGCGTCAGTACCAAGTCTTTCTGGGCGTCTCCTGTCATGCCGGAATAAACGACCACAACCGCAATGCCGAACTCATTGGCGGCAAGAAACTGCCCTGCGCCATCCAAAGAGTCCTGGTTCTTCAGCTGGGCTGTGTCTATCTTGTCGAAAAGACGTTTTGGCTCGTACGTGAACGTTTTCAGAGGCGAAGCCTCAGGCAGGCGCACGATTTCGTTTTTCGCCAGGTCAGCAGAATCTTCATAGCCGCGTTTCTTGAAATACCCGCGGAGTAGGAAATTTTGCTTCAGCGCTTCCATGTTTTCCTGGAAGTCAGCGATTCCCGCTTGAGCGTGGATCACCGTATCGCGCATTCCAACCGTGGTCTGATCCAGTTCGGTGTACATTTTCTTGTCGTTGATCAGGGCCCCAATCGTTCCCTGACCTTGGTTGATCTTGGCGCTAATGGAACTTAGATTCGCGGTTGCCACGGTGACGTTGTCAAGAGCTTCCTGACTACTGTCCAGAATGGCGTCCGTCTTCTTGATCAAGTCCGCCATGACCAGCGGGGGCTGGCTGGCGATCGTGTCGCCATCCCGTACATTCAACCCTTGGGCGGATCCAAACGAGATCGAGACATATTCATTGCCCAGGAGGCCCTCGGTCTGGATGGCAGCGACCGAGTCCTGCTTGATGATCTCGTGGGTCGAACGCTGGAGATCCATCAGCACGGTGATTTTGTCACTCGGCTTGTTCGGTAAATCGATACGACGCACGCTGCCGCTGTGGACTCCACCTACTCGCACCTCCGCGCCCGCATCCAGTCCAACTACGGTGCTGAACTGTGTGTTCAATCGATAGGTGGGGGTGAAGAGGTATTGCCGGTCACCGATGATGAAGATTCCCGCAGCCAGAATTGCCAGCGTAGCAATGATAAAAGCTCCCAACCGAGCCGCTCTTGACATATGCGCTCCCTATGAATCCCGCTTGAAGAATTCCGCGACAAATTCGTCGTCGCTTCTCTCAAGCTCCTCGAAGGTGCCTTCGATCAGTGCATTTCCTTGGTGCAGCAGTACAATTCGGTCCGCAATAACCTTTGCGCTATGCAAATCGTGCGTGACGACGATCGATGCAACGTCGCGTTCTTCTTGCAACTTGAGAATCAACTCATCGATCTCGCGGGATGTGATTGGATCGAGCCCCGCGGTGGGTTCATCGAGCAACAAGATGCCGGGCTCGAGGGCCAGCGCACGCGCCAGTCCTACTCGCTTTTGCATACCGCCCGAAAGATCGCTGGGCATTTTCTTGAGTTCGCCTTCCATGCCTACGCCAGCCAGTAATTCCTTGATGCGGTCCCCCCGCTCCGATGCTGTCATTTTTGTGTGACGCCTCAAGGGAAACGCAACGTTCTCCTCTACTGTCAGGGAGTCATAGAGTGCCGCGTGCTGGAATAAGAACCCCATCGTCTTCCTGATCTCATTCACCGCTTCGACACTGGAGCTCGTGATCTCCTGTCCGTGGATGCAAATCGATCCCGAGTCCGGCTTCTGCAGCCCGATGATCAGCTTCAGCAGCACGCTCTTACCGGTTCCACTGCGACCCAGCACCGCCAGAGTCTTACCACTGCCAACCGTCAGACCAATCCCGTCCAAGACCCTTTGGGCACCGAAGGACTTATGTAAGCCCCGCAACACCACGGCAGGACTGGCGGTGTTCCACTCGGTATTTTCAATCGCGTGGTTGTCGCCGCTCTTAGTCACCCGCGGCGTAACTGCTTGGTCAGAGTGCATCATGGAAAGAACACCAGGATCAATTTCACCAAAATGACGTCGGCCAAAATGACAAAGAGGGAAGATAAGACGACTGAGCTCGTCGCCGAACGACCCACGCCCTCGGTACCACCCTCGCTGCGCATTCCCTGGAAGCACGCGATCATGCCGATGATCAAGCCGAACACCGCGGTTCGGAAAGTCGGCGCCAGAAAGTCGCTGAAGCTGGTTCCAGCAAGTCCTGCATGGAGGAATTTGTGAAAGGAAATCGGCTCGACCAAAGTATCCACAATCCAACCGACTGCCACACCGCAGAAATCGGCAGCCAGTGTTAGTAGCGGGAGCATCAGGATGCAAGCCAGAACGCGTGTGAAGGCCAGCAGCTTGTAGGGATTTACGCCGGAGGCCTCGATGGCATCGATCTGCTCCGTTGCCTTCATCGACCCCAATTCCGCGCCGATCCCGGCCCCTACCCGGCCGCTAACAACCAGGCCGGTCACGATAGGACCCGTTTCGTGAATGATCGAGAACACGATTGCGGCCGGAAGCATGGACTTGGCGCCGAATCGAACCAGGCTGTAACGGCCTTCCAATGCGAGAACCGCACCGATGGCGGCACCCGCCAGCGCCACCAGCGGCAGCGATTTGGAACCTACTTCGTCGAGCTGTCGAATCAGTTCGCGACCTTCAAAAGGACGTCTTACCGCCGCCCGCATCACCTGCCAGACAAAAATGCCGAGCTCCCCAAACCACTCGAGGAAGCCGTTGATCGGACTCCAAAGTGAAGTGAGAGTAGATCGCAGCCGTGACGTAGCTTGCGGCGCGTCCTGACTGATCCAGCGGCGAGGAATCCCGGCGTTGTAGCTCATAACGATGGCTCAAGGGTTCGAGTTGGCTGCCGAGTCCGTTTCCGGCGATGCGGAGCGATCGGCGTGGCCAAATAGCGTGTGCGGTCCTCCATAAATGAATTCACGCGCAATATTTTCCCCCGCGAACGCTAACAGGGTGTAGTTGCCCATCCGAAACCCATCTTTGGGGCCGTAGCGCCCCGGATACCATCCATACACAGCCGTCATGGTGCCGGCGTAGGGCGCCACCAACGCGGCGAATGAAAACCGGCGATGGCCGTCCTCACCATACCTTCCCGTCACCGTCGAAATTGCGGCATGACCCAACCGCGGAAGCACGCCCTTGCACTCGCACCGGTAATACAATGTGTCTTCCCGAAAGGCTTTCGCCAGCGCGTAACGCGTCGTCGTCGTCACCAACGCGATCCCGAAGTCGGACCCAACTCGCTCGCCGTATGCTCCCGCGCCCTGCCCCCAATCCGGAGGCGTTTTGTCTGCTTGATTGATGCCTCCCAAAATCGCCGCGCCGAGGATCGGATAAGGGCCAAATGCGTCGAAGACGTAGTTCCGCAGCTTGGTCTTCTCCGTCGGACGCGTGTAGGTCACGCCCACTCGTGGCTGCGCTGTACTGGGAGATGGTGAAACCGCGCTGCTGGACGAAGACCCTGCGCCCGCAGCGGATTGCGCTTTTGCCACGGACGCAAGCGCTCCCCGGCCCGCGATGGCAATCAACAAAGCGACAACCCGGAACCTCTTCATGCCAAATTCTCCTTACCCGAAATTTCCATCTTGCGATTGAGGATGGCTGTAGCAATAAGCCCGAGAGGTATCAAAGTCCTTCAACACAAATAGCACCTGGAGACTTGAGCTGTCTGTTCCAAACGGAACACAATTTCCCATTTACCCATTGCTCCCACAATTGAAGCCTTTTGGAGCCGAGTGGTCCATGTGGGGAATTCCTAGTCCCGATCTCCCAGTTCGTAGAGTGAACAGATCTAAATTCTAAGCCGTGGTTACCTTGTTTTTCTGTCACTTACGACGCGGTTCTAGGGAGAAAATCATCAACTCTTGCTCCCCATTTGTGGGAGACTTCCTCTCAATGAGTAATCAGTTTCAGACCGGAGTCGTGAAGCAGGCTGAGCGATTCAGGGGAAAAAGCGGATGAGCTATGTAGAATCGAACTTGGTTCCCGGTGAGACGGTGATTTACCAGACCCGGCTCCATTGGATCGTGATGCTGTGGCACATGGTCCTGGGATGCTTGCTGCTCGGTCTGCCCGGAGTGCTTCTGCTTTATTACGCACTCAGCCAGACCGGAATTGAGAGCAGGACCTTGCACATCATGGAAGGCGGGGGCGTTGCGTTGCTCGTTTGCGGCGTCGTGGCGATTGTAACGGGCATGGTGCGGCGGAACGCGACGGAAATGGCGGTGACGAATCGACGTGTGGTGATCAAGACAGGCCTGGTCAGCCGGAAGACGATCGAAATGCTGCTGAACAAAGTGGAGAGCATTGAAGTGAACGAGACGGCTTTCGGCAGGATGCTGGGTTATGGAACGATTGTGGTGATCGGGACGGGCGGGACTCCCGAGCCATTTCACAAGGTCGCGCATCCGCTGAAATTTCGCAGCGAAGTGCAGCAACAGATTGAGAAGCTGCACTAAGAAAACGCAGCGCCGTGTGGGACGAATCGACTGTCCTGGATGCCCGGTCCATAGGTTCGGGATTCCCAATCCGAGATAGGTCCAGATAGACGCCAGGGGATCCGATGACTACCATGCCCGTCTCGACGCTTACCCATGAAAGGCCGAACCTAGACAGCGCTCATTGATTCCTGCAATCTCTGGGCGGC
>Ga0187888_1003831_pt1 | contig 11481 bp, 9 predicted proteins | sample June2016WEW_7_40_FD_132987 | JGI IMG/M metagenome (GOLD analysis project Ga0187888, IMG submission 132987) | Peatland microbial communities from SPRUCE experiment site at the Marcell Experimental Forest, Minnesota, USA - June2016WEW_7_40 | ecosystem: Environmental > Terrestrial > Soil > Wetlands... | reverse complement strand
TTGGCTTGCAGGTCCACCGGCAGTTCGCCCACCTCATCGAGAAAAATGGTTCCACCCTCGGCCATGGCCATCAGGCCGTCTTTGGCCTGGTTGGCTCCGGTGAATGCGCCCTTCACGTGCCCAAACAGCTCGCTTTCGATCAGCGTGGGCACCAGGGACCCGCAATCGACCGGGATGAACGGCTTGTCGCGGAAGGGGCCACAGTAATGGATGGAACGCGCGACCATCTCCTTGCCGGTGCCGCTCTCCCCCAGAATCAGAACCGGGTGCACGCTGTTCGCAGCCTTGGCTATGATGCGATACAGCTTTTCCATCTCCGGAGAGCGCCCGACGATGCCGCCGAACCCCTGCTTTGATTTCACCTTCTCGCGCAGCAGACGGTTTTCTGACCTCAGCTTCAGATGGCTGGCTACGCGCTCCAGCAGCAGCTTCAGTTCGTCCACGCTAAAAGGCTTGGTCACATAGTCGTAAGCGCCGTTCTTCATAGCCTGGACCGCTGACTGCACCGTCCCATATCCGGTCACGACAATGACGATAGCATCCGGGCGCCGCTCCTTGATGCGGCGCAGGGCTTCCAGACCCCCTGCACCGGGTAGGCGCAGGTCGAGCAGGACCGCGTCGAATGCCTGGGTATCGAGCAGTCGGTAGGCGTGTTCGGCGGAGTCGGCAACAAGAGCGGCAAAGCCGAGCGACATGGCCACCTCACGGCAGGCTTCGCGGACTGACCGTTCGTCGTCCACGATCAGAAGGTTGAGGAAATTGGCTGGTTCCAGTTGTGGCGTGCTAAGAGTCGAACTCAAGACTGCTGACGTCATGGCGTTATTCCTTTTCTTTGGGTTGAAATGCCCCCTCGTTTCTTTCGGGTTGTAACTCGGTTGTGGGGCAGTTCGGTTGCTGAAACGTTGCGGCAGCGTTCGGCACGAGCGGCAGAAGCACAGTAAACCGGGTGCCGCATCCCGGTGCGCTATCCACGTGAATCAGGCCACCGTTGCTGGTCACAATGTGGTAGACCGTCGCCAATCCTAGCCCCGTGCCCCGGCCCCCGGCTTTGGTGGTGAAGAAAGCTTCAAACAGATGAGCCCGGGTTTCGGCGTCCATGCCGCAGCCGGTGTCTCCCACCACCAGAAGGGCGCAGGGAATCGACGAGTTGCGTCCGCTCTCGAAACCTGATTCGGCGAGCACTTGCACCTTGCAGTTGCTGGTCTTGATGGTGATCTCGCCGCCCCCGGGCATGGCGTCCCGCGCATTCAACACCAGGTTCAGCAGTACCTGCTGGGCCTGTGCGGGATCCATCCGGACCAGACCCAGATTCGGATCCAGATGCGACTTCAGTTCGATGTTTTCGCCGATTAGCCGAGTCAGCAGGTTGCTCATGCCTTCGCTGACCTCGTTGAGTGACAGCAGCCGAGGTGGGCACGTGGCGGGGCGGGCCACCGCCAGCAGCTGTCTCACCAGGCCGGTGGCCTGCATACTGGCGCTGCGGATTTCCTCGGCGTATTTGCGTACCTTATGCCCCGGCTCCAGGCTGGCCATGAGCAGGTCGCAGTACAAAAGCAACCCGGTCAGAAGATTGTTGAAGTCGTGCGCCACGCCTCCAGCCAGGCGTCCCACCGCTTCCAGCCTCTCGGCCTGGCGCAGGCGCTGCATGACCTCCCGATCCGCCGTGATTTCTTGGGCTAGGGCCAGCACAGAATCGGGCATGCCGTTTGCGCCTGGCACCCGCCATGCGATCCAGCGCAGCGGCCGGCCATTTCCGTTTCCCCCTTCGCTTCGATCTGGATGCTGTCGCGATCACCCTCGAACAACTCGCGCAGCAAACGTTCGCTTTCGGGATGCTCTTCAGGGGTAATGAGGTCGGCCAGACGCAGCAATCGCGCCATCCTGGGATGCCCACCGAGCATTCGCTCCAGGGTGGGATTCATGGCGACGATGTTCCCTTCACCCTAGCACTCCGCCACACCGACCGGCGCATTGGCGAACAGCGGGCGCCCTTCCGTCCTCGCCTCTTGCGGCCTCCACGAAAACTCAGTAGCAGCGCTCATAGAAATACTCTGAACGGGATACTTCCCGGAAGGAACCCGACATTCAGCATCCAGAGCCCTTCGTTTCCCCAAAATGGGAATCGGCTCTGCCCCAAATTCCGAGTTCACTATTTCCGAATGCACTATAGAGAACTGCCCCTGTGTTTGCTTAGGACACTCGTCACTAAAATGGGAAATCTTCTGTGGAAAACTCAGGAGAAACACGAGCAGGGAACGTCAGTGGATCGGCATGTCGGGCGAATTGGGGATAGAGACAGGTTCGGCCAGTCGGAAAGTCAACCTTCGGCCGCCTTCCAGACGAACGACTTGCGGGGAAGGTGTGCCGCCTGACGCTGGAGTTTCGCTGGCACTTCCGCGCACAAAAAGGCTCGAGGTTTGGATGGGCAAGTTGCGCCCACCAACATTCACTGATTCCAACCTTAGCCGAACATAGCCACGGTTGCGCCTCAGTCCCGAGGCGCGGGCTGATTCTACCCGGCCGGCGACGCTCGCGCCGCGGGGCAGAAGCGCGCTCCCTTCGACCAGGACGGGTTCATCTACGATTGCATCAAAGGCTCCGCTGAAGCCTGAACCGTCGGCAGCGATTAGGCTTTTCAGCCGCACGGTGATCAGCGTGCCGGACGGCAAACTCTGCGAATCCCGGAAGGGGAGACTGGAATCAGGCCTCAGATTCTGATTGTCCGCCCGAGCCGTGTCGAACGGTCGAGAACACGCCAGCGGAAGCAGGGCAACCAGAACGGGCCACACGGCTAGATCTCTCGGCCAGGAAAACCGGCTCATCAGCATCATCCTCGCCCGGACCATCGCCGCCCGGAAGTGGCGTCCTGAATACCAGCCACATTCTCATGAAATCCATAGCTTTGGGATGGCACTTTCGGGCCGTTCGAGTAGAAGTTATCACCCCGCCAGAGGTTGAGCCGGCGCTAGTGGAGTGCAGCCAGGCAAGAAAAACGCGGAGAGCCTCGAGTTGCTCTCCGCGCTAACTGGTTCCGGGCTTCTTCGCCCCGCGATTTTCCGGTTACTTGTTCTTGGGAGCCGCTTTCTTGGCCGGCGCCGCTTTCTTGACCGGTGTCCTGCCGCCAATCAGCGTCAGGGCATCCTCAGCGTTGAATGGGAACTGGCGAACCGACGATTGCCCGGTCGTACTCAGAGTGACGTCTACCCGGCGATTGCTCGCCATCCTGATCGTCACAATGTTCCTGAGAACCCGCTGACGTTCTTCTGTGCTGAGCTCCGGGTTACGCTCCACCGCATCCTTCACCTCGGCATCGGTCAGGTTGTCTCCCTTGCCGAACCCTTTGGTCTCGATGTTTGCCTCGGGAACGCCTTGTTCAACCAGGAAGCTCTTGACGCGGTTGACGCGACGCTCGGAGAGTGCCTGATTGTATTCCACGGAGCCACGCACATCAGCGTGACCTCCGAGAATCAAGTGCGCGTCCGGCTTGGCTTCAAGATACTTCTTGAAGTCGGCAGCCAGCGCGATCAACGTCTTCTGTTGACTGGCCAGCAGACCGCCCTTGAGATCCGTGGGCCGGGGCTGGTCAACCACAAAGTAAATGCTGTGCAACGCGAGCCGGGCTTCCAGTCGTACGACCTCGGGATTCACCGGCGGTGGCGGGGGATTTTCTATCCCGACTTGGGTCGTGGCTTGTCCAGTCAATCCACGCGAATCAGTGCATGTCGCGGTCACCGTTACCGTTCCAGCCGGAACTCCGGCGGTGTTCAGAGTGGCCGAAGTACCGCTGCCGGAAACCGTACCCGCCGTAGACGTCCAGTTGGCAACCGAAACCGGAACGCTGTCCGGGCTGGTGCAAGAGGCCATCACATTCACGCTTCCGCCAGTGACCACGCTGGCCGGGCTGGCTGACAAGGAAACGGTCGGGGGATTCTTCGGAGGTAACGGCTTCACCGTATAGCTCGCCGAGCAGCTCGCTTCGTTGTTCTTGTTCGCTTTAGGATCGGTCACGTGCGCCGTAACCGTATAGCTGCCGGGCGCGGCGTTGTTGGTGTCAATGCTGGCCGTGGTATCTTTTCCCGTTACCTGTCCGCCGTTGCCGCTCCAGGCGTAAGTCACGCTGTGCTTGGGATTGAAATTGCCGGCTGTGACCGTAGCCGTAATCGGCTCGCCCACCATGACTTCGGTCGGCTGCACCGAACAAGACGCCGTCGGAACCAGCGGCGGCGCCCCACCCCAGCTGAACACCAGGCCGGTGCGCAGCCGGACACCCTCGAGCGAAGGACGCCGTAGGGACGGAAAATCCGGAGAAGCATAATCGGCGAAGTTGTGATGTGCCCAAACGTAGTCCGCTTCAAACAGACGGAAGGCGATGGATTTGGTGATCGGCAAGTCCATTCCGCCGCCCAAGATCGTTCCCACGCCGTTGTTCCCGTTCAACCCATTCACCGCGAGCCGGTTAAAGCTGACCAAAGTATGCAGAAAGTAATTCGCCGTGTCGGTGCGCCAGATGAATCGAGGCCCAATCGAAACCGTCGTCTCATAATTGCTGCTGCCCCAGTTGTGGCCGAAGTCGAATTCGCCCCCCCAATGGGGATCGAAGTTGTAAGTCAAGGCCGAACCGAACCCGGCTGCCATGTCCGGCACCTTGTACGCGGTGGGATTGTTGGGGTCGCCAAAAGCGGCCGGGACGGTCGCACCTGGATGCAAATACTGGTAGCCAACAAACAGGTCCCACTTGGGGGTGGAATCACTCTGCGCAAAGGCCCTAGAAGAAATCAAAACCAGGGCGAGAATCACAAAAACCCCGGTCACGAACAAACCGGACTTGCGGGCGTAGGCAACTAACATAAATCCTCCAATGTGTACTCATTCGCCGGCCCGTACCAGCACACGGCTATTTGGCAAGGATGTGGCAGCACTGATGGATCGAAACTTTACCCTGGGAAGTGAAATTCTATCGCACTGAAGCTTAAAGCAAAAGCGCGAAACCCCGCGTATTGCCGATCTGCACTACGGCTTGCTGCTTCCACCGCAACTTGAAATTGAAACCTAGGCCATGTCCGCCTCGGGGCCCCTCGGGACCTTGCCGGGCAACAAGCTAGCCGCGTATCGTGGAGATTGCGTTCAGGCTGCGGAGGCCAACTATTGCAGGCCTTCTGCGGCCGCCGCCAGGCAACAGGAAAGTCTGAGCAAAGCAATGAATCAGGAAAAGGTGTTGATCGTCGAGGACGAGGAAAACGAACGCACGGGTTTAGCGGAACTGGTCTCTTCCTGGGGCTACCGTGTGGAGACCGCCCGCGACGGGGCTGACGGACTGCAGAAGGCAACCCACTGGTCCCCTTCGATTGTCATCACCGATCTCAAGATGCCGCGCATGGGCGGAATCGAACTGCTGGGGCATTTGGGCCAGCTCGCCGAGAACGCTCAGACCATTGCCGTTATCCTGGTCACTGCTCAGGGAACGATTGACAGCGCGGTGCAGGCCATGCGCATGGGGGCCTACGACTACATCACCAAGCCCATTGACACGAACCGCCTGCGCACCATTCTTGCCAACGCTTCTGCTCTTCTGGGCACGCGCGCAGAACTCGAGGCCACCCGGCGCAGACTGCGGGACGCAGGATCCCTCGGGCGCCTGACCGGCTCCTCTCGCAAAATGCAGGAAATATTCCGGCTGATCGAAATGGTCGCGCCCAGCACGGCGTCTGTACTGATCACCGGCGCCAGCGGCACAGGAAAAGAACTGGTGGCTCGTACTATTCACGATCTCAGCCCGCGGAAGGATCGGACCTTCGTCGCCATCAACTGTGCGGCGATTCCCGAGACGCTGATGGAGAGTGAAATCTTCGGCCACGAGAAAGGCGCGTTCACGGGCGCTCTGGAGCGCCGTACCGGCTGCTTCGAACTCGCCGAAGGAGGCACCCTCCTGCTGGACGAAATCGGCGAAATGCCGGTTGGCACCCAAGCCAAGCTGCTGCGCGTGCTGGAAGACCGCAAAGTTCGCCGCCTCGGAAGCAAGGTCGAAACGCCCGTGGACGTGCGCGTGCTCGCCTCCACCAACAAGGTTCCGGACGAAGCCGTCGCTCGCGGTGAACTCCGCAGCGATCTTTATTACCGGCTCAACGTCTTCAACATCCACATGCCGCCGCTGCGCGAGCACAAGGAGGACATCCCCGGCCTGGTGGAACTGCTGCTGGCCGAGATGAGCAACAAGCATTCTCGCCGGGTCGGCGCCGTCAGCGAAGCAGTGTTAAACCAGTTCAACGGCTATTGCTGGCCGGGAAACGTACGGGAGTTGCGCAACACCATCGAGCGCGCAATCATCGTCTGTGAAGCCGGCGTGATTGAGACCAAGCATCTGCCTCCGGGCTTCGGACAGGCCCCGCTCCGTACCGCCGCGAGCGATCCCGATGCGGTTCGCCTGGGCGTGGGCACGACTGTGGAAGAAGCCGAAAAAATGCTGATCCTGAAGACTCTGGAGGCCACCAGCAACAACAAGACCAGGGCCGCCGAAATCCTCGGCATCAGTTTGAAGACGCTGCATAACAAACTGAAAGAGTACGGCAGCGTGGCCGCGGACGCGACGCCGATAAAGGAGGACGCCTAGGCTGCTCAATCTTCGATTGCCGATTTTCGATTTCCGATTGATCTCGGATTGCTGACTACCGGACCCGAAGGAATTTTCAATCGGCAATCGAAACTCGGAAAGAGCCAATCTCTTCCATGTTGCGCCGAAAAACCATCATCGTCTTGACCATCACCTTCATGGTGACGCTGATGGTGTCGGCGTTTTCCTATCTCTACATCTCCCAGATTCTGCGGCTGCGCATCGAGAACGCTCACGAGACCGCCAGACAACTCGCCCACCAGTTGGCTTATGCCGTGGAAAGCGAATCGCCCGATTTCAGCAGCACAAACATTGACACCAGCAACCCGGTCGCAGTCCGGCGCGCCCTGATCGAGTACTTGCAGACCGATCCTGATCTGAACAACATGCTGCAATACGCCCGGGGCAGTTGGGTCTTCGTTATGGACGCTGCCATTGTTGGGGCCGACGACAAGGCTCTGCTCCACACGGATGCCGCCATGGTCGGTAAAGTCGTTCCGGCGCGGCCGGATTTCCAGCAGGTGCAGAGCGCGCGTTTCCGCGACCAGCTTCGTCTGGTTTACGGTCCGCCCGCGGTCTATGACGTCAATTATGACGTGCGGCTGAACGGCGAGCCTTTTGTCAGCATCCGCATTGGCGTATCGCCGGTCTTTCTGAAGCGCGAGATCAACGTAAAGCTGATGCATTCTGTCTATTTCTCGATCGTTGCCATCTTCCTCTCCCTGCTCCTTTCCGCCGGCATCTCCAACCTCGCCTTCGGCCCTTTGAAAGAAATCAACCGCAATCTCGACAGCGTGGTCGCGGGCGACACCGGCGAACTCGACTCCGCTTCTTCCGGCTACGATGAGTACGGGCTGGTCACCTTGAAGATTGCCAATCTGGGTCGGCAAATTCGCGATAGCAAAGAAATCTTCTCCGCCCTCAAGGACAACGTGGATCAGCTTATGGCCAAACTGCAGGATGGCCTCATGCTTTTTGCCCGCGATTCCCGCGTGGTCCTGGTCAGCGCTCCGGTGGAGACTTTTCTCGGCCGCCCTCGCGCCGAACTGCTTGGTCATACGGTTCAGGAAATATTTGACCGCTATTCGCGCCTGGGGGCGGCTCTGCTCGACGCTTTCGAGCGCCGCCGGCCGCTCACGGAACGCGAGTTCGAGGCAGCTGGCGGAAAGCGCGTGCAGGTGTCGCTCGACTTCGTGCAGGAGAAGAACTCCCAGATCGGCGCTCTGCTGATCATGCGCGACACCGAATCGGTCGAGCGTATCGGCGACGAGATCGAAATGTCGCGCCGCCTCTCCGCCAGCGGACGCCTCACCCGCGGCGTCGCCCACGAAGTCAAGAATCCCATCAACGCCATCGTGCTGCACCTGCAACTGCTGCGCAACAAGCTGGCCGAGCAGGAGCCCGACACTCAGCGCCACATGGACATTATTGACAGCGAGATTCGACGGCTGGATCGCGTCGTGCAGACTCTCGTGGATTTCACCCGGCCGCGCGACCTTCACCTGGAAGAGACCGACATGCGCCGTCTTCTGGAAGACGCGGCACAGCTCGCTGCTCCGGATGCCGAGCAGCACGGGGTCACCATCGAGCGGCAAATGCCCGACGAACGGCTGCCGGTCAAGGTGGACCTCGATCTGATGAAGCAAGCCATTCTCAATGTGGTGATTAACGGAGTTCAGGCCATGCCCCACGGCGGGCCGCTGGTCATCTCCGCCCGCCGGGAGAACAACGTGATCGTCGCCGAGGTTCGCGACCAGGGCAGCGGCATCCCGCAAGACATGCGGGATAAGATTTTCGAACTTTATTTCACGACAAAAAAGGACGGCAGCGGCATCGGCCTGGCTCAGACTTATCAGATTCTGCAGTGGCACTACGGCTCGGTGGATTTCGAATCGGCAGACGAGGCGGGCACGACGTTCCGCTTCCATATTCCCGCTGCCGGACCGGCAGCGGTATCCGGCCAGGAACATACGGCAGGCGCGGCGACATTCGAACGCGGAGATTGAGCCGCAATCCAAAAACAATGGCGACTGGTCTTCTCCGGCACTCGTGGCTGAAGGCGTAAAATCAATGTTTGGGCTGCCTGCCGTTCCGGACCCCGGTATGACTCTGGCCGTAATCCTCGTCAGCATTTCCCTAACAGCATCAGCGTCGGTTTCAGCGTCGCCGGCGGCGGCTATCCGGCAGGACGCACCGCAGGCTGCGCCAGCCCAGCCACCTGCAACCACCAGCAAACCGCAGGATCAAGGAAGCACGTCGCAGAACCAGACTTCCTCAGTTGAGTCCAAACCGGCGTCGCCAAAGCAGGGCTCCGCGCAGGCTCCCTCCGGACACAACCCCTCCGTCGCAAAGCACCCGCCGAAAAAAAAGAAGGTAAGTCCACCCAATTGCAACCCTGCCCCGGCCGCCACTGGTTCGGGCTCAGCTCCATCCAGTTCGGGACCGAGCACGGTGTCTGCCGGCGCAAGTACGAGTGCCGCCCGTGCTGCAGCCAATTGCCCTCCTTCGAAGGTAATTGTGCGGCAGGGGGGAGCTTCAGAACCGGCCATTCAACTGGCGGGTGGACCGGCCGGCGACCAGGCCACTCAGCAACGGAACTCCGCCAATCAGATGCTGGCCGCTGCCGACGAGAACCTCAAGAAAATGGCCGGCCGCCAACTCACTGCTAACCAACAGGACATGGTCAAGCAAGTCCGCCAGTTCATGGAACAGTCCAAGGCTGCCACGGCAGCCGGAGACCTCGACCGCGCCCGCACCCTGGCGTGGAAGGCTCAACTGCTTTCCGAAGAACTGACGGGTGCGGAGAAGAAGTAACTTCGATCCCGCGAAGGCAGGAGTAAGTCGTTACGCCATCATCGGCGCAACGCGGTACTCATTTTCCCTTGGCCCGCGTGCCGTTAACCTTATTCAGCAGATCTTGCGACATGGCCTGCAATGGCCCCGGAATCTTCACCGCCTCAGTGAGGACCTCCCGCGCCTCGGCCAGTCGATTCTCTTTAGCGCACGCGAAACCCAGACCATACAGCGCCCGGGCATATTGCTGATCGTCCTGCCCTTTGAGCAGGGTTGCGGCAGCTTTCAGTTCGGGAATTGCGGCTCCACTCTTTTCCTGCTTCAGGTAGGCCCAACCTATCGTGTCGTGGGCCACTCCAGCTGAAATTTTCCGCGCCTTGTCGGCGTCGGGGGCGTCGGCATTCGCGACTTCAATGGCCTTCTGCGAGTAAGTAATCGCCTTGGCCGCGCTGCCCGGTTTTGTGTCCTCGGCATAAAAGTTGGCCAGTAGCAGCAGCGCCGGAAGCGACTTGGGATTTGCCGCCAGAGTCTTCTCTCCGTATGCCACTAACCGCGCATTGTCCTTCATCTCGCTAAGCGCATCGAGGGCCAGACTGCCGATGGTTTCCTGGTACTTGGAGTCCGGAAACACTGCACTAAACCGCTCAATGTACGCCATGCGCGTCTTGGCATCGTTTTCGCTGGAGATGACGTTCACGGCCGACGTTTCCAGGAAGTCGCAGCTGCTCTTGCTGGACTCCTTGTCCTCGGCCAGCTTCCGGGCGAAGTCTTCGTCGCTCATCCCCTCGGGCTTCGGCTCCTTGGCGATCGAGGCGCAGATCTCGCCTCCCTTTGCGGCGTAGTCCATCAGCTTGGCGTTGTTCTTGGCCTGCTGCGCTACGTTCGCCTGCGATACCACGATGTCGAGGTTATGCGGAGATCCCGCCAGCGCCTTGTCACCGTAGTCGAGCGCCTTTTGCAAGTCGCCCGCGGTCTGGTATGCCTGCGAAATCTGCCAGTTTCCATAGGCCACCGCGGCTGGATTCGAAGAGAACTTCTGCACAAAGTCCTCATACATCGCCAGCCTCTTTTGCGGGTCTTGCTCATTGGAGATGGCTTGCAGCGCGTGGTCTTCATCGGTACCCGCTGCAATCACGATGTGATCAACCTGAGCCCATGCCTGAGGAATGAAAGCCGCCGGGATGAGAATTGCAAAAGAGATTAGGACAAACAGCAGGAATGAACTGTAACCGCGTTTCATAGTCCGCCTCCGGTGCACGCGAGAATAGGACTTCAATTTCGAGTAGCAGGCGAATCGTAGCTCTGAACGCCGCTCCGCGCAAGGGCGGGAATCACAACACATTGATCGGGATACTCCCGGGTGGAACCCGAAATTGTCGATTTGCAATTTTCAATTGCCGATTGAAAATCTGACCTTCGGGTGATGATCCAATCGCAAGTCGGCAATCGGCAATCGAAAATGGAAACTCTGCACCTCCGTGGCAGATTCGCCCGCCGGTCGGCTAAAGTAGAACCATGCGTGAAATCCTCGGCCGGCGCCCCCTGCGCTTCGTCTTTGCCGCCAACATGATTTCCATGTTCGGCAGCGGGATGAACTCCGCCGCCGTGGCCTGGCACATCCTGCAGGCTACGCACAACGAGATGGCGCTGGGAATGCTCGTCGTTCTGCAGACCGTTCCGGCCATGCTGCTGCTGCCATTCTCTGGAGTCGTCATTGACCGCGAGGATCGCCGGCTCCTGGTAATGTGGCTCGACGCGCTGCGCGGCCTGATCATTTTGACCGTGGCCATCCTGGCCTTCCAGCATCGTGTGCACGTCTGGCAGCTCTACTTGATGAGCATCCTGGTCGCCGCCGGCTTCTGGATGTTCTGGCCGACCGTCACCGCGCTCATTCAGGAACTCACGCCCGAGGGCCAGTTTGTGCATTCCAATACTTTCCTGCTGGCGGGCGTGCAGGGTGGCTGGCTGATCGCCGGCTCGGTCGTCGGCTTTATGTACAACCACATCGGACTCGGGGGCGTGCTGCTGATCGACGTCTCGACCTATGTCGTTTCGTTCCTCTGCTACTTCGCCGTGCGCAA
>Ga0187888_1003827_pt1 | contig 11501 bp, 9 predicted proteins | sample June2016WEW_7_40_FD_132987 | JGI IMG/M metagenome (GOLD analysis project Ga0187888, IMG submission 132987) | Peatland microbial communities from SPRUCE experiment site at the Marcell Experimental Forest, Minnesota, USA - June2016WEW_7_40 | ecosystem: Environmental > Terrestrial > Soil > Wetlands... | reverse complement strand
GTCACCGCGTTCACCGACGTCCGCGATGCCGTCGCCGCCATGCGGGACGGCGCGGTGAATTATCTGGCCAAGCCGATTGATCTGGATGAACTGATGGCTTGCGTCCGCCAGGCCATCGGCATTTCCGAATCCGCTCCGTTGCACTTCGACCAGGAGCAGTCCTTGCCGGATTTTGTGGTCGCCCGCAGCCCGCTCATGCAGGCCGTGTTCCGTGACGCGGCGCTGATTGCCCCCTCCGAGACCCGCGTGCTGATCACCGGCGAGAGCGGCGTGGGCAAGGAAATCGTCGCCGACGTCATCCATGCGTGGAGCCCGCGCGCGGCGGGTCCCCTGATCAAGGTCAACTGCGCCGCCATTCCCGAAACGCTCCTGGAAAGCGAATTGTTCGGGCACGAAAAAGGTTCGTTCACCGGCGCGCACGCCCAGCGCATCGGCCGTTTTGAAGAGGCGGATGCCGGCACCATTCTCCTGGATGAAATCGCCGAGCTGTCGCCGCCGCTCCAGGCCAAGCTGCTGCGCGTGACGCAGGACGGGCGCTTCCAGCGCATCGGCTCAAACCGCGAAATTCACACCCATGTGCGCATTCTGGCCGCGAGCAATCGTGTTCTCGACGATGAAGTCAAGGCTGGCCGTTTTCGCGAGGACCTGTTTTACCGTTTGAACGTGGTGGAACTGAACGTGCCGCCGTTGCGCGAGCGGCGCGAGGACATTCTGCCGCTGGCCGGCCGGTTCGTTGAGGATTTCACCAAGGGCCGCGCGCGTTTTTCAGACACGGTTTCCGCCTGCCTGGAACGGTATCCGTGGCCGGGCAATGTGCGTGAGTTGCGCAACGCGATGGAGCGGGCGGCGCTCCTTTCCCGCAGCGAATTGATCCTGCCGGAACATCTGCCCGCGCGCGTGCGCGAAGCCGCGGGATTGCCGGCCGCCGCACCCGCCGGCGACGCCCAGCAACTGGAGGAAATCGAGCGCCAGGCCATCCTGCAGGCGTTGAAACAGCATGACTCCAATCGCACGGAAACCGCCAAGGCACTGGGCATCAGCCGGCGCGCGTTGATTTACAAGCTTCAGCGTTTCCGGGAACAGGGCCACAGCGTGGATTAAATGTCGCTGCCGTTCGGAGCTCCGTCCCGGCCAAGCGGGACGGGACGCCAAACCAATGAACCGAATCCACGGTTACAAATGACTCGGCGGCAGCTTCAAATCCCTCAATCCCTCGTCGCGCCGTAGTGAACGAAGACGGATCAACTCTCAACTCAACTCCCAACGAGTCCTCCAAACCGGGCCGGGGGAAAAGTGTGAATTGTTGGAATCCGTTTATGTGCCGCTGGGAAATCCCGCGCCAGTCTTATCCGATGACCCGCGCCGGATATTTGCAATGGCGCGCGGCGCTCAAAAAGTTTCACGCCCAAAAAGCCGGCGACATTTTGCGCGAAGCCGGCTACCCGGAAGACGTGATTCGCCGGGTGCAGGACTTGAACCTCAAGAAACATTTTTCCGACGACCCCGAAGCCCGCGCGCTCGAAGACACGCTTTGCCTCGTCTTCCTTGAATTCCAGTTGGCCGATCTCGCGGCGAAAACCGCCGCAGACAAAACCATCAATGCGCTGCAAAAAACCTGGCAGAAAATGACCGAGACCGCCCGCACCGAGGCACTGAAATTAAATTACGGCGAACGTGAAAAAGCCTTGCTGGAGCGCGCACTTAACGGTTAATCAAAACCCATGCCGCAGTGCTGGATTTGGGTGGCCCGGGCGCGGCTCGCAAAGGCTTTCGGAGTTGAAGCGTTCGGAATGATAAGTGATCACGTTTCGCGAAGCGAATTTCTCTCCTTGGCCAGTGAGGACACGTTTTTGGTGGATGGCTCCAGGATATTCCACTCTCAACTTGCGCGGCACGCCCGGCAGTCTGCCCAAGCTGGCGGGAGACTGTCAAATGAATTGTTAATTATTGGGACTGACCCATTTACGGATCCGATTTGGCCATTTGTCACAAATTGAGGTTGGATTCGTCATTTAAAGGATTGCTCGAGGAACCGACCTGATTCTGAATCAAGCACGTAGTGCAATGTGCGTATTCCTCGCTTGGGAGTGCCGTTCTTTCTAGCATCTTCCCAGTAAACACCAGGCCCATAATCATAAAGGAAAACAGTGATGTTGTCATCTTTTCCCCAAATTGCATCCCAACATACATCGGAACCATAGACGTGATACTTTTTTTCAAGCAACGGCTTTTGCAACGGCATTTCCGTTTTCCCGTTTACGGCAACGACAGTCTCCGAGACGATCGCGCCATTTTGATAATTCGTCACAATTGTCGCCTTCTCGTTAGTGTTGGTTTCGATAGTGATGAAAACCGTCTTCCAAGTCTCGTCATCAAACGCGCGGCCTCCCGCTCCCCGCACATGTCCGAAGATCACATACCTCCCGTCTGGAGAGTCGTCGCCACCGGCGTGATAAATGGACACGCATCCAGTGCAGCCCCCCACTGTAGAGATGAGCAAGCTGACACACAAACAGCGCTTAATCTTGAAGTAATCCATGGTTTTGTCAGAACCGCTGTGCGGGCGGTGGATTCAAGCCATTGTTCTTGAGACATCTGCGCGCCTTGCTTTGACAGTCATCCGCGAGCGGAATCCATAGGCCATTGTTAATATGCGCATTGCAGTCGTCCATAATCTGCTGTTCTTTTTCCGCGCTCCCCTCCACGCGCATACAAAATGTGCCGGGTTGGGGATTATACCACCCACCTACGCCAACAGGCCCTCCATTGTGTGAGGAATGTGGGCCGCTGCCGCTACAGCTCTCCTGCCCACATTCGCGTTGGTCGTTAGGGGTGCCTGTTCTGTCATCCCAAAGGTATCCGTGCCGTCCGACTCCATAAAGTGGAAACCTCGAAGTCGGAATCGTGCAAAACCAGATATCCAGTCCGTGCGCATCAACGTCGTTGATCACATTGTTGGCAACAAAAATGTAAGGGTTAGGACCGATACCGCCATTTAAAGTTATTCGCCGAACAAGAACGGTGAAGCCCCAGTCCTCCACTGGGTCTCGATTTGGCCAAAATGCTCGGCAACTGTCACAAGGCGCATGAAGAGCGGCTGTCACGGTCGGCCCCGCTCGAAAGTCCCAAGCTGCGCCACTTCATTTGTGTTCAAATCTCGAACTTTCCAAACCGGTGGAACCCAGTCCGGACGTTTTGGTATGACAATGATGCCCCTACCATCTTTATTCTGATGAATCTTGAGCACATGACGAACGTCCTCAAGAGTTGGGAAAAGCCTTTCGTCTGGCTCCAGCGAACTGCCAGCTTCCGTATAAAAAACACCGTAGCCACTGCGGCCTGCACCGTTGTCCTCCACAAACCAGCAGTAGGCAAATAGGTGGTCCTCCTGCGAATCAATCGTGGAATTGTGTGACTGGATTTCCATTTTGTTGCTGTTTTTTCCACAACCAACCTCTAATGCGAGGCAGGAAAGAAGACAAAGGACTCCCAAGAATTGGATTTTCATAATAAACGGGTCGGTTCCTAGTATTGTAGTATTTTCGCATTGTCATTTCACCTTCTTTGCGCCGATGCAAGTATGATAGGCGGTTGACATGCGTCCATGTCACCATCTTAAACCGGTTCGCCATCCATTTCAACGTCATTGTCGTCTCCTGCCGCAATCGCCAAGCGATGTCCTGATTTCGTTTAGCGTCAAGCCTGCGGCTCGACCAAATCGGCGCATAGCGCCGACACTACAACAAAATCAGGACACCACTTCCAATCCGGACAGGCTTGTCACGTTCATCGCCTTGCTCTAATTTCGCGGCGGATTCAGGATACCACCGCATGCCGCCACCGCTAGATACACCCGCCAATCCAGTCCCGCTCTGCGTGGACCTGGACGGCACGCTCATCAAGACCGATTTGCTTTGGGAATCGCTGGCGCGACTGCTGCGACGAAATCCGTTCCAGCTCCTGCCCGTTCTTTTCTGGTGGGCGCGCGGCCGGGCTTTCTTGAAACGGCAGCTCGTCCGGCGCGTCACGATTGATCCTGCCGCCCTGCCCTACCACGACCCGTTCCTGGCCTTTTTGTGGGAACAAAAGGCCGCCGGCCGGAAATTGGTCCTCGTCACCGCCTCCGACCGCGACATGGCCCTGCCCGTCGCCAACCACACCGGGCTGTTTGACGAGGTGCTGGGCAGCGACGGCAAAACCAATTTGCGCGGCGCGAACAAACTCAAGGCGCTCACGGAAAAATTCGGCGAACGTGGTTTTGACTACGCCGGCAATTCATCCGCCGATCTCGCCGTCTGGCGCGGCGCGCGTGAAGCCATCGTCGTCAATGCCAGCGCTGCCGTCCTGAAACGGGCCGCCGAAGGCACGAAACTTGGTCCGACGTTCACGCAGGATTATTCGCCGTTCGCCACGTTGAAAAGTTTTTTTAACGAACTCCTGGTTCGCAGCGGTTATCTCCTGGCCATCGGCGCCGGACTTTTGTTAACCGCCGCGTTTCCGAAAATCGGCATCGCCGGTTGCGCCTGGATTGCGCCGGCCTTGATGATGGCCGCCGCCCATGGCAAACGTGGTGGCGATGTCTTCCGTGTCGGTTACGTTGCCGGGTTGGCTCACTTCCTCTCGTCGCTTTACTGGCTGCTGCTGATTCCGGTGACGGGCTTCCCGATTCTCGGCTGGTTTTTATTGGGCGTCTATCTCGGGTTATACCCGGCGGTCTGGGTCTGGCTGTTGAATTGGTGGGGCGAGCGCCCGTCGGGTCGAAGTCGAACGAAGACCGATCCTCGCGAGCCGGAACAAACCTCCTGGAGCAGCCGCACATTGTGGTCGTTGAGTGGTGCCGCCGTCTGGGTGGCGCTGGAAATGGTCCGGGCGCGGCTGTTCAGTGGTTTTCCGTGGAATCCGCTCGGCGCCTCGCAATTTCAACTGATACCGCTCATTCAAATCGCCTCGGTCGCGGGTGTCTATGGCGTCTCATTTTTGGTCGTGTGGGTTTCGTTGTCGCTGTTTTCCGCCACCCGCATGATTTTTCACCGGCCAGCCTCCCGGTTTGCGTGGCAGTTGGAAATTTTCCTGCCGCTGGCCGCAATCGCGGCGCTGTTTGCATTCGGTTTCGCGCGAATGAACGGACAAAATCCGCCCGGCGCGACGCTGCGCATCACGCTCGTTCAACCCAACATTCCGCAGACGTTGATTTGGGATCGGAACGCGAACACAAACCGTTTCAGCCAGCTCATTCAACTTACAGAAAATGCCCTGGCTTCATCGCCGGGTAATAATAAAAGTAACGAACCCCTCGCCCCGTCCCTCTCCCCGCCGGGCGGGGCGAGGGTGGTCCGCGCAGAGCGGGATCGGGAGAGGGGCTCGAGTAAGACCGGCTTGCTCATCTGGCCGGAATCCGCCGTGCCGGAATTCGACGCGGTCAGCTACGCCGCCATTACCAACCTTGTCCGCACCCATCATCTCTGGCTGATTTTCAATGCCGAAGATTATGTCTGGCGTTCCAGTACCGGGACCAATAATGACTACGATGCTTTCAACGCGGCGTTCCTGTTCAATCCGGAAGGCCGTTGCGCGGCGGTTTACCACAAACAAAAGCTGGTCATCTTTGGCGAATACATCCCGCTCGTGCGCTGGCTGCCGTTCATCAAATGGTTTACGCCCATCACCGGCAGCTTTGCGTCCGGTGACCGTGTGGTGCCGTTTGAAATGGAGCGCCGGCCTCCGGCCCGGCAGGAATCGAATGCTGATATTCCCGGCGCCCGGTCGGAGACCGGCGCTCCGGACCGCGTCAAAACCTCCACGCTCATCTGTTTCGAGGACGTGTTCCCGGAACTTGCGCGGGAATACGTGCAGGACGACACGGATTTTCTGGTGAACCTGACGAATGATGGCTGGTTTGGCGAGGGCGCGGCGCAATGGCAACAAACCGCCGCCGCCGTTTTCCGTGCCGTGGAAAACGGGGTGCCGCTGGTGCGCTCCGCCAATAACGGCGTGACGTGCTGGGTGGACGCCAATGGCCGGCTGCGCGAAATTTTCAGGGACAATACCGGCAGCGTTTACGGCGTCGGCGCAATGACGATTGAACTCCCGTTGTCGCAACCGGGTGAAAAGCGCGCGCCGACTTTTTACAATCAGCACGGCGATTGGTTTGGGTGGCTATGCGTCGGCGTCACGGGCATTTTGTTGGTCGTAAAAATTTCAGGTCAACGCCGCAGACAACAACCGTGAGCAAGGCGCAACCGACACACACCGAATGGAAATAACTCCCTCTCCCCGCCCAAACGGGGAGAGGGCTGGGGCGAGGGGTTCGTGCTTGTAAACATTGGCCTCCTCACCCCGGCCCTCTCCTCCTTGAGGGAGGCGAGGGAGAAAAAATGGCGCGTGTTGCTGCCGGATAAATCCGGCGTTCCCGCCGGAAGGATGCGACTGGACTTTTGCAGTATCAAGGTGCGCCCCGTTGATGCTTCCGCGCCCTTTGCGGCTTGCCACCGCCTCGCGGCGGAATAAGCTTCTTCCCGAACGGAGCCTTTTAACCATTGACCCATCATTCTATGCCATTCACCGCTGCTCAAATTGCAGAACAACTCCGGGGCGAAGTCCTCGGCGACGGTTCAGTCCAACTCACCGGCTTCGCGCCCGCCGACTGTGCCCGGGCTGGCGACCTCACTTTCGCTGAGAAGGAAACCCACTTCGCCGCTGCCGAACAAAGCCAGGCCGCCGCCATCCTCGTATCGGAAGCGTTCGCGCCGTCGAAGAAAGTCCTCATCCGCGTGCGGAACGCGCGCGTGGCCATGGCCCGGGTGCTGCCGCTCTTTTTCCCGCCGGACCAACAACCAACCGGCATTCATCCCAGCGCGATTATTGATGCTTCGGCGCAAATTGATCCCACGGCGTGCATCGGGCCGGATTGCGTGCTGGGCGCGCGCGTGCGGCTCGGCGCGCGTTCCGTGCTCATGGGCGGCAACCATATCGGCCGGGACTGTCAGATTGGCGACGACGTGTGCCTGTTCCCAAACGTCGTTGTTTATGCGCGGACACAAATCGGTCATCGGGTCAGCATCCACGCCGGCACGGTCATCGGCTCGGACGGCTACGGCTACGTGTTCGACGAGGGCCGCCACCGCAAAGTGCTGCAGGTTGGCAATGTGATCATCCACGACGACGTGGAGATCGGCGCCAACTCGGCCGTTGACCGCGCCACGCTTGGTTCCACCGTCATCGGCCAGGGCACCAAGATTGATAATCTCGTGCACGTCGCGCACAACGTCGTCATTGGCCGGCACTGTCTGGTCATGGGCCAGTCGGGTTTTGCTGGCAGCACGCGCCTTGGAGATTACTGCGTGATTGCTTCGCAGTCGGGGATTGCGGGACATTTGAAGCTCGGCAACCAGGCGATGGTCGGCGCGAAGTCTGGTGTGATGCGCGATATTCCCGACGGAGGGACAGTGCTCGGCTATCCCGCCTCGCCGGACAAACAGGCCAAGCGGCAGATGATCGCGGTGCAGCAGTTGCCGGACATGATCCACCGCCTGCGCGAACTGGAGAAGCAGGTGGAACAACTCCGTGCCAAAGTCGGCATTTAACTCGCATATTTCACACTCTGCATCAGCCTGCTGCGTAGCGCAGACTTCCAAGTCTGCTGTATCGCGGGTTTCTCAACCCGCTGATGCCACGCCGCATCCGACACTCTGCCGACTTGGAAGTCGGCGACACAGCAGGCTTGGAAGCCTGCGCTACAGGTGCTTCGCACGTTCGCATTGAAACAAGTATGAGATAGCAGGTTAAAGATGCAATGGTAGGGCAATGAACTTCCGTCCCGGGTGACCGGCAATCAGGAGATTGAACCGGCTGGTAAAAAAAAGGCCGGACAACAGGTCCGGCCTCTTAAAACAGAATTGAGAACTAAATTACAACGGCAACAACAATGAAATCATACCTCATGCCCTGTCACCTGCCAGTCACCAGTTCTGGTTACAAGGGTCACCCGGGACTATATTACTTAACAGAGGCAGCTTTATTGGGTTTTCCAACAAACCAGCGGTTGAAAACGCTGTTTTTTACGGCGGCGGCTTTGCTGTTTGGCCTTTTTTGAAGTGGGCGGCGGCGGGGTGGCAATCATCCGCTTATCCGTTCAGTAACGCTTCCGCATGTTTCCTCGCGGCGTCACTCTGGCCGCCGAGCATTCGGGCCAGTTCCGTAATGCGGGATTTTTTGTCGAGCAGCCTGATTTCCGAAATCGTGCGGCCATCCTTTACCTGCTTGGTCACGACGTAATGCGCATCGGCGGGCGCGGCGACCTGTGGCAGATGCGTGATGCACAGCACCTGTCGCCGAAGAGCAATTTGCTTCATCTTTTCGCCCACGGCGTTGGCCGTCTCGCCGCCGATATTGGCATCCACCTCATCGAAAATCAGCACGGGAATTTCGTCTTCCGCCGCCAGCACGGTCTTGAGCGCCAACATGACGCGGGCCATTTCACCGGACGACGCGATGGCGCGGAGAGGCTTGGCAGGCTCGCCCGGATTGGGAGCGAATTGGAATTCGATTTCGTCGAAACCCGTTTGTCGCAGCGTAGGAGCCGACGTGAGGAGGCTCTGACTTTCTTTTGATTTGAGACTCGTTACCTCGTCTCCTACGGAATCGGCTCTGATTGCCACGTCAAATTTGCTTTGCTTGAAACCCAAATCGTCGAGCTGTTTGCCCACGGCTTTCGCGAGTTGCGGAATCACCTTGCAGCGCTTGGCAGAAAGGTCCCTGCCCTGGCGCAACAGTTCGGCATCCAATTTTTGCAATTCACCGTTGAGTCGCGCCAGTTCGCCGTCGCGCTGTTCCAAGCTTTCGAGTTTGCGCTTCGCATCGTCGCCGAACCCGATGATCTCGGCGAGCGTCGCGCCGTATTTGCGCTTGAGCGAGTGGAGGAGGTCCAGCCGTTCTTCGAGCACCTGAAGTTGCGCGGGGTCAACGTCCACTTTTTCCGTGTAACGCGAAAGCCCGGACTGCAATTCGCGCAACGCGGACGCCGCCTGTCCGTGCAATTCAACCAGTGCGCCCGCGCCCGTGTCCACGCGCTGCAATTCCTGCAAGGTGCGGCCCACCGCGCCAGCCTGCCCGAGCAATGAATTTTCGTTCCCGTCCAGCAGATCCAGCGCCGCCTGGCTTAATTGCAGCAGCTTCGCCGCGTTGCTCGCGCGCTGGAATTTTTCCTCAACCCCCTCATCTTCACCGGGCTGAAGCCGGGCACCGGAAATTTCGTTCACTTGAAAACGCAGCAGGTCCAGTTGCTGCGCGTAGGTTTTCTCATCCACGATGAGCGCGGTTTTTTCGCTTTCGAGCGCGGAGCGGCGTTGAACCAGTTCGCCGAACGCCGCCCGCTCCTTTTCCAGATCGCCGAAAGCGTCGAGAATGGCGAGTTGCTTCGCCGGATGCAAAAGCGACTGGTGGTCGTGCGGGCCGTGCATGTCCACGAGCCATTCGCCAATCGCCGCCAGAACATTCAGTGTGGTGGCCGAACCGTTGACGAACTGGCGGTTCGTTCCACCGGTGGTGAAAGTGCGTTTGAGGACGAGTTGATTTTCCTCGCACGGCTCCAGGCCGTTTTCTTCGAGAAATTTCCCCAGCGGCGACGGAGCGCCGGCCTCCGGCCCGGCTTGTTTCAATCCATTGCCGCGACGAGCCGGGCCGGAGGCCGGCGTTCCGCGTTTATTGACATGCAATTCCGTGACGTCGAACAGGGCTTCGACGGAACAACTGTCGCTGCCATTGCGGATGAGCGTGCGGTCGGCGCGTTCGCCCAGGACGAGATTGAGCGCGCCGATGATGATGGATTTGCCCGCGCCGGTCTCGCCGGTGATGACATTGCAGCCGGGCTGGAGCTCCAGTGTCAGATCGCTCACAAGAGCGAGGTTTTTGATGCGCAGCGTCGTCAACATGGTTACATTCGCACTGCCAATGTGAAGGCGACGGGCGCCTTCGGCAAAAGAAAATTTTAATCATGGCGTTCTTATTCATTTTTCTCGGCAGCGGCACGTCGCAGGGCGTGCCCATCATCGGCAAGGAATATCCGCCGGAATTCCTGGCCAATCCCAAAAACCATCGTACCCGGCCTTCCCTTTACATCGCCACGGACAAGGTCAAGTTGACCGTGGACACGACGCCGGAATTTCGCATCCAGATGCTCCGCGAAAACATCCGCTGGCTTGATGCGGTTATTTTCACCCATTCCCACGCCGATCATATCATGGGTCTGGACGATTGCCGCCGTTTTTGCGATTTGCGCAAAGGGGCGTTGCCGATTTATGCGAACGAGGAAACAATGGCGACGCTTCGGCGTATTTTTATCTACGCGTTTGACGGGCGGGCGATTCCGAAAGGCTATTTTCGGCCCGAACCCCACGTCATTGACGGAACATTCACTTTGGGTGATTTGGAAATCATTCCCCTGCCCTTGCCGCATGGCGCGATCGACACCAACGGCTATCTCTTCGTGCAAAATGGCAAGAAACGGCTCGCGTATTTAACCGACTGCAAGGAAATCCCCGCCGCCGCGCTGGGAAAGGTCCAAGGCGTTGAAGTCGCCGTGCTCGATGCGTTGCGTTACACGCCGCATCCAACCCACATGTGCCTCGACGAAGCGCTGACGGCGGCACGGCGCATCGGCGCGGCGCGGACCTATTTCACACACCTCACGCACGATTACGACCACGACCGGGCACAGGCGGAATTGCCATCCGGAGTGATGCTCGCGTGGGACGGGCTGAGGATAACAGGCAATTAAACGTTGAAAGGACATTGCCGATATGAAAATTATTTGGATTATTTTAGTCGCAACCTTGTTTCAGAACGGCGGGCTTAACCCGGCGCTGGCGGCGGGCAACAACACTTTCAAGCCTTCAAATCCACCGGAAATGAAGCCGCTGACCGGACACGATTCCCCGGCATACCGCGCGGCCCAGTGGTTCAAGCACGGCGTCAATCTGGGTGACTATCTTGAAGTGCCGCCGAACCAAGGCTGGGGGGTGACCGTTTCAGCGGACGAATTTGCACAGATGAAGCGTGAGGGTTTTGATCATGTGCGCGTGCCCGTTGGCTGGCATCATTACGCCGGGGCCGCGCCGGATTTCACGCTCACGCCGGAGATTTTTGCCCGGGTTGATTTTGTCGTCACCAATGCGCTGAACAGCGGACTGGGCGTGATGATCAACATCCATCACTTCAACGAATTGGACAAGGACCCGGCAGGGCAGACGGAAAAATTTCTCGCGTTGTGGCGTCAAATCGCGGCGCATTACAAGGATTTCAACAACCGGCTCGCGTTCGAACTTGATAATGAACCGCATGAAAACGCCAGGACCGCATTGATGAATCCGATTTACGCCCGCGCCATTGCGGAGATTCGCCGGAGCAATCCAAACCGGACGATTTTCGTTGAGCCGGGAAACTGGGGCGGCATTGACGAGTTGAAAAATCTGGTGCTGCCGCCCGACGACAACGTGATTGTTTCC
>Ga0187888_1003825_pt1 | contig 11505 bp, 8 predicted proteins | sample June2016WEW_7_40_FD_132987 | JGI IMG/M metagenome (GOLD analysis project Ga0187888, IMG submission 132987) | Peatland microbial communities from SPRUCE experiment site at the Marcell Experimental Forest, Minnesota, USA - June2016WEW_7_40 | ecosystem: Environmental > Terrestrial > Soil > Wetlands... | reverse complement strand
TACCCGGACGGAAAGCCCTACTCGACCGCTTCCGCTCCGACCGTGGCGAATCCGGGCCGCCCTTACCTGGCCACCGACGGCAACTGGTACTACCCGGACGGACGGCCTTACTCGACCGCTTCCGCTCCGACCGTGGCGGATCCGGGTCGCCCTTACCTGGCCGTCGACGGCAACTGGTACTACCCGTACGGACGGCCTTACTCGACCGCTTCCGCTCCGACCGTGGCGGATCCGGGCCGCCCTTACCTGGCCGTCGACGGCAACTGGTACTACCCGGACGGACGGCCCTATTCGACCGCCGAAACGACGGCCTCTCGCCCGACAACCGCTGCGGCGGGGGTCACGCAGGCCGTGATGAACGTCCTCCCCGATTCAGGGCGGCCCACGGCGGCGACGCCGACCGCCACGGCGACGGTCACGCCAGCCGTGAACGTCCTCCCAGATCTAGAGCGGCCCCCCGTGGTTGAGAAGAATAACATCGTCAGGACCCAGGTCTCGGCTGCCCCGCCCTCGATCCGCAACGACTTGGCCCAGGGACTGGCCCGTGCGCTCGAAGAGGGGATGGACCGGCTCGAGAACAGCCTCCGCGAGGCCCTCTTCAGCGAGGCCGACGAGGCGGCCTTCCTGGCCATCTACAAGAGGTCGTTCACCGACGACACCCCGCAGTTCCGGCTCGCCCGCAAGAACATCAAGTATCTGGACGCCGATGAGCTTCGCCAGGGCCTGATCATCGACGGGATCGTCGATGCCGGAGCCCGGGTCTATCCGGCCAAGCTCGAGCTAAGTGCCAAGTTTGGCACGTTCAAGAAGGCCGTCCTCGACGATCGATCGGTCGCTGAGTACGATCGATCGGCCAGGGGGCTGCTCAAGACCTACCAGCAGGTGGCTCAATCACCCGACTTCAATGAGCTGAAGGTCCCGGACCACGACCAGATCCAGGCTGAGTTGGTCAAGTTGCGGCACATCGTCGAGCTCCGCCAGCGGCTGGTCGAGGCAAAAGAGACGGCAACCGGGGGAATGATCACGTTGGACAAGCGGTTCCGGATCGTCTCCTATCCCGGCTTGACCAGGGATACGGTCCAGGCGATCGATTCTCAGGTTTGCCTCTGGGGGACGGGCTCGGGTATGGTCGAGGTGCGAGACGCCGAACTCTTGGATCTGGGCGTCCCCCTGCTGAATAGTGCAGCGTCGCCCCTGCCCGAGACGCCCCGGCCGCCCGCTCCCACCGGCACCGTGGTTTATAACCCGAAAGACTCGCCCGTCACGGTTCACTACGTGGTCGACGGCGCCCCCTTCCAGCTAAAGCCGGGCGAATCTCGCTCGCACGAGGTCAAGGCGAACTCCCGGTTCACCTACAATCGAGGCGAGACCCTGGGCAACGTTACCTACCAGTTGCTCGCGGGCACGTACAAGTTCTCGATCCAAGACCGCGCCTGGCAGGTGACGAAGGGGTCCTTCTCGGTTGTGATCGACAACTCGGCCAATGGCTATGATTTTCATTGCGAGGTGGACGGCCAGCCGCGGGTGATCCCCCCACAGAAAACGTTGGAACTGGACAGCATCTATCCGATGTCGATCCGGTTCGACCGGGGTCATGGTCAGGGGATGGCGTGCAAGCTTATTGACGAATCCCTCAAGGTCACCGTCGGCGTCGCGCCGGGGTCGGCCGGGCTTGACCTGTTCCTCGGAACCAGTCAGGAGCTCTGCCTCCATCCCACGGCCTCCGAGCCGATCGCGTCCCAGGCGCAGCCCGGTTTGGCGATGCCACCGAAGCTCGGTCGGCAGTCGGTCTTGCCGACAGTCGACGACCTGCGATGAGCCCTCAATATTCCTTGGTGCGCCGGCCGTCCTACCGGGTCGAGGTGGTCGGTGTAGATGTTACCCTCCGCCGCGTTCAGCGCCAGGGAAATCGGTGTCCGTCGACATGCAGCCATGCTGCACCCGAAACCATGAAATAAGCTCCTGCCCCGCCTGGACTTGGCTCCGCTTCCGTGTGCGCGCGATTCATGGCTGGAAGGGTTATTTCACAAGAGCTCATATTTCCAGGCGGCGATTATATAAACTGCTCCGAAAATCCGGGGCGGGATTGGGGAAGTGGCGCGACAGACCTCCCTTTCCCCGTGGGACTCGGGGGTTGCACCGCTCGTGGGGGGGCGTGCTTCCCTGGTGCCAAACCCGGTATGATGGCACAGACATCGGCGCGCCACGTTGCCCTCGATTTTCATTATTCCGGGTGCCGCCAAGCGGCATCAGCGACAGACACCAATTTCCCCTCAAGAGGCAACACCGATTATCCCTTTGATACCGACTATCCCCCGCCCAGTTTGGCGGTGCTCTGGGTGGGATGGCTGGCGGCGGCGTGGGTCGTGCTGGTGGTGCTGGTCGGGTTAGTCGTGTGCGTTACCCTGTCGTTCTTGCTGCACGCTCGGATTCGGGAACCTGCGGGGACAAGGAACCCGCGGGGACAATGCTAATTCTTGTCGTAGACTACGCAAGATAGGCAATCAGTCCCGCTGTGTGGGCATCGCCCACCCTCCCTCACGTATGAATTGGTTGGCGGTGCCCGCCCTACGTGAGACTCATTCGCCCGTCACTTCCTCCGGATCGGGCGTCTCTGGCGGAACGAGGGCTTCGCAATGTCAGACTTTGTTCTTGGCGTCTCGACCGCCTCTGAGCGATCTTCTCATCGCTTCGTGAAACCGGAAACCGGGTCCTACTCCGCGCGGCCAGCGAGCCTAAAGCGATCGTTGCTGATTCTCTCGGGCGACTGGCCCTCAGAGCGATCGCCTGGTTCGTTCCGTCTGTCCGCCCGGCTCTCATCGGTTCAGTCGCCCCAGTCCGAATACTGGTCTGGCGCCCTGCCGTGGCTCTCCAGGATGCGGGGGGCTTTGAGCTTGGCGTCGGGGTGCTCGATCCGGTCGAGCTTGACGGTGAAGATCCAATTGTCGCCGAAGTCGTATGTCAGGGCCATCGTTTCTCCGGGCTCGAGGGGGAGAGTTCCGATCGAGACCTCGTCGGTGTAGGGGGGTTCGTTCATAGCGGGGTGATGAACCGAGACCTTCGCACCCATGCGGTTGCGGTAGGTGAACTCGTGGAGGTGGTCGTTGTCGAACTTCACCGACTTGAGGATCACTTCGACCAGGTCGTCCAGGGTCGCGCCCGCCGGCATGGCGATCAGTCGCCAGACCTTGCCCAGTGACACGCGGAAGACGAATGTGCCCTGACGAGGCTCCTGGTCGGGAAGCACCAGGTTCTTCTGCCACAAAGGGAAATAAGGCTGGAAGATCGGCTGCCAGGCCCCGAACCGAGGCAGCTCCAGTGCCCCCTCTTCCTGGTCCTTGTGTTCCAGCTCGGAGTAGTCTTCTTCCCAGCGGAGAGCCATCCGGGAGACCAGATGTGTGAAGATGGCGTCGCCGAAGGGCACGTGCCTGACGGCGGCCGGGCCCCAGGGAGTGATTGGCCGGGTCGGGCGTTCGACCTCCACGAGCCCGAACAGGTCCATCAGGGCCAGCAGATAGAACTCCCGGCCGACGCCGGAAACATAGATTTCCTGGGGCTTCTTGAGGTCGAACCGGCGGCCTTTCTCCGGGAGGGCCTGCCAGGCCTGCAAACATATTGGCAGAAACTGATCCCAGAGACCACTCCTTTCGCCGACCATCTCCGAGCGGCCGAAACGGAGCCAGGCCTCCAGCAGGTTGAAGTACTGCTCCGTCGGGTTGAGCTGCTCCCACTGCACCATCGTCTCCGGGTCCACGACCAGGCGGGCCCTGGCGCCTGTTTCCTCGATGCGGGTGAGCCCGGAAGCTCGGAGCAGCAGGTTCAGCCCCTGCAGGTAGGGGTGCGAACGGATTTGCGGTCGCTTCAGATCAAGGTGAAGGGGGCGGCTCAAGCGCCGGTCCAGCTCACCGATCAACTTCATCGGGAGCAGGTTGTATTTCCCCTGCGCCTCGACCCCTTCAGGCCCCACGTGATCAAGGAGCGTGCGGAAGTCGCGTAACACCGTACCGGGCTGGTCCGGGGAGATCACCTGGTTTCGGAGGCATTGCTCCTGGGAGGTCGTGAGCTTGGGTTTCTTCATCGTCGTTCCCTTTTCTGGCGGAAGTGGCTGAAACCAGCCTTGGCTCCAACCTACGAAGGCTGCGGCAGCGCACTGCAACATTCTCGAATCGCGGGCACGGGGCCGATCAAGGCTGGCACTTCGACTGCTAGAATAGACGCCGGGGCCATCTTGAATCCATCAGCCGTCCCGGAGATCGCCAACCATGCGAATCGACAACGATCCCAAGCTCGACTTCGACGACGTGCTGATCCGTCCCAAACGATCCGAAGCGCCCAGCCGGGCGAGTATCGTCCTGCAACGCGAGTATAGGTTTCTCAACAGTGGAGCGACCTGGAAGGGAATCCCCATTGTCGCGTCCAACATGGACACCGTCGGGACGATGGCCATGGCAGAGGCACTCGGTCCTGAGCTGATGACCTGCTTGCACAAACACTATCCCGAGGGACGGCTGGTCGATTTCTTCAAGAACACCGTGCATCGAGCCAGCACGTTCTTCACCCTGGGAATCAAGGATGAAGAGTTCGAAAAGCTGAGGACGGTCAAGACGAAGGTGGATCTCCGTCTCGTGTGTGTCGATGCGGCCAACGGATACACCAGGTACTTCGTGGAGCGAGTCAAGCGGATCAGGGAAACGTTCCCGCAACTGACCATCATGGCGGGAAATGTCGCCACGCCGGATATGGTCCAGGAGCTCTTGATTTCTGGAGCTGCCGACATCGTGAAGATCGGAATTGGTCCCGGCAGCGTCTGCACGACCCGCATGATGACCGGCGTGGGGTACCCCCAGCTCTCGGCGATCATCGAGTGCGCTGATGCGGCTCACGGCTTGCGGGGTCACGTTTGTGCCGATGGCGGCTGCCGTTCGCCCGGCGACGTGGTCAAGGCGTTCGCCGCCGGTGCCGACTTCGTGATGCTCGGAGGCATGCTCGCCGGGGTTGACGAGTGCGAGGGGGAATGGGTCGAGGAGGAGGGGAAGCGGGTCGCACTGTCGTTCTACGGGATGTCCAGTCGAAAGGCGCTGGACAGGTACTCCGGAGGTCGCAGGGATTATCGAGCCTGCGAGGGGAGGGAGATCGAGGTTCAATACAAGGGCCCGGTCAAGGAGACGATCCAGGAAATCACGGGGGGGATCCGCAGCGCCTGTGCCTATGTCGGGGCCACCCGGCTCAAAGACCTCTCAAAATGCACCACGTTTGTGATCTGCGGTCGACCGGCTGGCAAAGACTGAAAGCACGACCCGCGATCCATGCCAGACCGGGATCAGGCGGGATGTTTCCTGGGCGGGACGACCTGGAGACCGAAGACGCGGCTGGCGTGGCCGACATGGCCGACTTCATCGACGGCTCGGACCGCCAGGTGGTATTTGCCGACGGCCAGCGGCGTCGTGATGTGCAGCGCGTACTTGCCGTCCTTCGCCACGATGGCCGTGCCGATGACTTGGCCGGTGGCGACGTTCACCATCTGGATGGTCGTGCCGTATTCGTAGCTGCCGACATACGTCGGAGCGTAAAGGGGCGTGATCGCGACACGTTTATTCTGCTGATGGCCTGTGCCCTTGGTGATCGTGGGTGCTCGAGGCGCGGGCATCTGCTGGCCGAGCACCAGTGCGAGCTGAAGGATATAGGCGTTATCGTTGGTACCCAGGAACGTCGGGCTGATGCTGGCCGTATCGACCTGGCTTACAAGCTGATTCACACCCGACACCACGTTCGTCAGGCCGGGGTTCGGCGCATCGGTCGCGATCAAAATCGTACTGAACATATGGTTGAGCATCTGGACGTTGCCAGCGCTGAGCGAGGTATTGTGGACGATATTGCGCATCTCCAGGTTGTAGTTGGTCAGCCCCCTGGGCGGAGCAGGGTTGATCTGGGACATGATCTCGTTCAGACCAAGCTGGATCTGGTTGATCGTTATGGGGGGCAGGGTCCGGTCAGGCTGCAACGCACGGAGATTGGTTGGCATCTTCTGGATCCGCAGCTCTTTCTGCGGGAAGGTGATGGGCAGGGTCTGGGTCGTGTTCGAGCCAGAGCCCAGGAAGCTGAAGCCGCTGCCGGTGGTGGCAAGCATCATGCGGACTTCCAGTCCTTCGGGCGCGGGAACAAAACGGCGGCGGTCCATCGCGCGGATCTCCTTGGGGGGAGAACAGGGAAATCTTCGAGAAAGCGACCCTTTTGACGAGCCCTGGCTCATCACTCTAAGCGCCAGCTTCGCAATCCCAAACATGTTGAAGGACGAAGCCTTGGAGCTCCGGGCAGGCCCGGCGATCCCGATCAGACCGAGAACGAAGGATCTTCCCGGAGACTTGATGCCGGGATGGTCCGTCGCTCGTTCTCATTGACGTGCCGATACGGTCCCCTGGTGAGGACTGGCGTTCTCTTACCACAATGCAGGACCTCTGGCTAGTGCGGGTTTGGTTCGCCAAGGAAAGTTCGAAGGATTGGCGTTCCGCGGCCCGAAGGTCCCATTTTGTCGCTCCTTCCCTCTGTTTCTGGGTATTGAAGACGCTGGCGCTCGAAAGTCGCTGTACTCGGAGCATGATCCGGCAATTCGAGCGATGACATGGCTTGCGAGGATTCCGGCCTGTTTCGCAAACAGACTGATGATTCCTTGAAGCCCGGCACGTATGATGGTCGGATCGACTCAATGTCACGGCCCGCCTCTCCCGGCTTTGCTTCCCTCACGGTCGAGACTCTCGCTCCGCGAAGCTCGCTGCTCCATCCAACTCTGGAGGCCCGCATTCATGCCTATTCGGTTCAAAAAATTGCTATGGATTGCTCTTTCCGGTTCCCTGCTCCCCCTCGCGCTCCGCGCCCAGGAACCATCACCCAGCAAGCCCGCATCGAACGAGGCGACAAAACCCGCGACCAAGGAGGGTGCCAAGGCCGAGGCGAAGGCAGAGCCTGTCAGGGCTCTCACCGACCCGATCGATCGGATCAAGGACGAGGGACTGAACCGGTCGCAGCTCATGGCGACGCTTTCCTACCTGACTGACGTGATCGGCCCACGGCTGACGGGATCACTCAACCTCAAGCGGGCCAATGAGTGGACCTGTCAGACCCTGACCAAGTGGGGTCTGGCCAACGCCCACCTTGAGGCCTGGGGACCGTTCGGCAAGGGCTGGACGCTCAAGCGGTTCTCGGCCCAGGTCATCGAGCCGCAGTGCATTCCGCTGATCGCGTTCCCCAAGGCGTGGTCCCCCTCCACCGATGGCGCGCTCGCGGCGCAGGTCGTCTACTTTGACGCCAAGTCCGAGGCCGATTTTGCAAAGTTCCAGGGGAAGGTCAAGGGAGCCATCGTGCTCACCGGACCACCTCGCGAGGTTTCCGCCGGGTTCGAGCCGCTGGCCAACCGCAGAACCGATAAAGAGTTGCTCGACCTGGCCGACGCCGGCGAGCCGTCGCCGTCCCGCTTCGGCATGGGGGGGCAACCCGGCAACCGGAATTCGAACCAGAACCCCAATCGGGGCGGTCCGCGGGACTGTGCTTGTGGCGGGGGTCCAGACGCGAACTCACCGGGTGCGAATGCTCCGGGTGCCCCGGCGCCGGCTGGCGGCGGCCCGGCCGGTGCGCAGCCGTCGTCGCGGCGGAATCGGTTCAGCCCCGAGATGCGGGCACAGATGGAACTCGCTCGCAAGAAGATGAAGTTCCTGGCCGATGAGGGAGCCGCGCTCCTGGTGGACTGCAGTACCAGAGGCGATGGCGGCACGCTCTTCGTTCAGGATGCCAGCATTCCGGGAGCTGCCGGGTTTCCCGTGCCGGGCCAGGCACCGCCGGCCAGGCGGGTTTCGCCCTGGGACAAGAATGCGCCCAAGATCCCACCCCAGATCGTCGTCGCCAGGGAGCATTACAACCGCCTGGTACGCATGATCGAACAGGGCGAGAAGCTCAAGATGGTCGTGGACATCGCGGCGCAATTCCACGATGACGACCTCATGGCCTACAACACCATCGCCGAAATTCCCGGCTCGGACCTGAAGGACGAGGTTGTCATGCTCGGTGGCCACCTCGACTCCTGGCACAGCGGGACGGGCGCCACCGACAATGCGGCCGGGGTGTCCGTGGCGATGGAAGCAGTCCGCATCCTCAAGGCGCTGGACCTCAAGCCGCGGCGGACGATCCGCATCGGACTGTGGACCGGCGAGGAGCAAGGGCTCTTTGGCTCACGCGCCTACGTGGCGCAGCATTTCGGTAAGACCAATGATTCCATGGCCGCGATGATGGGCACCCCCGAAGCATCTGCGGAGAAGAAGGACGCGAGCAACGGAAAACCGAGCTCCTCGGAGCCCAAGCCCGAGTACGCCAACTTCTCGGCCTATTTCAACCTCGATAACGGAACCGGCAAGATTCGCGGAGTCTACATGCAGGGTAACGAGGCCGTCCGGCCGATTTTCCGCAAGTGGCTCCAGCCGTTCCGCGAGCTGGGCGCCTCGACCTTGACCCTCAACAATACCGGCGGCACCGACCATCAGTCGTTTGACGGCGTCGGACTGCCGGGATTCCAGTTCATCCAGGATGAGATCCACTACAACACGAGGACCCACCACTCCAACCAGGACGTCTACGATCAGATTCAGGCCGACGACATGAAGCAGGCCGCGGTCATCCTGGCCTCTTTCGTCTACAACACCGCGATGCGCGACGAGAAGCTGCCCAGGAAGGCGGAAGCGCGCGGGTCTCGGTAAGTGAGCAACACAAAGTGCGGCCGCGTGGACGATTCGGACCGTTCGCGCGGCCGTTCTCTGCCCCCGCGTCTCGGCTCATTCAGGCATGGGATAGCGCCGATCCAGATCGGCCAGGAAACGATGGATCTGCCGGGTACCCGTGCGGTGCATTTTCGGGAACCGCTTCTGGAAGCAGGTTTCGAGCCTCGTGAACAGGCGCGGCCAGAGCGTCACGGCGCCCAGCAGCAGGAACGGACTGCCGACTGGCCCGGGGAGCAAGATGCCGCCCACGCCGGCGACAATCAGTAACACTCCCACTTCCCTCGGCAGCACGCCGATCAACTCCGATTGGTCGTCGTTCCTCGCCAGTGCCAGCGTGCGCGCGTTATTCGCCGCCATGGTCGATCCCCCTTCGAGCGCCCGTTCCGGCTTGATGGATGAATTCCCATCACCGCGGACAATGGAACCTTGTTGAACCCGATTGCCAGGATTGCTCATGATCAGACTTCATGGATCCCTGCGAAACTTGGGCCGTACCCGGCGATTGCCTGCGGCCACTGGCTCCGGGGCGCTGGCATCGAAGACGACTGGGGCTTGATCGAGCACCCGTTCGAGCGAGTGGGCCGACTCATCCACGGCGTCTTCCGCCGGCTTGGCACTCCCGTCCGGCCACCACCATTTGGTCGTCAGGCAAAGCACCAGAATGCTGATCCTGACGGTCCAGGCGGCCCAGCGCGGGTAGGCGACGGCGACCCCCTGACCCATTCGTGTTCTGTAAAGAATCTCGAAGTCCTGGACCATCAAGTCGGCGGCGGTGAGCGCGAGCACGGCCGTGCCGAGACACGCAATCCAGTGATAGCGGCTCATGATTTCCATGATCACCGCGCTCAAGAGCAGCAGCATGGAGATCGACAGGAAGAGGCCGAGGATGATGCGGACGGGGTCGGACTGGCTGGCTCCCGCGATGGCCACAACATTGTCGAGGCTCATGATTAAGTCGGCCATGGCGATCCGCGTGATGGCCTTGAACAGCGAGGTTGGCGGCGGCCTGGTCAGGCCGGTCGAGTCGTCGTGCTCCTGGATCAGCTTGCAGGCAATCCAGGCGAGCAGGACAGCACCGGCGAACCGGAGGCCGGGAAAGAGCAGCAGGTGGGCGACAACCAGCGTGAGCGCCACGCGCATCACGATCGCCATTCCGCAACCCCAGAGCATCGCCTTGCGCCGTTGCCGGGCCGGCAGGAGGTGGGCAGCCAGCCCGATGACGACCGCGTTGTCGCCCGAAAGCACCAGGTCAAAGAGGATAATCTTGAGGATCGAACCCAGATAATCAAGCGTCATGGACAATACCTGAGTTCCCGCAAGGGGCTGGCATTCGTGGATCCACTTCGACCCGGTCGGGAATTCGCTGAACCGCCTCGTCGTTTTCCGCCACGCTCATCGAATCATAGTGCCGGCCGGCCGAGCAACTGATCGACCCGGCGACTGGCAGCCTCTGCGCCTTCGATGAGACCCCGCACCGCCGCGTTTTCGCGGGGGATCGCCTGCGCCACGAAGGCCGCGGGGAAGACCAGGCCGTAGGAGACCGTGTATGTGGTGTTGTAGACGGCCCGCGCCAGGATCACCCCGCTGGCCGGCCACGCCCTCGCGAGCGCTGCTTTCGCATCAGCCGCTCCCTGGCGAGCTGCCTGAACCGCGACTTCGACGGTGCCCGATCCGGTTGAAAACGATTCAGCGCTCACTGCAGTCGCGGCATCGGCCATTGTTCTGCTCCCGCTCGGAACCATGTTGCGACCGGCAGGTCGATCACCCGGTCCTCGATGACTGGCGTAAAGCCCAAGTCTATCCGGCAGCTTGCCGAATTCAAACAGGAAGTTCGCCCCTTGCGTGGATCGCGAGAGTTCAGCCAGTATCAAGGACAGAAACGCGGCCTGACGGTTGTCATTGTCAGCGCAGCTCAGTGCATGGTCTGATAGCTTGGTTCTCTCTCCGGATAAGTCGACTCCGCGGTGAAGCCGGCGCGTCTCCCGAGGATTCCGCCGATCTGTCCCGCCAGGTCAACAAGCTGGACGTGGTCGAGTTCCTGCGACAAACCCACGGAATCCGCGGCGCCCTCGCGGAGTTCGAGGTCGACGAGTCCGAGTGCGTGGTTACCTTCAAGGGCCCAGGCTACGCCGCCGACGCGTTCATCGACCGAGACGCAGGCCGCTACACGTTGACCCAGTCGTTCCATGGGGTCATCGCCGTCCTCAATGACCTGCACAAGGGCCGCGACACCGGCCTGGCCTGGTCCATTCTCATTGACGCCTCGGCCATCGTGCTGACATTCATCTCGCTGACCGGACTGGTGTTGCTCCTTTACCTCAAGCTGCGCCGGATTCCCGGCCTGGTTGTTGCGATCATCGGCACCATCATCGTGCTGGCGCTCTTCCTGCTGGGGGTGCCCTGACGATCATCGAATGCTGCGCCTGATCGAAACATTGGCCTGGCAATCGGATCGAACCCTCAGCATCGTGACTCTTTTCGAGCAGACGTCTCCTACCTTGCCCATCATGGCCCCATGATAAAGAAGCAGCACAATGCCCATTCTGCGACAGATTGCCCAGCTCGGCCACCCCGTCCTGCGCACGCTCGCCGCTCCGGTGGATCGCCCCGCCTCGGTCGAGGTGCGGACACTGATCGACGACATGCTTGCGACGCTGCGCGAGGCTGATGGCGTGGGCATCGCGGCGCCACAGGTTTATGAACCGGTTGCCCTCTTCATCGTGGCCTCGCTCCCCAGCCCCCG
>Ga0187888_1003819_pt1 | contig 11524 bp, 9 predicted proteins | sample June2016WEW_7_40_FD_132987 | JGI IMG/M metagenome (GOLD analysis project Ga0187888, IMG submission 132987) | Peatland microbial communities from SPRUCE experiment site at the Marcell Experimental Forest, Minnesota, USA - June2016WEW_7_40 | ecosystem: Environmental > Terrestrial > Soil > Wetlands... | reverse complement strand
GGCTCACCGCGCCGCCGCTCGAAAGCCCGAAGAAGACGTCCGCGCCCACCAGCGCTTCGGCCAGCGTGCGGGCTTCGGTCTGGTTGGCGTAGCGGGCCTTGTAGACGTTCATGTGCTCGGTGCGGCCTTGGTAGATCACGCCCTTGGTGTCGCACATCAGAATGTTCTCGCGGCGCACGCCCAGGTTGCAGTAGTGGGCCGCGCAGGAGATGGCGCTGGCGCCGGCGCCGTTGAACACCACCTTGACTTCGCCGATCTTCTTGCCAACGATCTCGAGCGCGTTCAGCAAACCGGCGGCGGAGATGATGGCGGTGCCATGCTGATCGTCGTGGAAGACGGGAATGTGCATGGTCCTCCGCAGCTCTTCCTCGATCATGAAGCACTCCGGCGCCTTGATGTCCTCGAGGTTGATGCCGCCGAAGGTCGGCTCCAGCACCTGGCAGGTGCGAATGACTTCGCGCGGATCTTCGGTCGCCAGCTCGATATCGAACACGTCGATATCGGCGAACCGCTTGAAAAGCACCGCCTTTCCTTCCATCACCGGCTTGCCGGCCAGGGCGCCGATATTACCCAGACCCAGCACTGCGGTGCCATTGCTGACGACCCCCACCAGGTTGCCCTTCCCCGTGTAGGCGTAGGCCAGGGCTGGGTCGCGCTCGATTTCGAGACATGGGACGGCAACTCCGGGCGAGTAGGCCAGACTCAGATCCCGCTGCGTGCGGCAGGGTTTGGTGGGAGTGACCGCCAGTTTGCCGGGCGGGGATTTCGAATGGTATTCGAGAGCGTCTTCAGGACGGATTGTCATAGATCATGGCCTTTCCAGCACGGTAGGACAGACCATCGTTCTTCGTGGTCTGTCACGGCTCGCCACAGCACGAGAACTCGACAGACGACAAAAACAGATCGTCTGTCCTACCTTCTCCGGCGCCACATCTCTTCCAATTGAGGCAAGCTAAGTTGTTCGGCGCGCAAAGCAGCTTCCGGCCAGCCTTCGACCACACCCTTACCATACACCACTGCGAGGTTGTTGCGTATGGTTTTGCGCTTATGGCGGAAGCACTGGGCGACGAATTCGAGGAAGGCTGACGGGTCGGGTATGGCAGGCGCGCAGGGCGAAAACTGGACCACTGCAGAATCCACTTTGGGCGGCGGGCGAAAGGCGGAGGGCCGGACTTCGCACAGCAGCCTGGGAGTGGCGAACAAGGTCGTGGCGACGGTCAGGTAGCCGTAGTCGCGCGAGCCCGGTTGGGCCACCAGGCGGCGTGCGACTTCCTTTTGCAGCAGAAACACGGCGCGCGGCGGGCGCTGGCGGAGCGCGCGTTCGAGGATGGGCGATGCGATGTAGTAAGGCAAGTTGCCGGCGATTGGCGCCGGCCCCCACTGCGCCAAGTCGATCGAGAGGACGTCGGCTTCCACGACTTCCAGGCGAGTGTCCGCAGCGAACCGTCGGCGCAAATAAGCGGCCAGATCGTGATCGATCTCGATGGCGACGACGCGCGCCGCGCGCTCGAGCAGCCTGGCGGTAAGCGCTCCGCGCCCGGGGCCGATTTCAACGACTAAAGGTTGGGGATCGGGACACGCAGCCCGGGCGATGCGCTCCAGGACGGAGCCCTGAATCAAGAAATGTTGTCCCAGCCGCTGCCGCGCCACGCGAGGCGGTCAGCTCCGCGTCGTGCGGGGGACCGAATGCAGCGACACCAGTATCTTGCTGTCGGTGGGAACGCCGAAATAGGTGCCCGGATTGAAGCTGAAATACAGGATGACGCGCTTGACGGCGGGCGTCAATTCGCCCTGTACCATTCGCCAGTCGCGCACTTGCCCGAAACGGTCAACGGTCAGTTCCACCAGCGTGCTGTCAGTCGAAGAGGGAATCGAGCCGGCCCCCTCCACGCTGACGAAGCCGGCCATCTCCACGCTGACGACTTCACCAGCCGCACGCCTGCCCTGCGGCAGAGTTACCATCGAAACGACCGAAGGATCGAAGTCCAGACTGCGTGTAAAGCTCAGACCGGGGGCCAGAATGCCGAACAGGAGCATGGCGGAAATCAGGCCGCCGCCGAAGGGCAGCGCCACCGGCCGCATCATATTATCCATGAACAGGCGGGCATTGTCCGCCATGTGCCGCAGCCGCGCGGAAATGCTGGCTCGCGCCATCTGCCGCAAGCGCTCGTGGGAGGCGAGCACGCGCAGCCGGTGGGTCACCACCGGCGGCACCGCCAACTCCCCCATGGACCGCATTGCCAGACGCTGTTCTTCGAACGCCTGGTACTCATCGTGACACCGGCCGCAGGATCCCAGGTGCGCCAGCGTGTCGCGGCGTTCCTGTTCCTCCAGCCCGTGGTCGAGGAGTGAAGAGATTCTTGCTCGGGCGTATTCGCAGCTCATACCTTTACCCTGCCGTCTTCGGCACCAATCGCAGGACCGGCCTCTCACCGAGGCTGCCCGCGAGTTCCTGCCGCAGGGCCTCGCGGCCCCGCAGAATTCGTGACTTCACGGTTCCGAGGGAGACATCCAGCACCTCGGCGATTTCTTCATAGCTGAGGTCCGACATGTCCCTCAGTACAACGGCCTCCTTGAAATGAGGATTCAAGCGCAGCAGGGCGGCTTCGATGATGCGATGCTGCTCCTGGCTGCAAGCCACCTCGAATGGGGAGCGGCCTTGGTCGGCCACCGTCTCCCGCCAATGGTGGTTATTTTCATCGGCCGCGCCATCCAACTCCGTCCCGCGGCGGCGATGACGGAAAAACCAGCGGCGCGCGTTGTGCGCCTCATTGACGGTAATGCGATAGAGCCAGGTCTTGAGGCTGCTTTGGCCGCGGAAATACCCGATCGAGCGGAAGACCTTCAGAAACACCTCCTGCACCACGTCGGCGGCCTCGGCCGGATCGTTCAGCAGGCGGCTGGCGAGCGTGTAGACCGGCTGCTGGAAGCGATCGATCAGTTCTTCGTAGGCCCTCTCATCGCCCTGGCGCAGGCTTTCGGCCAGGCACAGGTCCTCGCTCGCCGTTGCTTGCGCGGCAGGGCGTTCGGTGAAATCCAGGATCGCTGTGGCCACCGGCCAGCCTCTCATTCTCGGGTCACTTCCTGATTCCACGCTATCAGGAAAGTCCGGGCTCTGTAAAGATATAGACACCGGCCTGAAAAAGAAAGTTCCAGCAGCCGGGAAGGCCCGGGATTGCCCGGGACGGTTCCAAGCGTACTACGCCAGCACCAGGGGCGTCTTCGGCGAGCGCAGCTCGATCGGTACTATGTCCCGCTTCGCTTCTCCGGTGTACACCTGGCGCGGGCGGGCGATCTTGCGCTCCGGATCCTCCATCATCTCCTGCCATTGGGCCAGCCAGCCCACCGTGCGCGGGATGCCGAACAGCACCGTAAACTGGTCGGGCGTGAAGCCCATGGCTTCGTAGATGATGCCGGAGTAGAAGTCGACGTTGGGATACAGCTTGCGGTGGATGAAGTAGTCGTCGGAGAGCGCGATGCGCTCCAGCTCGATGGCGGTGTCGATCTTGGGATTGCGGCCGGTCACTTCAAACACTTCCTCGGCCACCCGCTTGATGATACGGGCGCGGGGGTCGTAGTTCTTGTACACGCGATGGCCGAAGCCCATCAGCTTGCGGTGGCCGGTTTTCACCTGCTGGATGAAATCGGGGATCCGATCCTTGGAGCCGATTTCGGCCAGCATACGCAGCACCTCCTCATTGGCGCCGCCGTGGAGTGGGCCGGAAAGGGCCGCGATGGCCGCCGCGGTGGTGGAATATGGGTCGGCGTTTGAGCTGCCGACCGCGCGCATAGTGCTGGTGCTGCAATTCTGTTCGTGGTCGGCGTGGAGGATAAACAGCACGTCCAGGGCGTGCGCGAGCACCGGGTTGGCCGCGTATTTCGGCTCCAGCCTCTTCCACAGCATGTTCATGTAATTCTTTGCGTAGCTCAGTTCCGGGTCGGGTGCCACGTAGGGCAGGCCCAGGCGATGCCGGTAAGCGTAAGCGGCCAGGGTAGGCATTTTGCCGATCAGCCGCACGATCTGCTTGCGCCGTATCTTGGGGTCATGCACGTTGCGCGATTCCGGATAGAAGGTGGAAAGCGCCGCCACGGTGCTGATCAGAATGCCCATCGGGTGAGCGTCGTAATTGAACCCTTCCATGAATTTCTTCACGTTCTCATGGGTCAGGGAGTGGGCCATGATTTCCTCGCTCCAGCACTCCAGATCCCTCGAGTTCGGCAACTCGCCATACAACAGCAGGTAAGCGACCTCGAGGAAAGTGCACTGCTCGGCGAGCTGTTCGATGGGGTAGCCGCGGTAGCGCAGGATGCCGCGCTCGCCGTCCAAATAGGTCACGGCGCTGTGGCAGGCGGCGGTGTTCATGTAGGCGGGGTCATACGTCATCAGCCCGAAATCGTCCGGGCCTGTCTTGATCTGGCGGAGGTCCATGGCGCGGATCGTGCCATGGTAGACCGGTAGCGTGTAGCTCTGATTCGTGCGGTTGTCGACAATCGTGATGGTCTCGTTGGCCATAGGGACACAGCCTCCTTGCAGTCGATGCGGCAGTTCGGCGCATGCAAACGACATTCCACGGCAAACTGTCTAAAATTCCCTCAATTTGAGTATAGTTGAGGAGGATGGCAACGGTCATCCGGGGCTTTTCGCGCAAGGAGCTGGGTGTGGTCATCCAAGCTCGGGTGTTGCGCCGCACGTGTTTTCGCAGTCTGCGCCTCAGGTTTTTCCCGGAGTGATAGATTGGCAACTGTGGCGGACCGGGCGTGACATTTCGGACACGGGCGCGTCAAAGCCAATAGGAGAGAGAACGGAAGCTAGCAGCGCGGCAGCAGCCGGTTTATGCAGGACGCAACCGGAACGGCCGGGGCCCGGGTGAGTCCCGAGGTGGATTCGCTGGTTCGGGCAGCGCAGCGCGGGGACCAGGACGCTTTCGAACGGCTGGTTCGCGCTTACGACCAAAGTGTGCTCCGGCTCGCCATGAACCTGTTACGCTCGCCGGAAGACGCGCGCGACGTGTACCAGGAGGCGTTCCTGCGGGTATACCGGAACCTGCACTCCTTTCGCTTCGACTGCAGCTTCCACACCTGGCTGTACCGCATCGTGACCAACGTTTGCCTGGACCAGTTGCGCAAGCGGAAGGTGCGGAAAGAGGAGCCGGCGGTGGTGGAGACCTCCGAAGGCGCGATTGACCGGACGGAGGGGTTCGAGGAAGAATCGGCGGCGGCGGATCCGGAGCGCATGACGTGGAACCGGCAGTTGGGGCAACGGATCGACGACGCGTTGGAAGAACTGACGCCGCGCGAGCGGATGGTTTTTGAGCTACGCCATTATCAGGGTTTGCGGTTGCGCAACATCGGCGAGATTCTGGGCACCAGCGAGGAAGCGGCGAAAAACTGCTTCTTCCGCGCCACGCAGAAGATGCGCACACTGTTGGGAGACTTAGTATGACTTGCGATGCGGTGCGGAAGCTGATTCCGCTGTATTATTACGGCGAACTGACGCCGGAGGAAGAAGACCAGGCCGAGGCGCACATCCACGAATGCGCCGCCTGTACCCGCCAGATGGAGGCGGCGCGGGCGCTGGCCGCGGCGCTGGACCGGCGGCGGATGGATGCGACGGCTGCCCTGCTCGTCCGTTGCCGGGCGGACCTTTCGGCGGCGGTGCGGGGTGCGGCGGCGGAGCCGGCGTGGAGATTGTGGCTGGAAGCGGCGGGCGCCACGCTGGCAGGCTTCACGCGTTGGCGGCAGCCGCTGGGCGCGGCGGCGCTGATCGCGATTGGCTTCTTCGCCGCCAGGCTGATTCCGGCGGGCTCCGGCTCGGGTGTTTCCACGGCCTCGCTGGCCCCTTCGGAGGGAGTGTTCGTCAATGTGCGCTCGGCGCAGCCGGACAACTCCGGCCGGGTGCGGATCGCGTACGACGAAACCAGGCGGCGCGAGGTCTCCGGAAGCATCGACAACCAGGAGATTCAGAAGCTGCTGCTGGCGGCGGCGCACGAAGAGGACGATCCCGGAGTGCGGGTGGAATCGGTCGGGCTGCTCAAAGACCGCGCCGGCTCCGGCGAAGTGCGCGACGCGCTGATGAACGCACTGCTGCACGATTCCAACCCCGGCGTGCGGCTGAAGGCGCTGGAAGGCCTGAAACCGCTGGCCGCCGAGCCCCCGGTGCGAGGCGCGCTGTCCCAGGCGCTCGAATTCGACGACAACGATGCGGTGCGCATGCAGGCGGTGGACCTGCTGACATTGCGCCGCGACGAGGCTATGGTGGGTGTGCTGCAGAATCTGGTGCAGAAGGAAGACAACAGCTACGTGCGGCTGAAGTGCGAAAAGGCTCTCAAGGAAATGAATGCGTCGATCGGCACTTTCTAACTTAGCGGCCTTGGTGGCGCTGCTGCCGCTGGGCGGAGGGTGCCAGGAGCCACAAGAAGCTCCACTGGAGCGGGAGCCCGGCGGCTGGGCGCAGACCTATCGCGGAAACGTGCCCGCGGCGCGGACGCTGCGCATCAATGGGTCCGGGCCAGTGACTTTGGAAGGCGGGGCTGCGCAGACCTTCGTGTACACCGTTCGGCTGAGCGTGGCGGTGCGCTCCGAGGCCGAGGCGCGGAGCATGCTGGCCCGCGCGCCGCTCGAAGTGAGGCGCGGCGAGAGCGTGATTTTGACTACGCCCGGCGGTCCGATCCGGGCGCGGATGGTGGTGAAAGCGCCGGCTCTCAGCCTGGCCAGAATCGTCGACTCCGATGGCGCCATCGAGGCCAGCGGAATCGAAGGCGAGCTGGATGTGGAATCGCGCATCGGCGAAGTGACGGTGGACCGCATCGGTGGCCCTTGCACGGTGACCACGGGCGGCGGCGATGTGCGCGTGGGCGAAGTGCGCGGGAATCTGCGCTGCCGGACCGGCGGCGGCCGGATCACTTTGCAGACGGTGCGCGGCGAAGCGGTGCTGGAAACATACGGCGGCGATATTGTGGTAGGCGAGGTGGGAGGCGGCGTGCGCGCGCAGACGGCGGCTGGCAACATCCGCGTCCATCTGGCGGGAGGTTCGGTGACCGCCATCACCGGCGGCGGCGAAGTGGCTATCGAAAAGGCCGGGGGCACGGTCACCGTGCGCAACCTGGCCGGGCCGGTCCAACTGGGCGCGGCGCAAGGCGGATTCGAGTGCCAGTCCGCTTCCGGCGGCATCCGTTTGAGCGGCGTGACGGGGCCGATGCGGGTTTCCACTTCGCTCGGCAGCATTGTGGCCGACCTGACCGGCGCGCATCCGGCCGATTCGTTTCTGGCGACCACGGGTGGTGACATTACGGTAATCGTTCCGTCTAACCTGGGTGTGACGATTCACGCGGAGAACCGGATGGCGGACACGCTGCGCCGCATCGTGTCCGACTTTCCGGCGATCCCGGTGTCACGCATGGGCAACCGCGTGGTGGCGCAAGGCGCCGCCAACGGCGGCGGGCCGCTGCTGCGCATCTCCGGCGCGGGCGGCACGATCTTCATCAAGCGGCGCTAGAGACGATAGGCGATTGAGGCAATAGAAGCGAGGCGAACATGACGACGAAATTGGTTTGGGCAGTTGCGTTGCTTGCCGGCGGCGCGTTGGCGCCGGCCTCGCGCGCGCAGAATCCGGCGCCGCGGGCGCATGCGGCAACGATTTTTGCGGGGGGCAGCGGCAGCTACCTGGGAGTGGGCGTGCTGGACGTGGATTCCGCGCGCGCCAGGGCGCTGAAGCTCAAGGAAGAGCGCGGCGTGGAAATCAGCAGCGTGACCGAAGGCGGCCCGGCGGATAAGGCCGGTATCAAGCAAGGCGATGTGGTGCTCGAATACAACGGCCAGCCGGTGGAAGGCATGGCGCAGTTTCAAAGGCTGGTGCACGAAACACCGGCCGGGCGCCAGGTGAAGATCGAAGTGTGGCGCAACGGCGCGCCGCTCACTTTGATGGCGACGGTGGAGACCCACAAGAGCTTTGAAATGGCGTCGCCGGAAGGGGACATCAACATATTCGGCAACCCGCCCACATTCCAAATGCCATCCATGCCGGGGATGCCGCCGTCCATGCCGGGGATGCCGGAGTTCGACATGCCGCACATCTTTGCCATCACGCCGTCGCGCCGGCTGGGAATCGAGGGCGAGGGGCTGGGAGAAGAGCCGCAGTTCGCCGAATTCCTGGGCGTGAAAGACGGCGTCCTGGTGAAATCGGTGCTGAAGAATTCCGCCGCCGAGAAGGCCGGCATCAAAGCCGGCGACGTGATCACACGAATTGGCGACACGCCAGTCTTCAGCTCGCACGATATCACGAACACGCTGCGCACCAACCACCAGAACCAGCCCTTCACCGTCACCGTGGTGCGGAACAAGAAGGAGACGCAAGTAACGGTGACGATCGAAGACCGCACCGGCCAGAACGCCACGCGCGCAGCGGCGCAGTGCTGAAGCGCGGGCGTTCGTGGCGCACGCACTCATGCGTGCCGCACCGGCACTAATGCCGGCGCCTGGAGTTTCTACATTTGGGCGTTAGGCGGCACCTCGCGTTGCCAACCCAAGCGCGGCGTTTGGTATCAGGGCATGGCTTCGGCCGTGCCGCAAAATGCAGGCATCATGGGGCTTTAGCCCCTGGCGCTTTTTTCCTTGCGACGTACGTGAAGCAGTAGGGGAACTTCTCGGGTGAGTCGACGAGTCCTGCTTGCACCGGGTTCCGCGCAATATACTCCCGGTGCTGCAAGAAGCTTTGCCGGTTCTCGACGCGCTGTTCGGAGAACCCGCGCTGCCAGACCCCTCCCAAGTATCCGCATTCCTTCTTCAAACGATAGGAGAATCCCCCTTTGATCAGCTGCATGGCCTTCTCGATGGTCATGTCAGCGCCGACCGTCATCAACAGATGCACATGGTTGGGCATGACCACGAAGTCATGGAGCCGGAATTTGTGAGCCAATACATACGAACGCAACACGTCGATCATCAACGTGGCGTTGCGTTCCGACTGTAACAGGGGAAGTCCCTGGCTGGTCTTCGTGGTGGCGAAGAACGTACGTGCCGAACTCACGATCCTGCCGGGGCGGGCATTGCGCACAGGTTTTGCCATTACCAGGGGCTAAAGCCCGATTCCTTAGTATGACTCAGCGGCACGGCTGAAGCCATGCCCTGATACTCAGCTAACATATCCCCACACATTCGGAAATGTACAAACCCGAGTGGCCGGCACTGATGCCGGCGCCGGTTTCCCGTGCGCCAGCAGGTGGCGAGAAGAGTCTCTACCCGGCACACACGAATGCGAGCGCCACGCCGTTCGCTCATGATTGGCATGGTCGTATTCCGACAGACCCTTAGCTCGCGGCGGTCGAACTTGCTTACCGGTAATCCGGAAGAGCTTTTACGATCTCGACCGTCGCTACGCTCACGCGCACCACTTGGCCCACCAGGCGCACGATGTAGCCGGGATCGTCCTCGCGGTTCGGGTCGGATTCGCCCTTCACCTGGTACTGATCGATCACCCACTCCAGCGCGGACCGCGAGCCGAGCCGGTATTCGAAGGCTTCTGCCGGAATTCCGCCCAGCGTCAGCGACTCGTTCACCCGCAGCGACTGCTTATCCGCGCTGAGCTTCATCTTCTCGACCCGCTGCGAGTAGGGAACGCCCGCAGTTTCGATTTCCTGAAGCGGCCACGGTTCGAGCGATTCATATTCGACGTGCAGCCGCGCCAGCTCCTTTCCGGCGGATGCGAAGGCCGCAAAATCGGGCGCAAACGGAATCCGCGGCAGCTCGCGCTTGAGATTGGCCGCGTACCGCTCGCGATATCCCGGATGATGCAGCAGCGCGTAGAGATAGTGGAAGACGTCGCATTTTGGGATGGACTCGTCGGAATAATGCTGCCGGAACTGCGCAACGACGGAGTCCTTCAGGTGGGAGAGAGGGAAGCATTGGTGCGCGTCGATTGCCGCGCAGAGATGCAGGTCGGCGATTGAGTCCGTCATCAGCGCGCTGACCGTCGGCGCCCGGTAGCCAATGTCGGAGATCACGATTGTCCGACCCGATATGTGTGGCCACTGTCCCGTGCGTTGGTTCAGAACGGCATCTAGAAACACCCACCGTTTAGCATACGGACGGTAGAGCGCCGGACGTATCTTCGCCTTCTCGAACTCCGCGTACCGGCCCCGCGCCAGGCACTCCTTTAGCCGACTGCTCCATTTGAGATCGTCGGGAAAGTCCGCGTCCTTGTCGCGCCTGTGACGGTCCACCTGCGCGTTGTAATCCGCAACGAACTTCTTGACCCTGTCCGTCAGTCTGCCTCGGTCAAAACCGTAGACCACGCTGTCCCGCGTTGTCTCTAGTCCTCTGCTGCGGATTCCAAACATCTTGCCCAGGTCCGCGAACCGACGGTATTCGGAGAGGTGCCCCGGCACGAGCCAAGTGTGCTCTGCGTCTGGCACCAGCGGCTGCCACGGAATCTCACCGCCGGCCAGGAACTGAAGTTTCTCGCCCTTCCGCCACGTCTCCGGCACGCGATGATAGCGCAACTGTTTCGCCGCGTCCTTCTTCTTCACCGCGAGCGTGATCCCTACGCCCACTCGAATGCCAAACACATTGTGCGTGGTCCCTGAGAGCTTGGGATTCCGCCGCACGTTGCCGTGCAGATCGATGTGATCCACTCGCTCGAAGTCCTGCAGAAGATGCTGGCGCATGCCGTCGAACGCAAGCTGGTCCACAAAGCTGTTGTTCGACACAAAGCACACGATGCCGTCGCGCTCGCCCAGCCGATCAGTCGCCCAGCGAAAGAACTTCACGTACATATCCGACAGTGAGTTCTTGTTGGTTGCCTTCGAGTCCTTGCCGTACGTGTCCCGCACGCGCTCATCGATCTTCTTGTACTTCCGGTTTGGGTTGTTATCGTTCTCGCTCTTCTGCCCCACGTTGTACGGCGGGTTGCCGATGATCACCGTGATGGCGGCTTCTTTCTCCCGCTTCACGCGCTCGGTGTTGGCCGCGGTGAACAGCTCGCCCTGCCGTGCCCCCGCCATGTCGAGCGTATCCACGAAACATATGCCCGGGAACGGCTCGTATTGCTTCATCCGCTCGTAGTAGGCGTGCTCGATGTTCAGGCTCGCCACGTAATACGGCAGCAGCATCACCTCATTCGCGAACAACCGGTGCCGGTAAGCCTCCGCCAGCGCCTTGCCCGGCATCCGGTCGATCAGGTTGACGATGAAATTGCCGGTCCCGGTGCAAGGATCGAGGATCACCACCTCGGGCGACGCCAGCGTGAATCCGAATTCCTCCTTGAGCGCATCCTCCACCGACTGGCACATGTAGTCCACAATTTCGCGCGGCGTGTAGACAATGCCGTGCGTATCCGCCACATCCGGCGAGAATCGCTGGAAGAACTGCTCATATACGGAATTGAGAAAATCCTGCTTCTCGGTGAAGTGGCTCAGGTTGGCGCCGGCGCGCTCGATCGCCGTGTAATACGGGTCCAGCTTCTTGAGAAACTCCTGCTTCGAAAAGCTGGCCGAAGCCAGCGCTTCGATCACGTTCTCCACCTGCGCCG
>Ga0187888_1003817_pt1 | contig 11526 bp, 14 predicted proteins | sample June2016WEW_7_40_FD_132987 | JGI IMG/M metagenome (GOLD analysis project Ga0187888, IMG submission 132987) | Peatland microbial communities from SPRUCE experiment site at the Marcell Experimental Forest, Minnesota, USA - June2016WEW_7_40 | ecosystem: Environmental > Terrestrial > Soil > Wetlands... | reverse complement strand
GCCGTCGGCCCGCGGGTCTTCAATAGCGAGGAGTGGATGACGCGCAGGGAGAGGCTGCCGAAGGTGGTGTGAGGCGAGGGCAGATCCACCGTTCCCTTCCTCCACGGCTCTGACCGGATCCCGAACTCATCGGAGCCGGGTTAGCGCCAACGACTACGCGGCGAGCGGTCGATCATCACATGCAGATGAGCGGAGGGAACTCTCTCACCGGCTCGCATTGATCGGCGGTTGGACAAGAGTTCAGCGGAAGGGTCCACAGGATAGTGGTTCGCGAAGGCTGGCAGGCGACGTTGTGGAATGCGAATGAACGATCTGCTGGACTGCGGAGCGCCTGGGCGCGGGAGGCGTCGAGCTTCCGTTCGCACACCCATAACCCACCTTTTGAGGTTACGCGCGAGCAGCCCACCCCTCAAATGTGTTGAAATAAAAACCTCTTGAAGAAAATCGGCCTGGTTTTGGTCTTGCTGTCGGGCTCTCGGCTGCCGACGGCGGATACTTCCACACCTCCGGTTGCGCAAAAGTTTCTGGCGATATTCCAGGAGCTTCGTGAAGCCCAAGCGCAAGGAGCCTCCCACCCCCGTTATGTCTCCTTTGCGCTTTCCGACGGCGAGATCGACGACTATATGCACTACGCGTTGCGCACAACGCCCCGGCCAGGCGTGGATTCGGTGACCATAAAAACCTTCCCGCAAAATTACGTTTCGATGTTCACCGTCGTCGATTTCGACGCCATCGAGCGCTGGAAGCCGGGCACAATCCCGGCCCTGCTGCGGCCCATTCTGCACGGCAAGCAGTCCATCTGGGTAGACTACCGTTTCACAGCCGCCGATTCAAAAATCACGTTCTCCGTGGAAAAGGCGTACTACGACAAAGTTTGGCTGCCCACGTTATTCGTGGGGGAAGTGATCCGGATCGTCGCCGCCCGCCAACCGGAGCATTTCGATACCAGCAAGCCGCTGCCCCTGCCATTCGGCCTTCGCCAGGCGTGGACCGAAAACCACATCGTGAAGGGCAATAACTGAAGAATTGGAACCTGCCGCGCCGGTTCACGCACTCCGCCTCAATGCCTCGCCCCTGCCGCTGGCTTAATTCCTCGCGTGCAGTCACGCTCTTATCTACAGGTGACACGCTGGAGCGCTGGCCGGCCTCGACCGTACTTGTTTATCTGTGGCGCCAGCGAGCACCGCGATACAATAACGGATCTGCGAACAGCCAATCGATCGCCTGCGAGGAACCGATCCAATGAAACTCGTCCGCTCCATCCGCCAACTGCCGGCCGTGCTGTGGGCGCTGCTGTGCGTTGGATTGCTTGCCCCGAGCGGGATCTGGATCGCGGAAGATCATACGGTGTGGCCGTGGGATCAAGCGTGGTATGGGGAGGTGTCGGCGGATCTCTGGTTCTGGATGGGGCATTCCTTGCGGCGATGGGTTGGGGAGTTGGCAGATGGCCTGTCCCTGAAGCCTCCGGGTGTGGTGTGGCTGGGGCAGCTCTTCGTCCCGTTGCGACACATCTTCGGATCGGTGGAGATCTCGCTGCTCGTCTCGATTTTGGCGACACAGTTCGTTCTGCTGGCGATTCTGTTCCGCATCGGCCGGCGGCTGTGCTCGGGCTCCAGCCTGGCCGCCGCCGCCGGCGTCACGCTGGCGGCGGGCACGTCGCTGTTTGCCGGACTTTCCCATCAATTCTTCGTGGAACCATTGCAAGCTGCCGCGGTGGCATGGGTCTATTACGTGGCGGTCGAGGCCCCCGGTTGGACCAGCCTCCGCATTGCGGCGCAGCTTGCGTTGGCGATGGTGGTTGGTGTTCTGGCGAAAGCCGATACGCCACTGTACTGCGTGCTGCCCTGCCTTTACGCGGCAGGTCTGATCTGCCGGAAGAAACCACCGCGGGCGGAAATATCCGCCTGCTGGAAGTCCCTCGCTTTTCGGGCCCAGGCAGTTCTTCTCGTGTTGCTGACCGGCGCCGCCGCACTCTGGTATTACAGGAACATGCGAGCGGTGTGGCAGCACGCCCGCGATTCGTCCGCGGGCGCAGTCGCTCTCGACTATGGCAGCCGCGATTCCTGGCTGCATAAACTCGTCCAGTGGTGGGGATTGCTGAACGACTCCTTTCTCTCGCCATATCTTGGTTGGGTGTTCCTGGCCGCGCTGGCGGGAGCGGGCCTGTTCGGAATGCTACGTCTCCGGCAGCGCCGCGAGAAAGTGCGCATTGAACCCGTTGCGATATTGAGTGCGCTGCAGATCCTGCTGCTGCTCTCGGTGTTGTCCACAACCATCGTTCTGGAGCCCAGATTCCTCTACGCTATCCTGCCGAGTATCGCGATCGTGTTTATGCAGCTTTGCGCCTTTCTGCCGGCGAGGTTTCTCGCCGTCGCCGTCGTGGCGTGTGGCGCTCAGTGGGCAGCCGTTAACGCAGAGTCCCTGGCGATCGTGGGCCGCCTTGGCCATCAATCCCAGTGGCTTGTTACGCCGGAGTTCGATCGATCTCACTACGACGACCTCACTCGGGTTGTCCGCCTGACTTCGGATGCGCCGGACCGGTACGACATCGTCGCGGTGGAATGCTCGTGGATGAATGCTAACGCAGCCGCCTTTTTTGCCGCCAAGAATCGTCTGCGGACAGGCGTGCGGAGCTACTACACTTCGCTTGGTTATGCCGAATCCGACTTCGGGGCAGCCATGCGGCGCATCGGAGAGTTCCGGCCCCGCTACGTCATCACGCTTGCCGAGCCGTTTCAGGCTGGCCTGCCCGGCTTCCTGAATGTCGTATCGTTGCCGGTTTTGCGCGACCTGCGGAGCGACGATCGTTTCAGTCAGGTTCCTTTTGCGAGTCACAGCGGCGTTCTGGTGTTCCGATTCAAGAATGGCTTCCCTGCTGGAACTGCCGCGGGGAGTGCGCCTTGACGAGCGCCGACGACCGCGGCGGGCACGCCCCGCTGGTGACGATAGTCTTTCCATGCGGGCCCAACACCGAAGCGGCTGAACTGTCGCTTCGGTCGATCCGCGCGCAGACGATTCAGTCATTTGCGATCCTGGCCGTCAACCTAGGATGTCCGGAGGCTTTTCTCGCCGCGCTGACCGGACAGGAAGGCGGCGAGCGGATCGAGGCGATCGGCAGCGGCGAAGGCATCGCCCGCGCGTGGAACGCCGCCGCCGCGCGGTCTCCGGCACGCTACATTTGCTTTCTCCAGCCTGGCGACAGAATAGAGGAAACCTACCTGGAGAAATGTCTGTTCTATCTCGAAGTGACCGGGTTCGATGTTTGCGGGAGTTGGCAATTGCGAGGCGCCGAGCTGCATAGAACCGGGCCATTTTCCTTACGCGCTCTGCTAGCGCGGAATGTCAGCGGATCGGCCGTGATTCGAAGAGAAACACTGATTCTGGCTGGCGGCTTCGATGGCGCCATCGCGCCGCCCTTTCTGATCTGGGACCTCTGGATCCGGATGGCCGAGCGCGGGGCCCGGGGCCACCTGTTCGGCGAACCGCTTGTCCGCAATTCGGAGGAACCCGGCGAGGAGCCGCACGACGCCGCATTCGTGAGCCAAAAATACTGCCATCTGCTGGGCGATGCCAGGCTGGTGCAGCGGCTCGACGCCATTCGAGCCAAGAAGCCGCCCCTGAAGAGTTACGCCGGCATGTTGGAGGATGCGCGCCAAGCGGACACGCCCGGCATTGTCGTCTCGATGCCGTTTCTCGCCATGGGTGGGGCGGAGCGAGCCATGGCGGGAGTCTTCGGCGAACTGACCCGCTGCGGGTATCGCGTATTTCTGGTTACGACCGCAGCGGCTCCGCAAGGCTGGGGCGACACAAGCCATTGGTTTCATGGCAACCTAGCCGGCCTTTATCACCTGCCGCGATTCCTCGCCGCTAATCTGCAGCCGGCTTTTTTTTCTTATTTGATTCAACGCCACTCAATCCAGGTGTTGCTGCAGGTGGGATCCGTAACCGTGTATGACTGGTTGCCACGCTTGAAAGAGCTGTTTGGCGAACTCGCGGTGGTAGACCTTTTGTTCAATCCGGTGGGACATGTCGGTAGCTATTGGAAGAGCCGGAAGCTCATAGATCATACGGTCGTGGAACATGAAGTCATGGCCTCGTGGCTGGTGGAGCATGGGGAGCGAAGGGCCAGGATTTCCGTGATTCCAAATGCCGTTGATGTCGACCGCTTCGCTCCGCAGCAGCCCACGGACTGGCGGACTGGAGAGCCGCGGCGGGAAGGAACGTTTGTGGCCGGATTTTTCGGACGGCTGGCCGAAGAGAAAGCTCCCGATACGTTTGTGCGCATCGCGGCTCGCTTCAAAAACCGCCCTGCTTTTCAGTTCTTGATTTGCGGGACGGGGCCCATGGAAACCTCACTCCGTTCTTTATGCCACGAATACGGACTGCAAAAGAGCGTGCATTTTCTGGGATTCGTGGATACGCGCAGGTATCTCGCTTGCTGCCATGTTACAGTCACTTGCTCGCGGTTTGACGGCCGTCCTAACATCATTCTGGAGAGTCTGGCGATGGGCGTGCCGATTGTGGCGAGCCGCGTCGGGGGCATACCGGAGATGGCGCCCGAAGGCCATGGCACCAGGCTTTGCGAGCCGGATGACGTGGAGGGATTTTGCGGCGCGATCGAACGCCTGGCTTCCGATCAGGAAGGTTATCTGCGATTGGCGGCCGCCGGCCGGCGCTGGGCGGAGGCACAATACTCACTGGCGGGCGCCGCGGGCCTGTATGCCAATCTGTTTCACAGCCTGACGGGGGCGCGTCCCCGGCCTGCCAGGTCTGCTGAGGACGAGGCCGCCATTGCCGCAGCGATGCTACCCGCCAGCCGCCCCTATCAGTCGCTGCCGCGAGGGCGGTTGCGAGCTTCTCTCCGCATCCTCCGAAACGCCCTATCGTGGTCACACACGCCCGGCACCTTAAGAACTGTCTGGCTATACACCACGCTCCGGCGCAATCACACCACAGCGCGCGAGTTCGAGGAGTTCTTCGATGCCGGCGATTATGCTCTGCGCTACCCGGACGTAAGCGCCGCCGGAATCTCCCTGATGTGGCACTATCTCCTCATGGGCTTTCGAAATGGCTGCGATCCCTCTGCTTGGTTCGACACCGATTACTATCTTGAGACTTGCCCCGACGTTGCGGCCGCGGGCGTGAATCCGCTGGTTCACTATCTCAAATGGGGGCGCGCCGAGGGGCGTGGCTGTTTGCCCGCTGGAGACCTTTGGAGCCCCGCCGGGGACCCGGCGCGGCCCAAAAACGCGCCGGGTACGCCGTCGTGACCTCTTGGGCGGATGCAGCGATTTCCGTCGTCATTCCCACGAAGAATGCCGGAGCGGAATTCAGCCATACGCTGGCTGCCCTGCGCAGACAGCCGCGCTCGCTGGAAATCGTCGTCGTGGATTCCGGCTCTTCGGACGGGACCCCGGATTTGGCGCGCGAACACGGCGCGCGCGTGGTTTCGATCGCTCCCGAGTCGTTCAACCACGGCGAGACCCGAAACTTCGGAATCCGGCAGAGCAGGGGGCAATTCTGCATCATGCTCGTGCAGGATGCCGTACCTCAAGGTGACTCCTGGTTGGAAGAGATGCTTTCTCCGTTTGCCGACGAGGGGGTTGTCGGTGTCACTGCGCGGCAAGTGCCGCGCCCCGACAGCGATCCCTTTTCCAGGTGGCAGTGCGATTACCGGAATCGCTTTCTGGGCGAAGCGGCGCGAGTTCAGGAGTTGGAGAGCTGGAAGCATTTTGAAGCGCTTGGTTCTCAAGAGCGGCTTCGCCTGGCGAGCTTCGACAACGTTTTTTCGGTTCTGCGCAGAGATTTCTGGGAGCAGTGTCCTTTCCGCGCACTGTCATTTGCCGAAGATCTCGATTGGGGGCTGCGGGCAATTGCCGCCGGGCGGCGGCTAGTGTACAAGCCATCGGTTTGCGTCATGCATTCTCACACCCGGCCCGCCGTCTATCATCTGCGCCGCAGTTATGTTTCGGGCCGGATAGTACCCCAGATTCTTCACCTTCCGCCAGTCGAAACCAGCGCCCGCAACGATGAGGAGTTTCTCGGTGCTATCGGTTTCTTGTGTCGGGAAGTTCGCGCAATTCTTTCCGAAGGCGGGGATTGGAGCGAATTCTCCAGATCCTACAGTGCGTCCAGTCTGCTGGAATCGTTACTAGTTGCCTTCGAACGTACAGAGGTGCGGCTAGAATATCATCTGAATGATGTCCGCGAGAACTTCTACGGTATCCTTGAACAACTCCTCGGCCCTGATTTGACTCGACTGCCGCGCCTTGAGGCGGGCTCCATTGTGGTCATGGCGCTAGCTGAAGCCGTGGGCGCATTTGCCGCTGCGTATCATAATTGGTGTGAGGCGCGACACTGCGTCTCTGATGGCATGTGCCGCCTTGCTGGCATGCTATCCAAGGGGTGTGAGTGTCGAACATACGTGCCGGCGACGACAAGGCGGACGCATTCGCGTCGCTCGACGAAATCTGCCAATTACTCCGGACCCACCCCGATTTCCGGGAGCCGCCCGCGGTTCGGATCGCAAGGAAGAGCCAGGCCGGTTTGGCGATCGGCCGCTTCATCAAGAATGTGCGGCTGTGGCGCTTTGGCGTCGAGTTCGCCCGGTCCCTCACGCTCTGGCATTTTCAGATCAGACAGGACCAGCCCCGAGTACTGGCAATGGATCTTCGGTGGCACGTCGGGAAAATCCAGGGCGGTTGGTGGGTGTTCGTTCACTTTGTGGACTCGAGCGGCGAAATCCGCTTTCAGGGTGACTACTCTTTGCGAGGCGCAGTTCCCGATTCTCTGGGATTTGTCTATTCTCGCCGGCTGGTGGCAGTTCCGGCGGAGGTTTCTCCTGGTGACTACCACGTCCGGCTAGGCGTATGGTCGCCTGGCACTGCCTCCCACCTCCAACTGACACAATTCCGAGGATGCCAACGCGAACCGGCTAGCTGGTGCGATAACGCGGTGCTGCTCGGCACTGTAACCATATAGCCCCTGAACGCTCAAGCCAATTGTAGTAACGCTCGGTCGGTGGCCGGCGGGGTGGCCAGTTGCCGGTTGACGATTCGCGGCGTTCCGGCCACGGTGGACTATAGCGGCGCCGCGCCGGGCTTGATCATCGATCAGTTGAACTTCACGCACCCGGCCGGCGTACCGCAAAGCGCGCCGGTGGCCGCGGTGCAGACGATCAACGGCGCCAGCGGCACATTCCTGCTGCCGGCGGCGGCCGCTTCCTCGCCCGCAGTAGAATGAGTTCATGAAATCTCGCTGGGCCGTGATGGCGGCTGTGGCGGCCTTGCTCGCCTGTCACCTCTCGACTCTCCGCGGGATGGCCACACAGTGGTGGAACGATGAAGACATGGGGCATGGCTTCCTGGTTCCCGTCGTGATCGGCTGGATCGTCTGGAACGAGCGCCGCAAGTGGCACTCGGTGCCCGCGCAGCCGAGCTGGTGGGGCGTTCCACTGCTGATCTCGGGTGCAGCCCTGCATTTCGCCGCAGTCGTGGGGGTCGGATTGTTCGCCGCCTCGGTGGCCCTTCTGCTTTCAGCCGTGGGCGCGATTGTCTGTCTGGCGGGTTTCGGCCGGCTGCGCGCGTGGGCCTTTCCCCTCCTTCTCAGTCTCTTCATGCTCCCCAAGCTGGTCTTTGCGTACAATATGGTCACGCTGCCGTTGCAGTTGCTGGCCAGCCGTATGGCGGCGGGGATGTTGTCGGCCAGTGGAGTCGGTGTCATCCGCGAAGGAAACATTTTGGATGTGGGCGGACATCGCGTTGCGGTGGCGGAGGCGTGCAATGGAATCCGGTACCTGTTGCCGCTCGGCTTCATGGCGGTGGTGCTGGCCTATGTGCTGGACCCGAAGGCTTGGATGAGGGTCGCGCTGCTGGTGGTGGCCGTGCCGCTGGCGATCGTCGCCAATGCCGTGCGCGTTGCCGCTTCGGCGGCCATCCCGGCGCTCGCTTCGGGAACTCCCCACTTTACCGCGGGAGCGGTTATTTTTCTGCTCTGCCTGGCCGCGCTGGCCGGGGCACGGCAGTTATTTCACATGATCGGCGCCCGCCACTATGCCTGATCCACTCAAGATTCTTGTTCCGGTTTTGCTGGTGGCCGAAGCCCTCACGGTTCAATGGGCCGGTCATGCCGAGCGCGTACCCGCCGCCCCGGACTTGAACGCGTTCCCCGGGCAGATCGGCGGCTGGAGTCAATCGAGCGAAATTCTGATCGACCCGGACGTGCAAGCGCAGCTTCGCGCCGACCGGCTCCTGGACCGCATGTATTACTCAGGAACTTCCGCCGGCCCTATCGTGCAAGCCGAGGTGTTGGTCGCCTGGTTCAATTCCCAGACCAAGGGGGACCGGCAGCCGCATTCGCCTCGGGTGTGTCTGCCGGGCGCAGGTTGGTTGCCGGAATCGATTGGCACCCTCCGCATCGAAACGCCGGCCGGGAAGTTATCCGCGACCCAGTACATCGTCAGCAAGGGCGGGCTTCGTTCCGCCGTTTTGTATTGGTATCAGACCCCTCGCCGCACCATCGCGGGGGAATGGGAAGCCAAATCCTGGATTCTGCTGGACGCCCTGCGCGACCACCGCACGGATGTCGCGTTAGTGCGAATCGTGGTTCCGTCGTACAACGCCCAGGACAAGGTCGCGACGGACGCCGCCGCCGATTTCGCCCGCGCCGTGTATCCGGAGTTGCGGAAGGAGCTGCCGTAAACCTCCTCGTGGTACTGCCTGAAATGTGCGTTGAAGAGCGGGAGGCACCTGATCTGCTTCCCGCTCCGTTTAGCCTTGCCTTGCCGCGATACCACGGCTTTATGCTTCGCCGTCGGATGGATCAGTCAAACCGGCTGGCAGCTCCAGCGCCCCGGCTCGTGGTTATCCCCGCTGTTCATGGGGTGTTTAGGGGACTGCTCAAAAGCTTGGTCAAGGCGATCACCTCGCTTTCTACGAGAATGATTGTACCGCCGCTGCCTCTAAGAGATCATGTCGGCCAATTCCCAAACATGGTGCGGTGAGGTTCGATTCCATCGCGGGCGTAACGCGCAACGTCTTGTGAATGCGGCAGAAGTTGCCGTTCGGCTTCAACGCGGTTTTCAGGCACTACCCTCCTCGTTGATATCTAGCGTTTATCGCTATACGCTATAAATGTGCTCCACTCGTTTCGGGACGCCGAAGCTGAGAAGCTCTTCAACGATGAGTTTTGCAGGAAATATCGAGCCATTGAACGGGTAGCCCAGCGAAAACTGACGGCGCTCGACGAAGCGGAGAACTTGCGGGACCTGGCCGCCCTGCCCGGCAATCACCTGGAAGCGCTGAAGGGCGATCGGAAGGGACGGCACAGTATTCGCATCAACGAGCAATACCGCGTCTGCTTTGCGTGGGCAGACGGCTACGCCAACGATGTGGAAATCGTGGACTATCATCAGTGGAGAACGCTATGCCGAGAATCCTCGCACCGATTCACCCCGGAGAGATCCTCCGGGAGGACGTCCTCAAGCCGCTGAACATGAGCGTCAACCAGCTCGCTAAGGCGCTGGCGGTGGACGCCGCCCGGCTCAACGAAATCGTGCGCGGCCGGCGTGGGATTACTGCCGACACGGCGCTGCGGCTCGCGCGATACCTCAGCACGACGCCCGAATTCTGGCTCAAGCTCCAGCTCCATTTCGAGCTACGCGTGGCGCGCCAGACGAAGCTGAAGGATATCGAACACGCCGTACGGCCGCGGACCGAAGCGGCATAAGGCGGCGGACAGCGATGCCGCGAAAACCCGTCCCCGATTTTCGGATAAGTCGGGGAGAGGCGCAACAATCCACACTCGGCTGAGCGAACTCGCACGAGAACTGGGTGTCAAGGTCGGCTTCCTTTTGGGGACCTTACAGAAGATGGGCGCGTATTTGGAACCGGCAGGCACCCCAAACCTGCTCCATGCCCCTGAACGCCACGCGCGGAATCCGAGGGCAAACGGACAAGGTCTAGAAGAGCGATGGTTACAAAAATGGTTACAGTGACCAAAAACGAAGGGCCTTGATTTCCGTTCAGGCCCTGTTAACTGCTTTATAATCTGTGGTGCGGAGAGGGGGACTTGAACCCCCACGAGACTGCTCCCGCTAGCACCTCAAGCTAGTGCGTCTGCCAATTCCGCCACCTCCGCATTGCGTGGCTACTTCTTGTCTGGCGCCCGCTGAGCCGGGATTCGCAGTGGGATCGGCTTCCCGGCGTTCTGTTTGGTCGGCGTCGGGAGCGGGATCTGGATGGTCTGCGACGGCGGCGGCGCCGGAGCCTGCCCCGGAAACTGTCCCGGAACCGGGATGGCCGGCGCCTGCGTCCTGACCGGGGCGCTCTTGGTGGAACCGCCCTCCAGAACCGTGGTTCCCAGGCCGGCGCTCCGCGTCGCCAGGATCGAGAGCGACAGCGAAGTGACCATGAACAACACCGCCGAAATCGTCGTTGCCTTCGACAACAGCGTGGCCGAACCTCGCGGGCCGAACGCCGTTTGCGAGCCCATACCGCCGAAGGCCCCAGCCAAGTCCGCCGCTTTCCCGCTCTGCAACAGGACCACGATGATCAGGAAGAAGCAGACCAGGATGTGAATCAGAAGAAAGAGAATATACATGCTGATCCTTCAGTATAAAAGACCGCATCACAGCGGGTCAAACCGGATGCGCGGGTGACGCGGGCGAACCCGGCTCCGCCCGGAGTTCCAATCGCCTGCCGGCGTGCACGGGGAGCTCGCTGCGGCCGCGCTTGAAGGCGTACATAGCGTGGTCGGCTTCATCCAGAGCTTGACGCAGCGGCTGGTTGCGCCCGTCGGCAACACCCCAACTGAAGGAAATCGGGAGCCCGCCGAATCCGCGCACCTGGAAATCGCTCAGCCGCTGCTCGAGCTCGGCCATGCGCTTGCGCGCCCCCTCGGCAGTCTGGTTCAGGAAAAGGATGACAAACTCGTCGCCGCCCCAGCGATACGCTTCGTCGTCATGGCGGATGGATCGCTCCAGCAGGTTGCCCACGTTGCGCAGGATCTCGTCGCCCACCAGGTGTCCATAGCGGTCGTTGACCTCCTTGAAATTATCCATGTCGCACACTACCACCGCGCAGTCCAACGCGTCTGGCTGTTCCACGCGCCGCGCCAGCGCCGCCTGGTTCAGCAGCCCGGTGAGCGAATCCAGGTCGCTGCGGTTGGTGTTCTCGCGCCGCAGGGTTTCGACTTCGGTGAGCAGGCCCCGCAGCCGGTCCATTTGCGTCTCGCTCCACATCGCCATGGCCGCAAAGGCCATCACGCAATGGAGGGCGAAATCGTAATAGGTCTCGTGGTGCAGGTAACGCGCCCAGTCCGGCGCATTGCCACGGTTGTACATCCAGATAAAGATGACGGCGTGCTCGAAGAAGGCCGCCGAGAGGACCACCAGCGAAAAACGGAACATACGAAACCCGAGCCCGCCGTGACGCCGGAGCCGCAGGAAATTGTACAGGTAGATGAAGCCCAGCAGAAGAGCGTGCGACGAATGGTAGGCTTCCAGCCGGGAGATCAGGGCCACGAAGT